>Ga0255758_10003989_pt1 | contig 12789 bp, 6 predicted proteins | sample 011ome_24_FD_179958 | JGI IMG/M metagenome (GOLD analysis project Ga0255758, IMG submission 179958) | Coastal salt marsh microbial communities from the Groves Creek Marsh, Skidaway Island, Georgia - 011513CT metaG (version 2) | ecosystem: Environmental > Aquatic > Marine > Intertidal zone > Salt...
GAGCCGACCGTCAAAGTACGCCACCGCCGGCTTGTTTACATTTGAAAACGCCGCGTCGAGGCGCTCGGGGGTGACATCCGTCGCCATTAAACCTCCATCTCCTGGCGTGTGCACGCACGTCCGCGTCATGTCGCCGTCATTCTCGTCGCTCGCGGCAATCATAATGTACGTAAACGGCGTGCGCGTCCCGCGGACCAGCGTCAGAGACGCGTCGACGGCATCCTTTGCGAGGCTTTCGAGCACAATCGCGCCGTTCGCATCGTCGCCTACAGCGCTCACCAGCGCGCACTGACGATTGCCGAGGCGCGCGGCGGCGGTTAAACCGTTAGCGACGTTTCCACCGGTGGTGATTTCCGCGCACGTGGCGCGAACCTTGGCGTCTGGACGCGGGAGCTCGCGCGCGTCGAGCTGCGCGAGAAAGTCTACGCCAACAGAGCCGATGCCGAGAATCTTAGGGCACGACGACGACGACGACGAGTGACATATGTGTTGCGCTTTGCCGTGACGTCGATGTGGGACGGGAAGCGCGCGCGCAGGGACGGCTGACATTCTTTGTGTGACTCTTCGCGAGGCGAACAGTGAGGTTGACGTCGCTCGCGGAGTTCTCGTTCATGTCTACTGTGCTGTCTGTTGTTGTTCGATACTGTATGATTCTAGCTATTTCTCCGATGCTTGATTGTTTTTTGCCGATGTTGCGGGTGTCGCTGCGGTTTTGACGAATCGCGAAGACGCGGCGTAGCGACGATGAAACGTCGCAAAGCGCGCCCACGTCCCGTCTCGCAACGCTCTCCGCGCTTCGGCGAAGAAACTCACGAGATGGTACAAGTTGTGTGCCTCTAATAACACCTGTGACGTCATCTCGTGCGCTTGGAGTAAGTGGTGGACATATGCGCGGGTATGTTCGGTGCACGCCGGGCAGGCGCAGACATCGCCGCGCGTCGTCTTGTCGATGAAAGGTGAAAAATCACGCTTGTACGCCGTGGACCAGATGTTAATGCTGTACGCATCAGCGCCAGTCGTAGCACATGGTTGATTCCACTCGTCGGTCTCCTCGTCCCAATCTAAGACGTCTTCGGAGCGAATGGGGAACACGAACGCCCGACCTCGTGAGGCGGTTTCGCTCGCCCACGTGGCGTCAAAGACGTCGACGCCGCGTTCGATGTTGTCGATGATGTCTTCGAGTGTGGTGACCCCGGGCAAGTACCGCGGTTTTTGCGTGGGTAAGTGCTGGATGACGCATTCAATGAGCTCGCTTCGCTTGCTCGGGGTTTCGCCTGCATAGAACCCGCCAAGGACGTACCCAGCCAAGTCTTCGTCGCGCTCGGCTACCCGCGCCGAGCACTCGGCGCGTACATCCTTAAACTCTCCACCGAGCACGACGCCCCATAAAGGAATATCATTCGCCTTGCTTTCGCGAACACACACGTCAAGCCACTCACAGGTACGAATAGCGGCCGTTTTACTCTTCTTCATGCTCTCCCAACCGACGTGTTCGTCGGCAAGCGCGATGGCGACGTGTGCGTCGCCACTCCAAATGCGCGAGTACTCCTCTGGCGTCATGGACTTTTGTCCAAAAGGTGTGTCGCAAACAATCCCCGTTGCCGCGCGGACTTGTGAGTTTAGTCCAAAATACATCGAATCGCGATAGTGACCCACGGTTAATCGCTGAGACGGCGGACCTTTCTCCGCACGTGCGTGCGCCGCGCGCGCGCGCGCCTCCTCCTCCGCGTCTTCTCCAGCCTTCTCTTTAGCCCCATCCTCTTCGTCTCTGATGCGCTTCAACCCACGCCCATTCTTCTCGACAAAATGCCCACCTATGACAACCGTACCAAATAACCTCGTGGTCTCATCTATCGTTAATTTCTCCCCGCGTTTATAAAACAACACGCTCAATAAACGCTTCTCCACGTTCGCGAGCAAGTCGAGCGTCAGCACCGCGTGTTCTCCCTTGCTCGTCGGCACGAGCACCGCGGGCGTGGGTAATGTCGATACGTCGCCATCGACTTCATCGGCCCCGCACAAGACCTCGCCCAGGCGCGCGTTCGTGCGGCGGTCTTTAAAGTTGACGGTAAACTGAAACTTCATGGTTGACCAGTTGCTCTACGAGCCTCTCTCCCGTCGCGTCCCGCCCAGTCGCGTCGTTCGGTGCGCGGGACGTGGAACTTTTACGCGTTCGTGCGCCGAAGTCCACCGCTGTGCGCCTGACGTGTGCGTCGTGCGCCGTCAACGCGCGCGAATGCGAATGAAAGATTTGCGCACCGAGCAATCCACCGGCGGCGGTGACTGTTCTCCTCGCGCTGCGCCACCGGTGCGGCGCGTTCGCGCGCGTCGCGGGTTAAAACGACTCAACACACGCACGCTCTACGCGCTTGGCACGCGCGATTCGAGTCAACGCGGGGCGAACCGCGTGAGGCGTCAGTGTTTGCCGTGGCATTCGCGTTGACGATCGACGTCATTCCTGCACTTTTTGGACCTCGCCGTCTCCACTCGCGTGTTTCGCGCTCGCACGGCGCCGAGACGATCGATAGGAGCGCGCTGAGGCATTCGCGCACGAGTCGCTGTGCGTTCATTGCGTTGCGGGCGCGGCATTGCGTAGGAATTGATTCTGGAGACTACACACCGCTCCAAACCGCTCGAAAACATGACTGATGCGGTTCGCGGTGCGTGGGACGTTCCTGAGGGATGGTTGACGTGCCCAAACATGTCGGATGTTTTCGCTGGGGTGTTCTTGGCGTCCAAGGCGCCGCTGCGTGAGAGTTTCTACGCCAACGTGAAGGATGAGGATCGGTACGGACCGATGGATGCGCTCGCGCTCGCGGAAAGTAAAGGTCGCATCGTGGCGTGCGTGATTGATTTGACGAATACATCGCGGTATTATGATCCTGCGGAGTTTGAACGCGCGGGCGTGCGCGTGGTGAAGATTCGGTGCGCTGGACGGGAGGGCGCGCCAGAGGCGAGAGAGGTGAGCGAGTTTGTATACGTCGCGCAGCGATGTTTAGCAGAGATTGCGAGCGATGGGCGATGGGCCGAACGTGCGCGCGCGGGATTTAGACCGGCTATATTAGTGCACTGCACGCACGGGTTCAATCGCACCGGGGCGATGTTAGTGCATTATTGTCAACGCGCGCACGGTTGGCCAGAGTTGAATAAGTGGGTGAGCGAATTCGCCACGGCGCGACCGCCTGGGATTTACAAGGCAGATTACTTGAAGAGTTTGTTTGATTACTACCTCGAGCGTAGATTTAGTACGACAAAGGATCCCGGGGTTCCGAGCTGGAAGAGTGATACGTTATCGGATGCGCCACCTTTGGCGGATGACAAGGTGCCAGAGGGTGACTTGTTCGATCCGAGGGTGAACATGTCGTATAAAAAGACCTTGGCGCACAGCCGCGCGCCGATTCCAGGAACACGTCGTACGTCTCAGCGCGCGCTAGAGGCTGCGGTGTCTGATGGCACGGCTGGACCAATGCATCACGAGGACGTTTTAGGTGAGGATGTGTTCGAGGAGCAAACGTACGAGGTGCAAAAACTGTGCGTATGGGCGTGCTTTCCGGATGATGCAGACGCTCGTTTGAGTTTCCCAGGGTCTCAACCTGTGAGTTTAAGTCGAGATAATATGTCGCTGCTTAAGCGCGAACCGTATAGCGTGACTTGGAAGGCGGATGGGACGCGATACATGGTGTTACTCATGCGTGACGGCGTGTACTTGATTGATAGAAAATTTACCGTGAGGCGCGTACAGATGCGGTTTCCACTTCCACACAAGAAATTTGGCACCGCTGTTCATCACGGGACATTGATGGATGGCGAAATGGTCGTGGACACAGACCCAAAGACGCAGAAACAAATGCGTCGGTTCTTGGCATATGATTTAATGGCTGTGAACGGCGAGCGCGTCTCCCAAAGACCATTTTTAGAGCGGCTAAACATCGTGCGTGAGTTCGTTGTCGAACCGCGCAAAGCATTTTTAGCGCAAACCGGTCCAAGTGGCGCATACGCAGCGAACAAAGAGCCGTTTTCCGTGCGTACAAAAGAATTCCATCCTCTTCAATTCGCGCGCTCGATTATAGAAAAGTTCATCCCTGCGTTGAGTCACGAGAGCGATGGATTGATCTTCCAGCCCTCGAACGCGCCGTACGTGCCTCAGACGTATGAGTCCCTTTTAAAGTGGAAATTCCCAGAGCTAAACTCGGTAGATTTTCTGTTACGAGTCGCTCGAGGGAGCGGATTGTTGTTCGTCGGCGATAAGGGTGGGCAATACGTACGCCTTGAGGACGATTTCGTGACGCGGAGTGAGCCGCTCGAAAGTTTAGATGGTAGAATAGTCGAGTGCTCGTGGGACTGGAACGAGAAAAAGTGGGTTTTCATGCGTACGAGAGCGGATAAAGACACGCCAAACTTCATCACGGTGTATCGCAAGACGTGGACGAGTATTCAAGACAACATCACGGCAGATGATATCTTAAAGTTTGTCGAAGATACGGTTGCGGCTGGTAAAATTTAATTAGAAATTAGCGTTCTTATGTGCAATTGCATTCTAGAAAGTTATCAACTCAATCAATGTGAAAAAGTTTTGCGTCGTCGTCGTCGTTGTCATCTTCGCTCTGTTTTATTTCCCCCGTCCGTACAAATCTTTAACGGGGCCCTTTGCGCTCTTTTCAGCTGCAGCCTTCTTTTTCTTTTCCGCAGCGGTGAGCTTGGTGTTATTTTGCGCTTCCTTCATTGACGACTCATCAGCGTCAATGCCGAGCTTCAACGCGCGCTTCTCAGCGACAGAGAGTTTTTTTGGCGCCTTGCCCGGAACGGGCTCGGTGACAACCACACCATCGCCCACTCTCCACAACTCATCGCACACCGCGTGCACGAAAGGCTCGTTGTGAGAAATCGTCAACACACCACCCTTGAAGTCCACGAGCGCCTTTGTAAGCGCAGCTAACGTATCGTTGTCCAAATAGTTTGTTGGCTCGTCGAGGGCGATGATGTGCGGGTTCGTCCACATCGCCGCCGCGAGCACAAGACGAGACTTTTGACCACCAGACATGCGCTTAATCTTACCCATGGCCAAGTCCTGATCGATGCCAAAGTTTTCGAGGTGCATACGCACTTCCTCCTTGGTCAACGGACGAAGGTCCATTCCGGATTGCATAGATTTGAGCTTTTCATCAAAGTTGCGCACCATCTTCATGACGTACGGATCCTTGCGCTCGAGCGCGCTCATCATTTCCCAATCAGTGTCACTTTCATCGCGTCCAGATCGACGAACTTCGTAGAATAAGTGCTTACCGCGTTGCTGACGGCCAACAATGTCCAAAATGTTCCCGCGTTCTTGCGCCGTGGCGAGCTCATCCTTGGACAAGTTGTGCGATGCACGCTTAGCAATTTCCTTATCGCGACCGTTGTAGAAACGGTTTTGCAAGTATTCCAGCGGTGTGTTTTCTACAGACTCTTCCAAGTGATGCATCGAGTGCTGGGCGACGTAGGACAAGCGCAAGTTGTGGTGACGCCACACTTCGCCGATACCGTCTTCGGGATCCAACTCGCCAATCAACAATTTCATCAACGTCGTCTTACCGGCACCATTCAAGCCGACGAGAGCGGCTCTTGAGTTTTGCGTAATCTTGACTGTCGCGCCGTTCAAAATTTTCTTCGACGTTCCCGGGTAGCCAAATGTGACATCCTTCATGTACATGACAACCTTAGCGCGAGACTTGACACCTTCCAAATCACCTGGTTCGGGGAACCGAATAGGTTTAATGTGCTCTGGCTGGTTTTCGCCAATTTGGTCAATGGCAAAGCCACTGTCCTTCTTAGTCGCCGAATCTTTGGCTGGTGCTTCATCGGAGATATTCGCTTGCTTTGAGATGGCGTTATCGTTGGATGGCAATGCGGCGACGATTTCCGGCTTGAGCGCTTGGAAATCGCGGAAACCCATGGGGTAATACGTCAACGTCTTTTCGCTCAAGTGAATGACATCGCTAAGCACCTCAGACAAAAAGTCATAATCGTGCGATACGAGGCAGATGGTCGTGTTCTTGAGCGACTTCAAGTATTCCACCAGCCACGCAATGGCGCTCGTGTCCAAGTGATTCGTCGGCTCATCCAGCAAGAGCACTTCGGCGTTCCACAACATGGCGCGCGCAATGGCGAGTTTCATGCGCCATCCTCCAGACAAAGACTGAATCGTCGCTTTCATCTTTTCGTCGTCAAAACCAACTTGCATGAGGGTGTTTATCACGGTCTCACGGCTCACGCCTTCGGGGACCATTTGCACCATGAAATCCACGATTGTTTCTTCTTTTTCACTCGTAATCTCGTGACGAATGTAGTACACCGAAACGTCCTCGGGGAAACCGGCGATATCCTTGGCTGCAATACGGTTCAATAACGTTGTTTTACCTGTACCATTTTGACCGACAATGCCGTACGTATGTCCACGCTCCAAGGTGAAGTTTGTGCGTTGAAGCAACACGCGCCCGGCAAAGGCGAGAATGATCCCTTGAAGATCGACGATATAATCCTTGGTGCTATCGTCGAGAAGCGCCGACTCGTCGAGGTTCTTGTACGTCAACACAGACGCGTTTGCAGCTTTCTCGATGGCTTCGAGATCATCACCGAGCGCACTCTCGAGAACAGGCGTGAGCTCGCGCTTGATGTCGTTGGCCAAAATCGAAGGCGGAATGCGCATCGGAGCGGATTCCATCACCCAACCACCGAGCGCGGCGGCGTAGGTTTGCGTTTCGCTATCGACGGCAATCCCTGCAGCTTGAATAGATTGATTCACCATCTCAGACGCGCACTTACGCTCTTCGGAGTTGGCGTCGATGCCCTTCATCAGACTTTCCTTGGCGCGCGTCGCGGCTTCGCGCAAATCCGGGTGCGAGTGCTCCTCTGCCTTTTCCAATTCTGGCAACAGCGACGGAATGAATGGCATCAAATCTCGCGTGTCGTCAACCAATGCACAGATATTTCCACACGTCACCGCAGCTTTTTGCTTCAGTTCCTTCGTGCGTTCGCGCAAACCGCGGAGAATGACTGGTAAGATGACCGCCAACGAAGGCGCATCCATAGAGTTGACAAACGTTGTCTCCATGAGTTTATCCAAGCAGTCTTCAGTTTTCGATTGCGGTTCTTTAATGGCGCTCATGATGAGATTTAGCATACCCAAAATCTCAGCATTCTTCACGCAAGCGCAGATGCTGGGTAAAATTTCCGCAGATAAAGCGGAGACTTTGGGGTGCGTGTCGAAGAGGCATTCCAAAAACGCCGGGAACAAATCCGGGACGGTGCGCATAAAAGATTGCGGCACGCGATTCGCGAGGTCACCAATGATGTGCAAGGACCCAAGTTTGCATTGCCAGTCTTTGTGCTGCATACCAGCCAAAATTGCCGGCGATAAGAGCTTCATGGCGGTCAAAGGCAAGGCTTTGACGACGGATGCTTGCGCCAAGTGGGCGGATTCACGAACGTCGGCGTCTCTGTCACCCATCAAAGCAAACACTTCGGGCGCGAGACCGACGGCATATGGTTCAAACCCACGACCCGCGGTGCGACACATGTGTGCGTACATGGCCAACGCTCCGGCGCGCGCGTCATGATTCTTCTTATCCGCGATGGCGCGCTTGATGCCGTCGACGATGCGCAAGTGCGCGAGCGCGGTGATACCGACACCCTTACAGATACCCGCAATCCCAGCCGCCGCCGCGCGCCGCTCACGCGGATCATCAAACGTCAAAGCTTTCGTTTGTAAATCTCCAACCATAGCAATAGCCGCATCCTTGCAATCCATAGCGAGGTTTCCGAGCGCGCGAGCGCCGATGAACGCCCCGGCGTCCCGAACATTCTTCAGCGCCGCCACCATATTCGTCATCGCCCGAACCTTGCCTTCATCATCCTCAAATAACTGCGCCGCGTGTCCATAAAACGCCAAAATCCCACCGTGCGTGTGATCCTCGCTATGCGACGTCGGTTCACACGCTCCTTGTCCCGTTAAATACGTCGACAACGCCTCCACGCACGCCCGACCGACGCCCTCCTTATCGCTCACCTCGCTCAACGCCGCTCGCCCAACGCTCAACGCCGCATCACGAATATCCTCACTCACATCCCCTAATCCAATCGCACACTTGCTCGAAATCAACTTCCCGCTTCGCACGGCGTCGACAAACTCGCCGCGATCCGACGCCAGCAACGCCTCCTTGGCCTCAGCCACCTCCTCCGCACTGCGTTCATCCGCCGTCTCGATCGATGCGCACGAAATTTCGCTCATGTTTGACATCGAGTGCACGGATGGTATGCGGCCGCGCCGCTCGAGCGTGATGGACATCGTTCGACGACGCTATACGACGACAAGAAGGGTCCTTCTTTTGGTGCTCTGGTGCGCTTTATGGTCCCACCGCGACAAAAGCGCGTCGACGACGACGACGATGCGGCGACGGGGCGATGCCGAGCGCGCGAAAATAACACCCGTAATGGTTTCGTTGGGCGCGTTTTCCGTCGCGGTCGCGCGCGAGTGCGGTGCGTGCGACGAAGTGAAGATAAAGCGTCGATCAATCTCAGCCGCCAGCCGCCAGAGGCTGCGACGCCGGGACGCGCGCGCTCGCGGACATGCGGGTCGGTAGATTACACTATGGCGATTGGTGTGCGAGTTCTAAGATGGCTACCGCGCATGGAGGCACGAGATGCGTCGTTGTGATGCGTTGCGGCGTCGTTTGCGTCGTTTGCGGTGGTGAAGATGGAGGGGGAGCGGACGCGGCGAGCGCGATTGTCCAAACCGTGCCGGGCGGCGGCGGCGGAAGCGAGACGGATACGCCGACGCTTGAGCCGTTGTATGCGATGAATACGTCACCGATGGTGAGTGTTCTAGTTGGTGTCGGTGTTTTTGCGGTCATTGTGGCTGGGTACGGCGTTGCCAGAGGTTTGTGTCGCACGCATGCGAGCACGGGTGCGGCGCCGGCGTTGTCCCAATCCGGCGTCGTTCCCGTGAACGGGTCAATCCATGTCATGTCGTCGTATGCTGCGGCGTCGTCGGCGAAAATATCGCCGCGACGAGTACGAAATTCGGCGAGTTTCGATGCCAACGGTCCAAGATTGGGATCATCGAGGGTTTTGATGTCCATCAGTACGCCTCCATTGGAGGTGAAGGCGGCGGCGAGCGACGCGAGCGACGCGTCGTCTCGCACCGGCGTCGGAGGTTGACCAGGCACGACAGACGGTACGAATGACTTTGGCTTCGCGATTTCGAGGGCATTTAATCCATGTCTAGCGTCACGCACGCCGTTGAAGACGTCCGGGGAGCCGCCGAGACGAAGCGCCATGTCGCGGAGCGAGCCCGAGTGGCCCTGGAAAAAGCGCGTCATCGAAGGCGAAAACTTTGAGTTGCGTTCGCCGATGATTCCCCACGACGGCATGGCGCCGCACTCAAACTCACTCGGTGTGAGCCATAATTTCTTTGCCGCGTTCCCAAGCACGGCGTCGTGCGCGAGCTTTTCTAATAATGGCGACCTGCCGAGGGGCCCGCGGACGATGCCGCCGCCGGATTCAATGATAAAGCTCGACACGCCTTCATAAATTGCAAACGAACGCAACGCATCGGTGAGCAAGGCGATCGTCGGCGCCGAGCACGGATTCAACGCCGTCGTCATGGGCACGCCTGCGGGTTCTAACCCACCGCTCGCGCCGAGTTGGAAGTAACTCGCGGCGTCGATTCCGCGAAGGCTTTCGCTTCGCGGCGACGCATCCGTACCCTCACCCGTTTGCGTCAACACGCATCGCATCCAAACCTCAACGCCTACGGCATTCATTCTATGCACAAATTCTCTCAAATCCGCGCGCGTGCCAAACTTTGGGTCGATTGCAAAGAAGCTCACCGGCGCGTCGGCGCGACCGTCGGCGCATCGAGCGAGCAACGGAGCGAGCGCCACGGCGTTAAACGCCGTCTTTGATCGCCGCTCCTCGAGCGCACTCGCCGCTGCGCGCAATGTCCCTTCACGCGTGAACGTCGACACGTCTACATCAAATGCCACGACTTGCTCTTGTTGTTGTTCTCGCCGACCCGGAGCTGTTCGCTCGCCGACGACGCGACGTTCCAAAGCCGCTGCGAGCGAACCGAGAAATCGCGGCGTCGGCGTAGGCTCTTCCATCTCACTCAACGGCACTCTGAGCTCGATCGCTCGCGGGTCGAACAACACTTGCGCTGGGAAAAACCTCGACCCACCGCGGCCTTCAGGATCGCCTTCGCATCGAAAGCCATACAACACATCGTCGTCCCTAGTCGGCGCGTGCAGCACGTCGCCTTCGCCTCCATACGGCACCTCTATGTGCCACACGTTCCCAGTACGATGTGATATTGGATTTAACGCCAACTCCATGGTGTTCTCGCGCCATTGTAACACTAAAGACACCGCAGTGGCGTGTCGAGAGAGCACTGCAATGTTGAACGCTCCACGTCTCGTCTCCTCGTCGTACGTCGCCACCGTCGCTCCGAGCTCGCGCGCGTGCCCGCATCCGATGCCCAGCGGCACGCTAAATGCACTCCCTGCCCAACCACCGCTCGGTTCGTCGTACAAATCGCGCGTAGGGTCGTAGAGCACGAAATCTAAACTCGCCGGAGCGACGTACTCGGGAATGAAAATCTCCACCGACGCCGTCGAGGCGTCAAATGCCAATCGCATCGCCCCCGTGGCGTCGTCATACGTCCCACCATCGGGTAAATCCTCTAAACACATCCATTCTCTCGCGCTCTCTCGGGTTAAACCAAAGTGCAGGAGCACGACGTCGTCGCCATCGGATGTCCCGCGACGGAGCCGACGCCGAGACGCCGAGCGCTCTCGCAGCGTCGCGCGCACCACAAACGACGCGCTCGCGGCGTCTCGCGTGACGACGACGTCTATCGTGCGATCTCGTTTAGTGTGTAAGGTTGTCACGTATGTGTCCGAGGCGCCGCTGTCGTTGGCGGCCGCGTGCACGGCGGAGCGTCGAGGCGAGCGCCACCATGAACACTGCGGTGATGCTGATGACGTTGAACTCGCGACGGCGCGAGCGTACGATCGCGCGAGCGATGACGTCGACGTCGACGCGCACGACATCTGTACGTTCTCGTTGTGCTTTAGGGCAAGACCGCGACGGTGAGTTGCGCGATGCGACGGGACTCGACGCGAACGCGCGCGACGGCGTTGTGAAGTCATCTGCTCGAGCGTCGCGGCGTTTTAAAAGAATGGATGTCATTTATAACGCGCGGTTTTATGTCGCATTACAAAAGTGAGGTGGTAAATCGAAAAAGTGTGGAACCATCACATACATCTCGTGACGAACGCCAGACGACGCGATTACAAGAAGGGGACGGCGTTGGCATTGGTCGCCGCGGAGACGGTCCACGGGGACGCGATGTGCTCCTTGAGCGCTTCAACCGGGCCCAGACCCGGGCACGCCTGGTTTTCACTCATAACGCCCAAGAACGCCAACATGGCAACTCTGCCGTTGGCAATCTCCTTGCGCTTAAGCGTCTCGAATTCAGCACCCTTGCTCCATCCCAACGGGTCAAACTTGCCACCCGGGTACATGCGGTCGGTACCCTTCGCGGCGCCGCGCGAGGACTCGGCGAACGCCACCAACAACAAGTTGGTACCAATGACCGCGAACAAGTTGGCGTGAGTCTCCATGCCCATGTACTTGGCGGTTTGTTCCCAAGACGTCGGTTGCGCGGTGACCCACGTACCTTGACCGGCGACTTCGACGCCGATGACGCCGGCGACGCCCATCATCGCCCAGCGGCCGTGGATAAGCTCAGCCTCACGGTAGCGTTCCAAGTTTTCCGGCTTTTCACCGAGCTTGAGCGGATCGAAACCATAGTCGCTGTATTACACGCACACACAAAAACCGCACACGTCAGTCACTGTTGCATCTCTCTCGCGTTCGCGCATATCGCGCGAATATCTCCGCCAGCGCAGTCTACCCTCTCGCGCGGCGTCGCGCTTCATAAACACACAAACACATACCACGGGGACGAACCATCAAGGTACGCCGGACGAGTGCTCCCTACGCTTTATCAACACACACCCTTTACATCAGTCAACACTCAAACACACACACACACACGCACACGCGAACATCCCGGGCAATCAATCATCGATCGATCACAGAATCAGCGAACCCATCCTCATCCTCATCCTCATCATCTCACGCCTCACGCACGCACCCGGGAACCAGTTATCAGACGCGGCACCGCGCGTGGTGGTGTTCACCTTTTGCGCGTGCTTCGCGCGAGGGGCGACGGTCGTGGCGAAAACGCGAGCTTGCGCGAACATGATGACGTTGATGAATCAGTCGTGTGCGAGAATGGCGCCTCACACCGTAGTGTACGCGCGCGAACGCCCATGACGCGCGCGTATAGCGCGCCATCGATCGATCGAATCCCGCGCGCAATATCTCGAATCCCGAGATTCGAGATACGATCGCTCGGAAGCGCCAGAGCGATCGGGGGAGGGGGCGTCACGTGACGTGCGTAGTCGAGCGCTTGAATCAACCATGTATGGAATGTATTATACGTTATATATGATGTGAGACCCATGTGCGTGCTCTGTATGGTGTACACATTATATACTACAGATAGGACGTTTTTGTGTATAGTATGTTAAAGACGTGTATAGCTACTATGGTATAGTATGCGTATGAAGAAGGGTTTCAACGACACCCGCTCGAGCTGTGTGTGGGGACCGGGCGCGTACTGTGGTATACGTATACCCATGCATGGGGTATTATTTGTGTGTGCCGCCCTATACACGATGATGGACG
>Ga0255758_10003994_pt1 | contig 12779 bp, 25 predicted proteins | sample 011ome_24_FD_179958 | JGI IMG/M metagenome (GOLD analysis project Ga0255758, IMG submission 179958) | Coastal salt marsh microbial communities from the Groves Creek Marsh, Skidaway Island, Georgia - 011513CT metaG (version 2) | ecosystem: Environmental > Aquatic > Marine > Intertidal zone >...
ACTCCTTAACATCAGAAGCCACAGGAACATCAGGCCAATGCTTAGAAAGTACCCGACGACACCAAGGCTCAACATCGCAAAACAATATTGGCTTACTCAATCCAGCCCACTCAAAGCCAAGAGAGAAGCCGCCTATACCACTACATAAATCAACGTGTCTCATACATTAGTGATATTACAAATAAAGCAATACCACAATGATTAATTGCTGCGAGACTTATCCAATAAACCCCTAGCCAACTGCTCAATAAGCTGGGGAAACAAATCATGCCCTATCACAGCAACTAACTCACCATCACGCCATATACGCAATCCATCAGGATAAACGTGCCAGCTAATCACTTCTTCTTCATACGCGTCAGAGCAGCCTTCTTAAATGCAGCATCAGTAGGCGCACCCTTGCTGCCAGGCTTACGCATCTTCTCATCACTGCCAGCAGCTATGCGCTTACGCTTCGCTTGAATATTGGCGTACAGCCCAGGCTTAGATTTAGGCATGAGGGGTTCCTTTCATGGTTTTTCGGAAAATAGTTTCGTGGGGTTATGTACATAAGTCGGGCGGGGCGGGGGGCAAAGGGGTCGATTGCGCTAGATGTTGATTTCCGCATGATTTTTGCAGGCGACCCGCCTAGATTGCAGGAGCTATACCATATCTTGTGCAATTTACTTAACATAATGCGTATTATGCGACTTTGCATTTCCTGCTCGCTGAGTGTGGGTAACTGTCTTTCGGGTATGTCGGGTCATCAAGCTGCCCTTTCGTCGCTGTGTGGCTCGCTCAGCAGCTCTACGGCCTGTGTTGCGAGCATTATCTTGGCTCGATCGATCGCTTCGGGTTTGATTCGCCAGCCTTTAGCCAATGCAGACGTGAAAAAGTCTCTCGTCAAACACTCGAAAACCTCCCTTAACTCCAATAAGTCCAGTTCAGCTTGCGTGTTATAGCCAGTTTGTTCTAGCCTGTGCATCTGCTTTGCCATTGTTTCAGCTTCTGCTAGTTCCATTTGCTGCTTGGCTGACAGTCTGGATCTAATTGTTTCCTCGTGTTTTACCTGTGGATCAAAGACAATGCGGTTGCTTGTGCTCTTCTGTCCTCGCCATAGTGGCTTTGCGTAGACCATGTATCCGAGATCTCTGAGGCGTCTGACGTGATAACCGACAGCAGTTCTTCTGCTGCCGATGTCTTGTCCGATGCGCTCTTGGCTTACGAATGTTCTTCCCATGTGATCGGCGTAGCTGCAGAAAGCTATAAGCACTCGAAGCGTTTTGGCTGTCATCCTGGCGTCTTTGATTGCCCTGATTGGCACGACTGCAAACGCTCTGAGATCTTTGGCTTTGAGCTGCTTTGGTCGCATCAGTACGGGTTCTCCATCAGCTCTTCAATCGGATCGTGTTCTGTGTATTGCACTGGCTCTGGTGCTGCATACATTTTCATCTGTTCCTTGAGATAGTTTTTGTATGGCTGTAATTGCTCTGGCTTTATCAGCTTCTTATCGATTAGCCTGGTTGCGCCTGATCCGGTGATGTAGCTTTCGGCCACTGGTTCACCGGCATTTATCCGGTTGGCTGCGATCTTATCGCTATCGAAGATGTGCGGCTGTCTTGGCCCTGTGATTGCTGTTGCTTGTGTTTCGCTGCACTTGTGCGCGGCTTTGGTTAGCGTGTAGATTGTGGGCCATGATCTGCTTCGGGTGTTTTTTCTGATGTCTTGCGACATCTTGCTGAGAATATGATCTAGGCTAGATTGCTCGACGTTGCTGGGGATCTCGGAGTTTATATCTTCGACCATTGCGTCCATTTCTTGCCTTGCTCGATCTGGCGTGTGGTTTGCTGGTACATCGTAGCGCTTGAGTTCTTCTTGGAGCCATGCGCCGATGGTGCGTGTTCTATCCTGGTATTTCATTGGATCAGCTTTCTGTCGGTTTGGTAGCTGCCGAGTATTGCTTGCATTTGCTGTTCGCTGGTCATGTCCTGCAAAGATTGTTCTTGCAGCTCGTCATCCCAGCGCTCGCCGTTTAGCCATGTTGAGAGATGCGGCAGATATTTCTTGTCCTTGCCGGTGGATGCTTTGACGTAATCTATGAGCGCCGAATGGATCTTGTCATAGTCAACCTTTCGCAGTGCTGCATTGAATGCTTTGCGAGCTTGTCCCTTACCGACCTTCTTTGGATAGATAGACCACAAATCATCAAAAATGACCGATATATTAAGGTTATTACTTACATGGTTATTACTTACTAGGTTACTCTGCAGATTTTGCAGATCGGAAACTGCAGATTTTGCAGTACCGTTCTGCAGATTTTGCAGATCGGGATTTTCATCTATGTGAAGCGTGTAATCGTTGCTTGTTTTTATGCCGTTTGCCTTGGTTCTCTGCTGTCTTGAGATCAGGCCGCGGCGCTCTAGCTCATCGATGTGATAATGCACTGATCGCTCTGACATCTCGCAATCTGCTGCTAACCTGGCAACAGAGGGAAAGCACCCGTAATCGGGGTTGTGCCTGTCTGACAGGTAAATCAATACAATCTTTGTTGCTGGCTTTAAACCTTTGACGGTTAGCGCCCAGTTTGTCGCTTTAAATGACATCTTTTACCCTTTTCATTTGGGCAGGAATCGCTTACACTTTCCCTGCACTTTGTATGGTATTCCTAGTGTAACTCACTTGACCCGCCCCGCGCAAGTTCTCTTTCCTTGCGTGGGGTTTTCTTTACCAAGCAACAGCAACGCTGAGACACGGATCACCGTAACCTTTCAACACTCGCAGCTCATAGACTTGCGCATCGTCCTCGAAGACAACACCGCTGAACGAATCAAGCACGATCTTTGCCACGTTATCTAAATCGGGCTTGCCTGGGAATATTTCCCGCTGTTCTGCTTGCAGCTTCTTTGCCTTTGTCCAGCTCTTTGGAATCTGAAACTGCGCCCTGATTAACACCTTGCAAGGAACCGTGATCGGATCGAGCTGCCGCGATACCATGCAGTTAGATGCTTCCCCAGCCAGGCGCATCTCATAGCGCTTGGTTTTGTCTGGCGTGTAAACATGGCCCGACCTGGTAAAACGCGGCCGACCCTTGCCGATCGGCTGACCCATTAAAAATATGTTTACCTGGTTCATAGCCTCTTTAACCAATCCTCAAGATCAACCTGGTCATCATCTGCTGCTGGCCTGTCTGCTTCGATCTCATCTAGCATTGCCTCCAGGCTGACTGACTGATTCAATCCTTGCGATATCAGATCCACCGCCAGGCGGCTTTGTGATATCCCTTGGTGCTTCGAGGCAACGTCTAATTGTTCCTTTAAATCGAGCGGCAGCCGTACAACTAACGGCTTTAATGGCTCATCCCTTCGCTGATATTTCAATTTGTTTTCCTTTCTTTTCAATAGCTTATAAAATAAATCCACAAAATGTGAATAATTCTATTGACTGTATATTAAGGTGATATTACATTCCTAATTGTGAGTTGACAAGAGGAGATCACAATTATGCTAAACGATTACGCATTGACCGAATATTGCAACGACATCGCGGAAGAAATTGCCCGTGATGCAGATAGCTTAGAGCAAGCGATTGATTGGGCGCACGAAAGCGCAGACGGCAGCGAGCATGTTATCTATTACGCCAAAGCGCATCAACTCTGCCAGAACTGCGACACAGTGCAGGGCGAAGACTTTGTTGCTCAGTGCTTTGACCAAACCCCAATGACATATGACGACATGGCTTGCCGTATTGCATACGGTGAGATTGATGCTCGCATCTCTGCACGGCTTTGGGAAATCTTCGAGGGAAGGGAAGCAGCATAATGACACTGAGAGAGCTAACGCAATCACTTGCCGCTGGCCAAGATGTCAGATGGTCAAACGATGGCTACCGCGTTCACTGGAGCCAAACACCAAAAGGCCCAATGATCGTGGCAACCTTTACATCAAATAATTTCACATGCGCTCTGGACGATAGCGAGGTCAAGGGCTGCTACATCAAGGATCAATCATAATGTCTGACACAGTTTGCATTCATTACATCATAGAAAGGCTTGCAGAAATAGAGAGCGAAAAAAACAATATGAGCAACGACAGGCTCGGAAAGTTTGCAATCGAAAAGATGTCAATTCTGCGCGAAGAGCTGATCTACAATATCGGCGTCAATGCCATACAAAGAAAGAAAGAGCAGAAACAATGAGCAACCTAGACAAACTTCGCGCCATGCTGCGCGACATGGAATACAGCCTTGGCATTGTTGGCGACATTATCGGAGCGCTATCACTCTTCGGCATTCTCTTCGTTGGCCTGTTCTTCGTCGGTGTATTTCAATGAAGTACATATTTGACGAAGGCGACTTTTGCAGATCATGCAAGGGCAACGGATACACCACCGAGCAAGACCACAGCCGAGGCGTCACAGTCTCTGAGAGCTGCTGGCATTGTGGAGGCACCGGCTATCGAGCCGTTGTCATCATGCCAAAGAAGGAGGGCAAAAAATGATTGGCACAGTAGACATAAAAAAAATGCACCACCGCGAACCCAAAGAAACAGAACGCGCGGCGGCGCACAAGGTGGCCCAGACAGTCAAGGGAAAAAGACTTCAAACATTGCAGGCGCTCGCTTCTCTTGTTGGAGGAGGAACAGGAGAGCAGATAGCGCATGCGGCCAGGCTGTCTATTCTTAGCATAAGACCGCGCCTGAGTGAACTGCAAGAAATGCAGTTGATCGAGGACACACAAAGCAGCCGAAAGAATGCAATGGGCAACAAAGAAATCGTGTGGCGCATAACCGAGGAGGGTAAGAAACTTCTATGATTGATAAATGTTTAAAAATTTTAGATCAAGATATGATGTTTTTCCAAAGCGTTACTGATTTTTCAAGCCCAAAAGAGCCAGGTTTTAGGAGTTACATATCTGAAGCAGAATTAAAAGCTAGAGTTAGAAATGACGTCCAGTTTTTTGATGTCAGCAACATCGACGAATTTTCGCACTATTTATCCTGCGAACTATTTTCAGAAAACGCTGACAAAAATTTTATTCCAGAAGATACAAAGTTTCCAAGCAAAAACTTTTGCTTTTTTTCGTCAGCATTTAAAGAATACGGAATAGAAAAATGCATTTATTGCCTTCATATTGTTGATAATTCCTATGAAGTTTTTTGTCCGGATAATTCAAACTTTATAAATTGCTTAGGCATTATAGATTTTGACAATCAAAAAATAGATGGTTCTTATGTTTCAAACTGCGCGCCAGAACCAGAAGTATCGGCAAAATTACACAATAAGGTTTTAATAGAACAATCAAAATGGTTGATGTCCATATCAATAATCCTGACAAATCAAGAAATAATCACAAAAAGCGCAGCCGGAATAAGGCAGCAAAGAAAAGCAGCAGCAAAAAGACACAAGATAAAACCTGACAGGTGGTCAAAAATATGTTGGAACGTTCAAGAGCCAGCTCGACAATCTGACAAAAATTCTGACCAGATAATCAGGCAACCTTTACACTTTACAAGGGGTCACTGGAGAAAAGCCTTAGAGAGCCATCCTAAATCCGTTCAAAGACCAAGCGCAATAAATGAACAAAACAGATTGCTCTGGTGGACATGGATTGATGGCTATTGGTCAGGGCATCCAGCCTACGGATTTAAAAAATCTGTTTATCAACCAGAAATAAAAAACCCATTTGCAAAATAAAGGAGGAAAAATGTTTGTAAAATTTGAAGAGATACAGCGCATGGCAGACCAGATCCGCGAGATGACCGGCGACGATCAAGACACGTTCCTTGACACGCTGGACGGTGAGACAGACGCAATGGACATTCTGGGCAAGCTGATACAAGAGCGCACCGAATGCTCAATCTACGAAGGCGCAGCAAAAGAGCTGGCCGCAACCTACACCGCTCGAGCAAAACGACTGAGCGCAAAGCAAGACGCAATCTCGCAGACAATCGGGCATTTGCTCGATGCTATGGGGGAAACCAAGGTGCAGCACGAGCTTGCCACAGTCAGTAGAACAAAGCCACGCTGGTCTGTCAGGATCGACGATGAGGCCGAGGTGCCTTCTCAGCTAATGAAGGTGACAACGAAACCAGATGTCGCAGCAATTAAGAAACAGATGGAGCGGGGCGAGACAGTGCCAGGCTGCTCGATCAATCTAGGCAACCCATCTATTACAGTGAGGATCAAATGAGTAAACTTATTGACGCAATGAAACAGGTCAATGACCTGAACAAAACGCACGGCGTAACGCAGCGCGGCGGCAAGAAATATACTGAGGTATTTGTGCGCGTCGAAGCATTCAGACAAGCATTCGGCACAGAGCTTGGCATTGATACCTCAATCCTGGTGGACGATGGTAAGCGCGTAGTGGTCAAGGCAACCATTCTAAGCAAAGAAGGGCTAACCGTAGGCTCTGGGCTTGCTGAAGAGATCCGAGGGCAAGGCAACGTGAACAAGACAAGCGCATTAGAGAACGCAGAGACAAGCGCAATCGGTCGCGCCCTGGCATCACTTGGCTTGCATGGTGGCAGCTATGCCAGCGCCAACGAGATCGCAGCAGTACAGCGCAAGGAGAAAGCCATAGAGCAGCGCAAGAAACCAAACATAAGCGTTCACCCGCTCGATCCAGAACCGGAGCCAGAACCCGAACCTGAGCCTGGCTTGCTCAATCTACGAACGCATCTTGGCAAGACACTGGCCGAGCTAGATCAGTCAGAGTTTGCTATGCGCCTGGTAAAGATGTTTGCAGTTTACACAAACACGGACAAAGACAAAGAAGGCAATCCGGTAGAGCCGCGCAAGCGCATGACATTTTTGCGTGAGCTTAAAGAGAACAATGCGGAAGGCATCGAGGCATTGAGCGAACCGTTGCGCGAGCAGATCGACAAAGCCTATCTGAAAAATCTACGAAGCCTTGGCGCACAAAACGGTGAGCAGTAATGGAAACCTGGATAGAAATGACTAAGCGTCACAAACAAGAAAGGATTGAGCTGGTGAAATCACTGGCACAATCCCGCTATAGCCAAACCGAAGCAGCAGAACTTCTGGACACGACACTCACTAATCTGAATAATTTTATAAAGCGCAACGGTATTTACTGGACAACCATAAAACAGGGAAGGAGGCCAAATGTCAAAAGAGCTACAGAAGATAGCGTCATCGATAATCAGAGCAGCATCGATAATTGCGATGGACAGCAAGCGTGAACCAAAGCGCCACACAATCTCGCAGCGAGCAGAAGAGATTGTAAGGCTGGCAGAGCTATTGAAGAAAGGACTGGAGGAAAACAATGACTGAACCCGCATTTATGGCGTTTGTAATATTCTCATCGCTGAGTGAGTGTAAGGACTTTGCTGAGTATTATGACCTGGAAAGGATCTTCGAGCCTCAGTGCGTACAAATGGGGGGCGCTACAGAGTATCAGCTCCCCATTCCAAACATTAGACCCATGCCAAGACCAGAGGCTGCCGATGACTGAAGATCAAATGCGTGAAGCAATGCTCGAAGATGCCAAGGCAATCAGAAAGAGAACGCAATCGCGTGATGGTCAAACCCAATCTCTAAAGCAAAACATGGCTCTTGATTATAATATGGGCGGCAGAGACGCTAAGCCAGAGACAAAAGAGATTATTGATCTGGCCAATAAAGGTGTAGATCGTGATACCATATGCAGACGCATGAGCTTTAAAGGATATAGTCGAAGAAAAACGCTGGATACTTTAGTGCGTCATTCTGATAAAATTAAATAAAGATGTTTTCGTGAGGCCAGCAAGTCCATCACAACCCTGTTACAGTTTCCTGTAAGCTGGCCCCAGAACTCTATACCATCAGCTCAAAGTGAGGGCCATCAATAAATGGGCGTCTGTCTTGATTTCGCCGAAGATCAATGTAGTAGCTCATGGCATCCTCCATGCTTGACGAATAATGTTTAGTTACAGTTTTCCCATTATGTAATTCATATGTGTGAGATGCACCTTCCCACTTGCGGATGTCATCTATGTGCCAGGCAGCTCCCCAGCGCACACTGACCCCAGCAGCCTCAGCACCTTCCTTCATAGCATCAGCTAGATCATCATAAAGATTAAGCTCCCACGATCCACGGCCCTCGATATAAGCCATGAGATCCACAGCAAGCCCGTCCAGATGCTTTGACTTCATGGTTTGACTAGCGCCCTTGGCAACAAGAGCCTTCTGCATTTCTACAGTACGCAATCCTTGAATAACCCCGAAGTCTGTTTTGGTTGCGGTGATTGCAAACTTGACCACAGAAATCATACGCTCATCTACGCCCTGCAATCTATCAAGACTGCGCTGCGATAATTTAAAACTCATTTTGTTCTCCCAAAGAATTTAGTGGCAGATCGAACACCAAAGCTCGCAGCAACAATAACGCCCAAAGTATATTGATACCAGTCAGGCATAGATTCCAGCGCTGTGAACCCCTCTGCAACGGTTGTGCGCCCCCATTCCCCGCAGAATGAAAGCACCAAGGGCACAGAAAACAAGCCAACAAGCCACTCGTCTTTAAAGCTATTCTGCGAACCCTCAGCCATGATGCGCTCCCAATCGGCAACGCTTGTTTTTTCACTGAGCATTATCTTAGCTTTAGCCTCTGCCTCAGTCAACTTTAGCTTGGCTTCTGCTGCATTCTTATCAGCCTTGCCCTGCAACCAGCTTCCAGCAAGGTTTGCAATCGGGCCTATAAACGCTTGTATCATTTTTCTGATCCCAACCATACGGCGAATGCACCCGTCATAGCGCCTGTAACGGTCGCTGTGAGCGCTGTTGCCTGTGTGCTTACCTCATCCTGCGGCAAAGACATAAACCATTCTATGACGCGAATATACATTACAGTCATTACCAGCATCATCAGACGCGGCATGATTTTCCAAGCAAGTATCTTTTCCATATCAAACCTCTATGTTTAAGTTTGTTCCTTGTGGACGATCCGCATTTGTCTTGCGGCCAAACCTATCATAACTTTCCTGCAAATCAAATCTTTGCTTTGCCAATGCCTCAAGATGGCTGTGATTAGCTCTATGTTCTTTTTCCACACGCTGCTCCGCAAGGTGCGTCTCGATCCGCTCACGCGATTGTGTTTGCTGATGAATATCTGACTGCATGTTAAATGGAGCAGATCCAATGCCACTAACACCGTCAGCCATTACCACCACCCAGCGCCAAGACCAGTCAACCATGTGCCGCCAACTATAATAGCAGCCAACATTATCAATAGCAGCACAACCAACATCGTTTCAAAGAAAGCAGCCCTGCGCTCTTGCTGACGGTACAGCGTTTCTTCGCGCTCTTTCTTAATCTTGCGACGAAGCTCTACCATCTCGCGCCAGGTGCCATAGCCAAACCTGTTATTCAGCATTTGCTGCAAGTCTTTTTCTTGCTCGGCCAATTTCTTCTGGTGAATAATAATCTGCAAGGCTTCTTGCTCTACAGATCCAGAAGCAAACAGCTTGGTAAAGATGGGTGGGTTCTTACGCTGTTGCTCCGCTCGGCCAAGATCTGCCGCAGCACCATACCATTTACCCAGTTGGCCCGCTACATCTTCTAACTCACGGCCCGCATACACCAGCTTCTTAATCATATTGTAACTGGCTGTCGCTGTAGCGATAGCTGTCATTGGATCAATCATGCGTCCTTACCTACCTTAATGTAAGAAAAGCACGGTGCTTTATACGGTACACGAATTGTGTATGGATAATACTTATAAATCCCAGAGGGGCATCGGTATATACAGGCATTGTAAAGATGACCGTAGGTTGCCACGCCCACCAGTATGTTGGTGAGCGCGCAGATCATTAGCCCATCATATTTATGCGAAGAAGTAGAGCTATAATAAAAGCAGACGCACCAATAACAATCGCTTCTAAACGCTTAACGCGGTTAAACAGATCCTTGAATTGAATGTCCATCTCGGTTTTAATAGCCACGATTTCCTTCTCCAATCCATCTATGCGCGTATGAGCAGATGATACGGTGCGCTTGTCCATTATTCTTCTTCCTTTATTTCAGCCTTCAACTTTTGTAAGTATCCAGCGCGGCCGACTTGCATCTGTTCAATCTTTAACGTCATGCCATTGATGTTTGCCTCAAGAGCCTTAACTTGATTTACGCAGTGCTTTGCAACATCGCTTAGTTGATCTTCAGTGTATTCCACATCGTCAATCGTAATGACTTTTTTTTCTTCAGTCATATGATTTCCTTTCTAGGTTATGACCAAGGCACTCCCGCCTCAGTGGTTGGATTAGCTATCGCATCAATCTTAGAAGCAATAGCAGCTTCAGTATCCTCTTGGGATACATGACCCCAGACCCAGCCTTGGGCTTGAGCCTCAGTAATATCTGCATACGGCGTAAAGTCAGGCGCAGAGGCATCGTAGGTTAAACTACAAGTGCCATATGAGCTTGCTGTGTTGCCATCGTCATCAACGCCTGTGCAGCGCCAATGTGCAATGTAAACGCCACCATCAGCAGTGTGACGCTCAAGGGTTGGAATAGTCCAAGTGTAAGTAATAGCCATTATGGTGTCTCCTGTGCTGCTAAGTGTGCGGCATAGGCATCCTTAACCGCTTGGGTGTGTACTGCATTACAGATGGCTTGCACCTCTGTGCTTTCACCTGTGATGTCTGCATCTGGTGCAACTACATGGCGTGAGAATGATCGGCTGATCTCTACACCGTCACGCTTGATGACCGTGGCTGTACGCACCTGAACGTGCTTAAAGTCGCCTACGATCTCTATTTTGTCTTGTACTGTTTCTTCTGTTAGTGCCATCGTTTTTCTCCTTTATGGCTTGGACTGACTACCCTGTGATCCAACAGGGGTGATTAGGTTGTTCTATATGTGCCGCCTAAATAAAGGACAGGTGAACCTGAGGTTCCATCCCCTGAAAACTGACCGCAAGTAAGTTCTTCCTCAGCTAAGGGTGAAGATAACGAGGCAGCCCTACAGCTTTCAAGGTTAAGATAAGTACTATTTGGCGAAACTTGAGCTGTAATCATGTCATGGCTGTAGTTAATATTTCTGGCTGTACCTACTGCAAGAGGGAAACCGCCGCTTGCATTGTAACAGGTAAAAGGCAAGTTTCTAATATACAAAACATTTCCAGATGTAAGACCTGAAGTATTTGGAAAAATTATCCTAATGCTAACGTGAACTATATAGCCAACTTTAACGTAATGGCCAGCAATAGTGTTACCTGTTGTAGTTGAGTTTCCCCCACTTATAGCATCTGCAATTTGTGGAGTAAAAATCCCCTCCTCATAGTCATTTAGCAGATTAGACGACGTTACCCCGCCAAGGTAGACACCGCCAGAGAGGTAGAGGTCTTTCCAGCGCTTATCGGACTTACCTAAATCTATTGCATTGTCTGCATCAGAGCCATTTTGCTTTGGTACAACGGTATTATCTTTGAAACGCAATCCTGAATGATTAGCACTTCCATCTATAACAAAGTCACCATTGCTATCAGTCCCAATACTCCCCACACCGCCGCCGTCTTTGTAAAAGTTTAAAAGCGTTCCATAAGACGAATTGCGGTTAATTGCCATAGGCGTTCCGCTACGGCTTACATAGGTTTCTCCGTTTGGATGTGTCTCAAAACCATCAGTATTGTAAGCCGCACTCGTCTTACCCACCAGCAAGTTACCGCTGCTGTCGATGCGCATGCGTTCTGAGCCGCCAGTAGATACACCCACAACGCCTGTACCAAAGAAAATACCTGTGTCTGTATCTGCATCATAATGCAAGGCTGGTGTGCCAGTACTACCAGAACCAACTGCTATACGGTCAGTTACATGAAGACCCCCAGCGGATAAGCTACCACTAGGCGAACTCGTCCCAATGCCAACCCGTCCGCTGCTGTCAATGCGCATGCGATAAGCCGCAGCATCATAATCGTAAAAATCCAAACTCCCGTTTGTGCCAGAAGCCATAGTGTACTTTCGTCCACCTGTTCCTGTGCTATCAAGAATAATTCTTGAACTTGTTGCAGAACTTAACTCTATATTTGCCCCATCAGTAGGCGTAAGAGAAGTTGTTCCTATTCCAACACTTTCTTTACTCGCATCCCAGAAGAACTTTGCCGTGCTGCCAGTGTCCTCGTAAAAGCTGATGTCGCCTGTAGCACCATCTATTTTTAATCGTTCGGTTGCCCCAAAGGTTCTAAACGAAATTGGTGCATTGTAGATTTTGTTTTCTAGTACAAAAGTATTTCCACTAGGGTTCCATTGTACTTGGGCAAGTTCTGTAGAACCTTCTTCAAAAACAAGTTGTGCTGTTTCTGAACCAGTGAAACTGCCTGTATTACCTAAGACAACATTTGATCCTGTGCCTGTTGAAAAGTCTACAGCCCCATCCACAGTCAGCCCATCGCTGGTCAAAGTACCCGTGATGTCTACGCCTGTGCTGCTGGTGTTTAACTTTTGTAAGTTATCATAGTATAATGTAACTCCTGCATTTTCTACTGCTCTTAAATAGAACTCAGATATTCCAGAGTTAGTTAAATAAATATTATCTCCACCAATAAAAAAGTTTCCAGTGCCACTTTCTATTAGTCTGGATGAATTGTCTGCCGAATCATGGTAAATCTGTAGGTCAGACCCTGCGCCAAAGATGGCTTTGCTGTTATCTGCAAACGTAATGTCATCACCAGATGATACCGCAATATCTGTACCACCAGTCGTGTTGCCATTGCCAAGAACCTCAGCAAGCGTATCAACCGTACCAACTTGCGCATCCACATAAGCCTTAATAGACTGCTGCGTCGCCAGCTTAGTAGCGCTGTTAGATG
>Ga0255758_10004020_pt1 | contig 12750 bp, 9 predicted proteins | sample 011ome_24_FD_179958 | JGI IMG/M metagenome (GOLD analysis project Ga0255758, IMG submission 179958) | Coastal salt marsh microbial communities from the Groves Creek Marsh, Skidaway Island, Georgia - 011513CT metaG (version 2) | ecosystem: Environmental > Aquatic > Marine > Intertidal zone > Salt...
AGCTAGGAGTAGCGGACAGTTTTTAGACCTTCACATAGACTCGACTTTTCCATTTTTAGGGGATTATCCTATTGGAATTGTATCAATATACGCAATAGAACCATCTAATTTAGAAACTGGATGCACATTTGGTGTGCCTGGAAGTCATAAATCAGGTGCTTTTACTAATAGAAATTATACTAAGCTAGAAAATTTTATTTTAAATCCAGGTGATTGTCTTTTAATTGATTCTAGATTATGGCATGGCGCTGGTATAAATAATAGTGGTAATTCAAGATGGACGGTTAATTGCCATTATACTCGTTGGTTTGTTAAACAAGATCATGATTTAACAAAAATAATACCCCAAAATATATATAAACAATTAAGTGAAGTTCAAAAAATTATGCTTGGATATTGTTCTAGACCAAGTGATGACCCTAAAAAACGTATTAATATAAAAACAGGTTTAGAATCATTATAAATGTATAATACACATTATACATTTTTTAAATAACTAAAGGATTTTAAAAGGTATGATTTTTATTATTATTGGTGCTCCACGTTCTGGAACTAATATGTTAAGAAATGTACTTACCTCATTTGATGGTATATCAACTTGGCCGTGTGATGAAATTAATTATATATGGCGATATGGAAATGCCTCATACCCCTCAGATGAACTACCTATTTCAAAAGTCACTCCTAAAATTAAAGACTATATAAGAAAAAAATTTTCAAATATTTTTAAACAATATGATGCAAAAGTTATAGTTGAAAAAACATGTGCTAACTCTTTGCGCATTGGTTTTGTTAATAAAATTTTTCCTGAAGCTAAATATATTTACATTTATAGAGATGGAATTGATGTAGTAGGTTCAGCAAAAAAAAGATGGACTGCCGACATTGATTTCTCTTATTTGTTTCAGAAAGTAAAATATGTTCCTAAAACAGAATTACCTTATTATGCCCTTGTTTATTTTTTTTCAAGAGTGTCTCGTTTTTTTTCAAATGAAAACCGTCTTTCTTTTTGGGGTCCTAAACTTAAAAACATGGATAAATTTCTTAACAAATATACTTTACCCGAAGTTTGTGCTTTACAATGGAAAGCGTGTGTTGAAAAAGCAGAGAAATCTTTTAATAAAATGCCTAAAGATAAAGTGATGCGCATACGTTATGAAGATTTTGTTTCTAGTCCGTTTAAAGAAGTGAGCCGTATTTTGAGTTTTATGGGTAAGTCTCTTGATAATCAAGAAATCAATAGCGCTATTGAAGATGTATCAAAAAGTAACATAGGCAAAGGAAGAAAAGTTCTTAGCGAGGGGCAAATAAAAAAAATACAATTATTAATTGGAAAAGAATTGAAATACTATGGATACCAATAGTAACGAAATTGTAAGTTTAACATATAATCAAACCATAACAAAAAGAACTTTTGATCTTATATTTTCATTTATTGGGATTCTTTTTTTATGGTGGATAATTCTATTAGCTTGGATAGTTGCAAGTCTAAACACTAAGTCAAATGGTTTTTTTTTTCAAAAACGTGTAGGTATGAACGGGTACCATTTTGAAGTTGTAAAGATAAAGACTATGAAACAATCATATACTTACAAGTCGAATATAACTTTGATAAGTGATCCACGAATCACAAAGTTTGGACATTTTTTAAGAAGAACTAAAATAGATGAGCTTCCGCAGCTTTTTAATATACTTCTAGGTCATATGAGTTTTGTAGGTCCCCGTCCTGATGTTCCTGGTTATGCTGATAAACTTGAGGGTAAAAATAGAGTTATTCTTTCTATGCGTCCTGGCATTACTGGGCCAGCATCATTAAAATATAGAAACGAAGAAAAACTTTTAAATAAAAAAAATAATCCAGAAATGTATAATGACCAAGTTATTTGGCCAGATAAGGTTAGAATAAATATTGAGTATATCAAATGCTGGTCTTTAAAAAAAGATGTTTTATACATTCTTAAAACGGTTTTTAAATAAATGTTAAACACTTCATTTTCTCCATGGCCTAATTTCACTGAAGAAGAAGCTGAAGCTGTAAAGAGAGTCTTGTTAAGTAATAAAGTTAGTTACTGGACAGGAGATGAATGTAGAACATTTGAAAAAGAGTTTTCTAACTTTACCAATACCAAATATGCTATTGCGCTATCGAATGGTTCAGTAGCTCTCGAAATAGCTTTGAAAGCTCTAGATATATGTAAAAATGATGAAGTTATTGTTACCTCTAGAACATTTTTAGCGACAGCATCAAGTATAGTTAATATAGGAGCCACTCCAGTTTTTGTAGATGTTGATGAAAATAGTCAAAATATTACGTACGAAACAATAATTCCACATATTTCCCCCAAAACCAAAGCAATAATATGTGTTCACCTTGCTGGCTGGCCTTGTGATATGGATCCTATTATTAAATTAGCAAAAAAACATGGAATATTCGTAATTGAAGATTGTGCTCAAGCACATGGTGCCATTTATAAAGGCCGTCCAGTTGGCTCAATAGGTAATATTGGATGTTGGTCCTTTTGCCAAGATAAAATTATATCTACTGGTGGTGAAGGAGGTATGGTAACTACAAATAATAAAAAACTATGGTCTAAAATGTGGTCGCTTAAAGACCATGGCAAAAGTTGGGATGCAGTGTATAAACAAAAGCATCCCCCTGGTTTTAAGTGGCTACATAATTCTTTTGGGTCAAATTCAAGAATGACAGAAGTACAAGCAGTAATTGGAAGAATTCAATTAAAGCGAATAAATGTTTGGCAATCGACTCGTTTTAAATATGCTAGTAAAATTTGGGATGCAGCAAGAACAACTAAAAGTTTAACTGCTCCTTATTTTTCTTGTACATCAAAAAATATTCCATGTACATCTAACCCATGTTGTAAGCATGCAGCTTATAAATGCTACGTTTTTACAAAAAATACTAAAATAAATAGAGACGAAATAATATCAAAAATTAATTATCTTGGTGTTCCATGTTTTACCGGTTCTTGCTCTGAGGTTTATTTAGAAAAAGCATTTGATAATACTGGTTTTAGGCCTGAGAGACGCTTACCAATCGCAAAGAAACTAGGTTTAAAGAGTATAATGTTTTTGTGTCACCCAACTCTAACTGAAGATGAAATTGAAAAAACTTGTAAAGTAATTAAAAAAATATGCGGGTGATTTATTTTTAATTTTTAAAATTAATTTTTGACAAGATAGTATCTACAATTGAGCTTAAGTCATCATTTGTTGTAGAAACTCTTATCTCTGGATTTTCTGGATCTTGATAAGGACTATGGATTCCAGTAAAATTTGGTATTTCTCCCTTTCGCGCTTTTTTATAAAGACCTTTTGGATCACGTAGCTCGGCAACGTTTAAAGGGGTATCTACAAAAACCTCAAAAAATTCATCTTTTTCAAACATTTCTCTAGCCATTTGTCTCTCTGCCTTAAATGGAGAAATAAATGCAGTAATAACAACAATACCTGCATCAACCATAAGTTTAGCAACTTCACTTACTCTCCTTATGTTTTCAACTCTATCTGAGTTTGTAAAACCCAAGTCGTTACATAAACCGTGGCGTATATTGTCACCATCTAAGATATAGGTACGTATACCCATCTGGTAAAGTTTTTTCTCTAAAGCATTCGCTATAGTCGATTTTCCAGATCCAGATAATCCAGTAAACCATATGACTTTGCTAGGGTGTCCAGACAGCTGATTTCGTGCATCTTTGTTAATGTCCATAATTTGCTTATGTACATTCATAGCACGGCGTAATGCAAAGTTAATCATGCCTGCAACCGCAGTCTGATTAGTAAATTTGTTAATTAAAACAAAACAACCTATTTTAGGGACTGAACTAAAGGAATCAAAAGGCACAGGCTTGTCTAATTTTAGAGTGATTACCGCACAATCGTTAAGTTGAAGCTTATCAGTTGGAACTTCGTTACCAGTGTTTACATCTATTGCATATTTTATTTTTGTGATTTTAGCATTAACCGATGATGCCCCAATTTTTATTGTAAATTCTCGTCCCGCGTAGCCGGTTTCACTATCCATCCAGAATATTTTAGCCTCAAATTGGTCTGCCACTTCACAAGGCTCACTTGCCGCAACGATCAAGTCACCGCGAGAGATGTCAACTTCTCGATCCAACTGTATGGTAACTGCCCTCCCTACCTCTGCATGGGTTAATTCTTGATCAAATAGGATGATTTTTTTAACGGAGGCAGTCTCTAAGGATGGTAGTATTTTGATAGCTTCCCCTTTGTTAATGGTTCCATTCGCAACCGTGCCAGAAAAACCTCTGAAATCAAGGTTGGGACGGTTAACCCACTGTACTGGAAACCTCATGGGATGAGTTTTCGCGCTACTGTGAACGTCTATTGTCTCGAGGTAACCAAGCAAAGTGGGTCCTTGGTACCATTGCATTTTTGATGACCGCGCAACCACATTGTCACCCCTGAGGGCGGAGATTGGTATGTGGGCTACTTCCTCAAAAGTTAGGGACTTAGCAAATTCATTGAATGCCTCAACAATATTTTGATACACTGTCTTGTCGTACTCAACTAGATCAATCTTATTTACAGCTAAAACAACTTTCTTAATGCCAAAGGATGAGCAAATAATTGAGTGACGGCGAGTTTGTTCCAACAACCCATGACGTGCGTCAACAAGAATTACTGCAACTTCCACTGTTGAGGCGCCTGTAGCCATATTCCGGGTGTATTGCTCATGCCCCGGCGTGTCTGCAATGATAAATTTTCGCTGATCTGTCGAAAAAAAGCGATAGGCAACATCAATCGTTATGCCTTGCTCTCGCTCTGCTGCTAGGCCATCTACGAGGAGTGCAAAATCAATTTTACTACCCTGAGTTCCATGTCTTCTGGAATCAGCTTTAAGTGCATCCAGTTGATCATCTAATATGCTGCCGGCTTCGTATAGCAAACGGCCGATAAGCGTGCTCTTTCCATCGTCAACGCTGCCGCATGTGATAAATCTCAATGTGTCTAAATTGGCCTGCTTTTCCAAAAATTCGTTTATCAACTCTTTTGGGGAAGTGTCTAATGTCATCAGAAATAGCCCTCTTGCTTTTTCTTTTCCATGGAGGCTGAGCTGTCCTTGTCAATTGCTCGTCCCTGACGTTCACTGTCCCGCAAATTTAGCAATTCAAGCAAAATGAGTTCGAGGCTGTCAGCATTGGACTCTATTGCAGCCGTTAAAGGGTAACAGCCAAGCGAGCGAAAGCGCACCTTCTTCATTTTTATATTCTCTCCAGATAGTAATTCTAGCCGGTCATCGTCCAACATGATGAGCATGCCATCGCGTTCCACGACTGGCCGTTCTGTTGCAAAATACAGAGGAATGATTGGAATTTGTTCCCTATAAATATATTGCCAAATATCCATTTCGGTCCAGTTTGATAGCGGGAATGCGCGGATGCTCTCTCCCTTTTTCTTTTGGAGGTTAAAAAGGCGCCAAAGTTCTGGACGCTGATTCTTTGGATCCCATTGATGCGTGCTAGTACGAAATGAAAATATACGCTCCTTTGCACGGGATTTTTCCTCATCACGCCTTGCCCCTCCTATCGCAATGTCAAATTTATGCTCATCAAGGGCCTGCTTAAGTGCTGCCGTCTTCATTATGTCTGTGTGTAATGCAGAGCCATGGTCAATTGGATTGATGTTCCTCGCTATTCCTTCTCGATTAGTGTAAACAATTAAATCCATGCCACTTGTCTTGGCCATATGGTCCCGGAAGTCATACATTGCCTGGAACTTCCAACGCGTGTCGATGTGAAGCAATGGGAAGGGAGGGGTACTTGGGTAAAAAGCCTTTTTTGCGAGGTGAAGCATCACTGATGAGTCTTTACCCAATGAGTATAGCATCACTGGGTTTTCTGCCTCGGCGGCTACTTCGCGCATTATGTGTATAGCCTCCGCTTCCAAAAGATCAAGATGGGTAAGTTTACCTGCCCCCTTAAGTTGGAAATCTCTATTTACGTAGGCGTCAATGTCTGAGAGGGCGTGATGAAAAACCTCAAGTGCAAGGCGAATTTTCTTTCCATTTATTTTTTTTTCATTCGTTCGCCACTTGCGCAAGATCTCAGAGCAAATAGTTGTCAAAGATCCACCGGGAATGACGACTGTATTTTTATTTTCATGCTCCAATAACGTCAGTAGGGCTGTTTCAATGGCTTCAATACTTGTTCTTGTCTCTCCTAACTGTATCCATCTCCGTGCTCCCTTCGCGTCATTGGCAAACAAAAACATCTTACCTTCTGCGGCACTGACCATTTTGACAAAGAGGAGTGCATTCCTTCGCACCTTGTGCTGATCTATAATATGCGTCATGACCTGCTTTTTAGCCAGTCGATTGTGTTCATCACAAATATTTACTGCATTAAGGCAGTCAAAATTGAGAGACTTTTCTACAATCCACCTCTCGGCTCTCTTTAAAGCAGCTTTATCGTCAGACCCATAAATAAAGGATGCTATTGACTTTGTTGTGTAAACAATTCCTGGCCGAAATTTCATTAAACTTATTTTGTCCTTAAATGATAAATATAATTTTTTATAAAGTTTTTTTTGATTTATTGCAATTAATTTATTATAATAAACTAATATACGCACTTAAAGACATAATTTTAGATTATTGCCTAGATTTTAGTAATTTTTATTAACTGCGTTTGGAGGATTAATAAATTACTGATATTTCTCCAGTGGCAATACAACCTAATCACAATATCTACCTATCCCATGATCAGTCATATGTTTATTTCAAAAGAAAAATATTTTATAAAACACCTTATAAAAGGTTAAATATCAAAGACGGAACTTGTAAGTTTTATTCCAGCATTAGTATTAAATACCTTAAACTTAACTTGACGAAACAAATAATTAGGTTTTAAACAAACTAAATTTTTTTTACTAAGTTAACTAATACCTTACCCCTACCTTGTTGAGCATCATTCTTTTTAATTAAAGCATCTATTGACGTATCTATATCTGAAACGTGGGGACAAACTTTGGCAATATTCTCAAATAGTTTTTGGTAATCATTATTAATAATGCCATCTTTAATAAAACCCAGTAAAGATTGTAACTCCTCATTTTTTATCATGGTCTCAATAGTAGTGTTTATACGGGGATGTATCGTTCCTACCAAATTTGGTTTATATGAAAGCTCCTCAAATAATTTTTCACCTGGTCTAAGTCCTACTATCTTGATTGAAATCTCATTATCTTTAAGAAATTCGTTTTCATTTAAAATTGGTTTTTTCCCAGATAGGTAAATCATTCGTTTTGCTAAATCCAGGATTTTAATTGACTTTCCCATATCTAAAACAAATATTTCACCCCCTTTAGCGATTGATCCTGCCTGTATTACTAACTGCGCTGCCTCAGGTATAGTCATAAAAAAACGAGTTACATCAAGATGAGTTAAAGTAATTGGCCCACCACTCTCAATCTGTTTTTTAAAAAGTGGCACTACTGATCCCGAAGATCCCAATACATTGCCAAAACGTACTATTGAAAAACAGGTGTCTTTTTGTTGCCTCGACATTGTTAAGCATATCAATTCGGTAATTCGCTTCGATGCACCCATGAAATTCGTTGGGTTTACCGCTTTATCAGTTGAAACAAGAATAAAGTTTTTTACCTTCGCACCAACGGAAAGCTCAGTGATATTCAGTGTACCAAAAACATTATTTTTAATACATTGCATTACATTTTGTTCCATTAAAGGAACATGTTTATATGCAGCAGCATGGTATATAGTATCAACTTTAAAGCGATCAAAAACCTTATCAATAAATTCTCTATCCTGTACCGAGCCAATCAAAGGAACGATATCAAATTCATGGTCATTTGAATAAGTTTTTAGTTCTTCAATTAATTTATAGATAGAAAATTCTGATATATCCATAAGGATGAGTTTTTGAGGTTTCAAAAAAAATATTTGTCGGCATAACTCGCTACCAATAGATCCAGCAGCTCCCGTCACTAGAATTATTTTGTTTGAGACTATTCTTGCCATAAGTTTCTTATTAGGCTCAACTGACTCACGACCTAGTAAATCTTCAATTTTAATTTCTTTCAGATGATCAATTTTAAATTGAGTATCTATTAGTTTTGATATGCTAGGTATGACTTTTACCTTAATCGGATAATCTGATAATATATCTAATACTTGCTGGCGGATGTAATCTACATTTAATGAGATCGTTAAAAACATAGTTTTTATGTCTTTGGTTATAAATTTTCCCTTTGCTCGATTGAAATTAATAACTTCAATACCACTAAGTTTTTTACCATCTAGGTCGGGATTATCGTCAATAAATAGTTGAACTGAATAATTTGGGTTTTGCCTTAATGCATCCATTAACTGGATACCAGCGGCACCTACACCATAGATCGCAACATTTTCTCTATTTCTGTAGGATATGTTTTGGCTAAGATAACGGATAAAAAGACGCATGCCCGCCAGAAGTATACAGAAAACCATTCCAAAAATTAGGGAAACCGATATTGGTATCTTAAGATCAAGAAGCAAAATACCAGAAAGTAAAATTGCGGAAGAAAAAGCGCTGCCAACAGCTATATTAATGGCAGTGCTGATTGAAACATAACGTGTAATGTTATTGTAAAATCCGTTTACTATAAAAATAAAAAAGGTTGCAATTATACATATTAAAAGCCCAATAAAGGTATCAAGCAGATAAAAAAAATCGAAAGTCTCAAAGCGCAGGGCTAAAGCAAGTAAAAAAGCAACTATGATAGAAAAACAGTCATAAGCTATTTGAAGAAAACGTTTATTAGAACGTGAAAGGGAAAACAGCCAAATTACTTTTTTTTTATTAAAAGGTATCACTTAAGTTTCCAAATGATCAATTTATTATTATTTATAATAGCAATGACTATTGTTTAAGTCTATTTCAATAGTTTAATTAATTTTATTTAGGACATCTTAATAATAGGATTTATACCATTTTATAAAATGAGATATCCCCTCCCGTATATTTATTTTTGGTTCAAAACCTGTAAGAGCTCTCAGTAGATTTATATCACTGTGTGTTTTCTCAACATCACCATCCTGCATAGTTAAAAAATTTTTCTTGGCATCTTTTCCCAAAACATTTTCTAACTCTTTTATAAAATCCAACAAATTTATTGGGGCAGAGTTTCCAATATTAACTACCCTATATGGGGCCACTGCAGAGATATTATCATTTTTTATACAATCTTTTCTTTCTATCACTTTTTTTGGTTCTTTTGATGTTAAAAGAAAAATAGCTTTTACCAAGTCATCAACATAAGTAAAATCTCTAAGCATGTTTCCTTTATTATAAACATCTATAGGTTCACCTAATAAAATATTTTTTGTGAATTTAAAGTAAGCCATATCTGGTCTACCCCAAGGACCGTAGACTGTAAAAAACCTAAAAATAGTTGTAGGAATTTCATATAAATGTGAAAAGGAGTGAGCCATAACCTCATTGGATTTTTTTGTTGCTGCGTAAAAAGATATTGGTTTGCTTGTATTATGACTCTCATGAAATGGCGTTTTTTGATTATTTCCATAAACAGAAGATGTTGAAGCAATCAGTAAATGGTCAGGTTTATATTTTCTTGCTATTTCAAGTATTTGGAATGTCCCCAATAAATTAGATTCAACGTAGGATATAGGATTTTCTATTGAGTATCTTACTCCTGCTTGTGCAGCTAAATGCACAACTATATTAGGTTTATGGTTTAAAAATATTTCATTTAATAATTGAACATCTTGTATCAAACCTTCATAGTTATGAAAGTTAGAATTTTCGCATAAAATCTTTTGTCTAGCCTTTTTTAAATTAACATCATAATAATCAGTTAATGCATCAAGACCTACCACTTCCCAATCATTTGACAAGAAAATTTTTGCTAAATGGAACCCTATAAATCCAGAAGAGCCCGTAATAAACGCTTTTTTTTTTATTTTATTTTCCTTTTTCTTTTTACAGTTATATTAATGTAAGAAATTAAATTTATAAATATTTTAGTTATAATCTTCAGAAGATCCAATATATTTGATTTCAACTACCTTACTATAATAAATGATATTATAAAGAGAACTATCACATTCAACATAAAATTATTCAGAATTATATCTTGAATACTTAGAGTAAGACCTAAACCAAATATATAAAAAAAGAAAGAACAAAAAAATTGGAAAGCTTAATGATCTAAAATGGCTGTCAATAAAAAAACCTAGTAATAAAAACAAAATACCCAGACCTAATATACTTAGTGCAACTTGTGTATTATTTAATCCTAACCTTTGTAAGAAATGATGCAAATGACTTCTATCAGGTTTAAATAATGAACGAGTATTTTTAAATCTAAATATCATTACAGCACAAACATCAAAGATTGGAATTGCTAAAATCCATAAGGCGAATGGTGGTGATATGCTTTTATTAGCTTGTATTTCATATAATAAAAGAAAAGATATAGAAAAACCTAGAAATAAACTACCACTATCACCAAGAAATATTTTATTTTTTGATTTAATCAGGTTAAAACTTAAAAATGGAATTAAGCTTCCTATTAATGCCAAAATTAAAGGGTTAGAGTTAATATTTAAAGACAAAATATCAATTAAGAAGATTACCGAAAGAGCTAGAATAGCTAAACTTCCTGTTACACCATCCGCACCGTCCATCAAATTAAATGCATTAGTAACCAACAACATTCCCAAGACAGTGACAGGATAAGCAAAAAATCCCAAATTTATTTGAGTTTTTAAGCCAAAAGAATGTCCCAAAGTATCAAACTTTAAACCTGTTAACTCTAAAGTTATCAAAATTATGACTATTTGTATTGCAAGCCTAATTTTTGGTGAAAAAGGATAAAAGTCATCTATGAGGCCAAGAATTAAAATGAAAAAAGCGCTTACCATGTAAGTTAGAAATATATTATCATCAATTAAACTTCCTGAAGTAGATACATAAACACCTATTAAAATTGAAAGGCCTCCTATTAATGGAACATTACCTAAATGTGACTTTCGTTTTGATGGGATATCAACTAAATTTAATTTTCTTGCAATAGGTAAGAGTATTATTATTGAAATTAATGTTATTAATGATGAAAGCAGAAAAATAAATATTAAATTCAAGCCCATTAAACAATCATTTTATAAAATTATTAAAATTCATTGATAATTAACAAGAATATATAAAATACACAAGAATTATGATCTATAGGTTTCTTGTATAAATTAAGAAATAGTATTTTAGCACACTTTGCTAGGTGATATTTCTCAACAAGTAATCATGATAACTTGAGGTCAAACCATCAATTAATTTAGTTTGTGCTTTCCAACCTAACTTTTTAATTAAATCAACATTTAATAGTTTTCTTGGGGTACCGTCAGGTTTGGTTGTATCAAAGATAATTCTACCTTTATATCCCACCACTTGTTTAATAGTCTGTGCTAATTCTTTAATTGTTAAGTCTATTCCAGTACCAATATTAATATGAGAAAGTTGTTTTTGTGTTTGCTTCTCAAATTTTTTTTTATCTATATTGTGTATAAAAAGACATGCTTCAGCCATATCGTCAACATATAAAAATTCTCTTCTTGAGTTTCCTGTTCCCCAAACAATTACTGTTTCTTGATCATTTGCTTTAGCCTCATGAAAACGTCTTATTAATCCTGGCACAACATGACTATTTTCTTGATGATAATTATCACCTGGACCATATAGATTTGTAGGCATAACTGAGCGGTAGTCTCTCCCATACTGGCGATTATAACTTTCACATAGCTTGATACCTGCAATCTTTGCAATTGCATAAGGCTCATTAGTTGGCTCAAGAGAGCCTGTTAGTAAAACATCTTCTTTCATTGATTGTTTTGCGTATTTAGGGTAAATACATGAAGATCCTAAAAACAAAAGTTTTTCAATATTTTCCATATGGGAGTAATGAATCAAATTACTTTGCATTTGTAAATTTTGATATATAAAGTCGGCAGGATACGTATTATTTGCGTGTATTCCTCCAACCTTTGCGGCCGCAAAAATTACTTCATCCGGCTTTTCAATCTCCATAAAATTCTTTACTGCTATTTGATCGCATAAATCGAGCTCAGAATGTGAGCGTGTAATTATTTTTATATTTTTTCTATTTTTAAGTAACTTGTGAATTGCACTTCCAACCATTCCATTATGACCTGCTAGAAATATTTTTTTCATATCAATCCTCAATCTTCTATTGAATTTGGTAAATCAAGTTTATTTTCTTTCAATAACACAACTCTACTAGCTACTTTAAAATCCTCCTCAATCATTTCCTTGCACATTTCTTGAACTGTTATCTCAGATTCCCAACCTAATTCTTTTTTGGCTTTAGAAGCATCTCCAAGAAGACTGTCAACCTCAGTAGGACGAAAATAACGAGGGTGGACTTTAATAATTTTTTGTCCAACACTTACCTTAAGATGACATTCACTAGAAACACCAGCCACAACTCCAACTTCATTTATTCCCTTACCTACAAACTCCAGCTCAATTCCAAGTGCACTTGCAGCCAATAATACAAATTCACGAACAGAGTGTTGTTTCCCTGTAGCAATAACGTAATCCTTCGGATTTTCCTGCTGGAGCATCATCCATTGCATTTTTACATAATCTTTCGCATGCCCCCAATCTCGAAGACTACTAAGGTTACCCAAATACAAGCAATCTTCCAATCCAAGAGCTATGTTAGTCAAGC
>Ga0255758_10004026_pt1 | contig 12731 bp, 11 predicted proteins | sample 011ome_24_FD_179958 | JGI IMG/M metagenome (GOLD analysis project Ga0255758, IMG submission 179958) | Coastal salt marsh microbial communities from the Groves Creek Marsh, Skidaway Island, Georgia - 011513CT metaG (version 2) | ecosystem: Environmental > Aquatic > Marine > Intertidal zone >...
CCAACCTCTAGATTTTTTTAATAGCTTTAGAAATTCAAATTTAATTACTTGCATGGCCTAAATTCCTAAACTATCCGAATCAAAATCTAGAAATATATGTGATGAATATATAACACCCTTACCATTAGCCAACTCTTTTTTTAAAAAATCTACTAAAATTTCTTGTGAATTAGTATCAAGTCCAACGCAAGGCTCATCTAGAATTAATAGATCAGATCTATTTAGAAATAGCCTAAGGAGAGCAATTTTTTTTTGCTGTCCGAATGAGAGATTTGCAATATTTATATCAAGAGACTTTTCCAAATCAAATACTGATAAATATTTTTGAAGGTCATCGTGATTATTTAAATTCATTAATACAAGGTTGTCTTCAACATTCAGATATTGTTTTATAGCGTTCTTATGGCCTATAAAACACACTTCTTTATCTGTCAGAGTTATTAAATCACCTTTTGTAGGTTTTGTAAGTCCGCAAACCATTCTTAAAAGTGTAGTTTTTCCTGAGCCATTTTCACCTTGAATATGTAATGCTTTTCCTTTTGAAAGTTCAAAAGATAGGCCTTGAAACAATTTCTTGTCATTGATTTTATAACTTAAATTTTGAGCTTTAACTAAGACATTCATGATCTAATCAAGTTTCAGATTTTTTGTTCTTATTATAAGTGCTGGCATTGGTTTTTGTGGATCTATTCTAGAATATAGTCTTTTTGATATTTCTGAAAAAATATTTGGTTCTATGGAGCCAAAGCCTCCAACAGAAAAATATAATCTTTTTGTAAAATAAATACCCTGTTCTAAATCTGGTATGCTTCTAATTAGAGTGTTAACTTTTTTAATATTTTGAATTAAGTTTTTTCTTTTTGAATTATATTCAAACCACCCCCATGATGATAAACCAATTAAAGCAATTTTCTTTAAAGCTTCTTTAGCTAGGCTATTTGGATAAGATGAGGGAGGCAATAGGACTATTAATTCACCTTGAGAAGCAGTAATCAGTTGATCTAATTTTTCTAGAATCTTATGTTTAGAATCAAAATTTAAGGATATGTATTCTTCAAATTTACTATTAGCAGGAAGCTTAATACCTTGAAGTCTAGATTTTGAGCCAAGAACTATGTAAGTAACTAATTCTTGGCTCAAGATTGAATTATATCTTTGCTAAAGCTTGTTCAAAGTCAGCAATAATGTCATCAACATGCTCAAGACCAATTGATAATCTTACATATCCAGGAGTGACACCAGCTGATAGAAGCTCTTCTTCATTTAACTGACTGTGAGTAGTACTTGCAGGATGAATGGCTAAACTTCTTGAATCGCCAATATTAGCAACGTGATAGACCATTTCTAAAGCATCAATAAATTTCTTACCAGCTTCGACACCACCTTTTATTTCAAAGCCCATTAATGCCCCGTTGCCTTTTGTAAGATATTTATCAGCTCTCTCTTTCGCATATCCATCCATTTTTGAAGGATATCCAACTCTTTCAACTGAGTCATGATTTGCTAAATATTCAGCAACCTTTTCAGCATTACTAGAATGTTCTCTCATTCTAAGCGCAAGAGTTTCTAAACCTTGAATAAACATAAATGCATTAAATGGACTCATGGCAGCACCCATATCTCTAAGAATAGTAGTTCTAGCCTTTAATATATAAGCAATAGGTCCAAGCGGCTTTACAGCTTCAGTCCAAATAGCTCCAGCATATGAAGGATCTGGATTATTTAATGCTGGCTGTCTTTCTGGAAAAGCTTCCCAATCAAAATTGCCACTATCAACAATAATTCCACCAATTGAGGTTCCATGACCTCCTATAAATTTAGTTGTTGAATGAATAACAACAGCTGCGCCGTGGTCGAAAGGCTTGCATATTACTGGAGCTGCAGTGTTATCTACAATTAATGGAATACCTAGAGGTCTGCCTATTTCAGCTACTTCAGAAATTGGAAATACTTCAAAGCTTGGGTTTGGTAAAACCTCACCATAATATGCCCTAGTCTTATCATCAGTAGCATTAGCAAAGTTTTGTGGGTCAGCTGGATCTACGAATCTGACTTCGATGCCCATATCTGAGAACACATTTTTAAATTGGTTATATGTTCCTCCGTATAAATGAGATGAAGCAACAATATTATCTCCATTCTTTGCAATATTTTGGATTGCATATGCTGATGCAGCCTGTCCTGATGCTACAGCTAATGCTCCTACACCGCCTTCTAATGCAGCTATTCTGTCTTCTAAAACAGCACATGTAGGATTCATAATCCTTGAATATATATTTCCTAACTCTGATAAAGCAAATAGATTTGCAGCATGGTCTGTGTTATCAAATTGATAACTGGTTGTTTGATGAATTGGAACTGCTACTGAATTAGTATTGTCGTCCTTTCTCCAACCTGCATGCAGTCCTATTGTTTCTGGATTTGTGTATGTTTTACTCATAATGTTTCCCTAATAATAATAAATTAAACATCAACTGAGAGAAGATAAAATTTTTAAAATCTCTTTAGCCTATTTTAAGCGCCGGCAAGCTGATATCAAATAAGCGCATAACTATTATATTTTATTAATATAAATAACAACAGGTATATTATTAATAACTAGCAAGTTTATTGAAAACAACTATAATTATTTGAAATAAGGACAATATATTATGGCAAAAAAATATAATAATTTTAGAGTTGGCGGTTCACCTCATAATGTAAATGAGGACTATGCAGTATGGACTAATGATTTGTTAGAAAGAGTTATTGCCAGTAAAACTGTTATTCAACCTGGAAAATCAACTCAAGGACATAAGCTAATTGACTCTGACGTTGTTTATGTGATAACTAACGGAAGAGGCTCTATGGAAATAGTTGAGTATATGAACTCTGATGAAGGTCATGGATCTGATCCCTCATATGGAGTTGAGCATAAAGACTCGTATGATTTAACCGCAGGTGATGTCGTCTTAGTTCAGTCCGGTGATTATTGTAAAGTTATAAATCTCTCAGAGCATGATCAGCTAACATATTTGAGAATCTTTGACAGAGGCGGCTGGAGAAAATAATAAATCTAATCGAAAGTTATTTTTGTAACTATAGGGAAGTGATCGGAAACTCCCTGCTTTGAATCAGAATCAAACCATCTCGGTCTTCCGGTGTCTTTATAAACATTGAAACTTGTTTTGTGGACATCTATAGAATCAGTTACAAATTCAACTCCTCTATTTTTAGAAATCATTATTGTGTCAAGGAAGTCCCATGACTTTCCTCTTCCGTAGTAATAAGTTCCTTTACATGACCTACAACCCTCTCTATGTGCAACTTTCCAATAATCTTCTTGATTTTTATAAATGCTCAATTGCTTATCATCTTTACTATTAACATTAAAATCGCCTAGAGCTATTGACGGATCCTTGTGAGTGGAGATCAATTCTTTTAATTTTTCAAATGACTCAATCCTCATTTGAACTGGATGCCAATTTGATGGGAAATGAAGATTATAAAACTTCAAAACCTTACCATTAATATTTATATCAACTTCAAATATAGGCCTAGTATCTATGGTTTCAAATTCAGGAGAGAAATTAACATAGTGTAGCTTGGGATTAGAAATCTTATATTTAGAAATAAATGCAGTATCAACTCCTCTCTTATCAGTACTTTCAAGTAAATAAAAATCTTTGTAGCCATATGGCTCCAAAAGGTTGTAAAGTTGTTCTAGTATATTCATATTTTCGATTTCTTGAAGGCCAATTACATCAGCCCCATTGCTATCGTATGAAACAATAACTTCTAAAAGGTTATTTAACTTTGCATTCTTTGTTTCTTCATCCCAGTCTTGAAAAAAACATTCCATTCTCCATCTTTTAACAGTAATGCTGTTGCATGAATCCTTATGCTCTTTGGATTGTTTTAGTTCTATAGGAAGAAAGGCTTTATCGTCCTTTCCTTTATCATCAATAGTATCAAATAAATTTTGTGCATTAATTGACATAATACTTATACTCTCAGCATAAACTAATGATGTTGAGAATATTAAAATGCAAATTTTAATAAGATTATTCATTTCAAATCTTTAATTTTTAGCCTCAACTCAAAAGGCAGTTCATTTTCCAGCTGATTAGCCTGTTGATAGTCAAGTAAATTTTTAAGTCTTTCACTTGAAAATTCTGTAACTTTTCTTGCATTTAGGTCTATATGGGCTAAAACTGTTTCAAAAATAGCTGATAATTCACCTGAATCATTTAAAAGCACGCCTGTAAAATGTAATAGTTTCTTGTTTACATTTGACAGATAAAACGAGGGATAAACTTTATCATTTAATTTAAATTCTTTTAGGTATCTAATACTATCCTCAAGTGTAAAAGTCGAAAAACCACTTTCTAGGTATTCTTGATCAAAGCCTAACTTATCGATGTACATTTTTGTGTATACGCTATCAAAGAGCTTGTAATAATAAGTGACATTCATATGACCGTTATGGTCACACATATCTTTGGAGACTACTACAGGATTTGTTGTATATGGTAATGAATTCATACTTACGAATATTATATAAAAAAGCCCAGATAAACTGGGCTTTTTATAGATTTATTTACTATTTAGAAATTAATACCAAACGTTACACCAGCTGTTCTAGGCTGAGTAAAGTATGCATTAACAGGTCCACCAACTAATTCTGAAGTAGTTCTAGCTGAGTGAAGCTGTCTATTATCATCTAAATTCTTAACATAAAAACCAACATAGTAATCACCATTTCTTGGAGTCCAGTTTCCATAAATATCTATGTATTCCTGTTCAGGAACATATGTATTCATAGATTCAAAAAGGTCTCCATTAGTATCACCTTTATGAGCTAATGTTAATTTAAGATCTAAATTACCACCCATTAAAGGCATTGAATGGTTTATTGCAATATTCCAATCAAGCTCAGAGGTATATGGAGTTCTTGATCCACCAAGATCTACAAGATACTCTGAAGACAACCATGGCATTGGGAATTCACCAAGAGTAGAGTTATTAGCCCATCTAGTTTCAGTTAAATTAAATCCTTGGAAAGTTCCAACAAAACCTTTATCTGTATTTACAAATAAAGCATATGGTAATAAACCTGCAGCATCTTCATTACTTGTTAAGAAGTTCAAGTATGCAGCTCCACTTCCTGGATTAAACGCAGCATTACAACCATAAGCGGCAGCGAATGCACCATTTGCTCCAGCGGCAGCAGCAGCAGCGCCACCAGCAGCATTAGCAGCAGCAGCAGCTTGACATGCTTCAACTCCAGCAGCACCAACAATTGGATTAGGTAGATACAGATCTGTAGCATCTACAGTACCAGCAAGAATAGCAGCATCTAAAGCAGCAGCCATTCTAGCAATATCAGCATCAACCACTAAGCTATAAGTATCAAGAATTTCACTAGCTCCATTAGGGTTTAATGGATTAAATAATTTTTCACCATCACCGATTGTGGAATCTAAAGCAAGGAAGTTAAAATCAATAGAAGTTGACTCACTTAAGAATAACTTCATTTGTCCTTCTAGACCATTGTGCTGATAATCAAGACTGTTAGTTATAGCAGCAGAACCTACGATTTGAGAGTAATGCGCGTCTTTAAAGTCCATTGTGAATGCTGTTAAGTTCATTAACAAAGCACCGTCCATCATGATTGATCTAAGACCTAATTCAAATGAATCAACAGTCTCTGGTGCAAAAACAGTAGCAACACCAAACTGATCCGGTGTAGCACCACCAGGCTTATTACCAGTAGATATACTTGCATAAACCATAGTGTCATCATTTAGATTATGTTGAAGTGCTATTTTATATGTTTCAGCTGTATCTTTGCCTATTGTTCTAAACTTAGCATTCGTTTCAGCAACAGTACCACCAACAGTATTTACATTATAAACTGGGTTATATACATAACCAGGATTAGTTGTATCACCTAACATATTGAATGCTAAATCATTGAAAGAGTCTTCATTAGTTCTATAACCAAGAGTTAATCTTGTATCATCTGAAATATCATAGAATAAGTTACCATAGAGTGATTTGGTTCTTTGAGTAACAGGGTTATCTTGCACTAATCCACCTTGTTCTATTGGAAGCGTTCTTACAAATGTATTAGGGTAAGCACTCTCTACAGCTGCTAAATACTGAGCAAATGTCAAACCAGTTGCAACTCCTTCAATATCATATGTTTTTTCGAAACCACTAGCAGCCCATCCACCGAATGCATTATAGAAGCCTGCACCACCATAACCTTGGCCAGCTAATACTGCACCAAATGAGTTCCCTGGACCAAAGTATTGTGATAAGGGATGTAAATCAAAGCTTCTTATTACATTATAAGAGGCTGTATGGGTGTAGAACTTATTATGTCCATTTGCCTCCCACCAGAAAGCACCAAGAACAAAGTTTAAAGGACCATCAAAGTCAGAAACTAAGTTGACATCTACTTGATCAACATCACTTGGAGCTCGAGAACACTCGTATGAGCCATCACCAGTAAACAAGTGTGGTTTGTCAAGACAAGGTAAATCAAGAGTCATCTGGAACTGATTATTATCATTATTAAAGAATGGGATTGTAGCAGTTCCTCCTGCAGCAACAGCAGCATCATAAGATGCCAATGCTTGAGCTTGAGTTGCACCACCTTTCATTAAAGCAGCAACTGTAGCCGCTTGAACTCCACCATTCATAATTGCGTTTAGAACTGCTGATGTAAATCCTTCAGAAGCTACTGAACCATCAACATCACCTGTTCTTGTATAATCTCTTTCTGCAGTTGAAGCTTTTACTTTTAACTCTAAATTATCAAACTGTTTAATAAGTTCAATATTAGTAAAAGAGAAATCTTGTTTTGTATGAGGATCAAAATCTCTATTAATTTGATCTATGTTCTTAGGATTTACAGTATTTTGATACTCATCATAAAAGTTATTAGTTTGAGCAATAACACCATATAAGCCATCAATTGATCCACTAGTCATACCAGGAGCGTTTAACTCGCCTTTTTCCCAAGGTAGACAACCATAAAAACGATTTCTTGCACAATAGTTAGCATTAAAATGAGATCTAGAGTCGTCAGCTGAATGCTCTTGATGAACAAAGTTTATCTCAGTTGTATCATTGATTTCAAAATTTAAAGTAAGTCTCCAGTCACTTGTATCTCTTGTGTCTACATCATTACCAGTATGAACGTTATAAATTTGGCCGTCTTTCTTATAAGTTTGTGCAGCAAGACGCATAGCAAGTCTATCTGAAAGATCAAAGTTTTGTGCATAACTAATTCTTTCCTGACCGCCCTCACCAATATCAAATTTTAATGAACCTTCATTGTTGTGCTCAGCAGGTGCTGTTGTGACATTAACAATACCGCCAGTAGCATTTCTACCAAACAAAGTTCCTTGAGGACCTGCAAGAATTTCTATCTGTGCAGCATCAAAAAATCCTATAGTTGTAAAAACTGAACCGTTAATCTGCATACCATTGATATGAGTCTGAACAGATGCAGTTGTATTTGCTCCAACAGCAGTTCCAATCAACCCTCTAACACCAATGTTAGTGCCTGAACCAACTCCAGGTGATTGCACCATACCAGGTATTAACTCAACCATATCTTCAGTTTCAGTAATTTGAGCTTCAACTAAGTCAGTAGTTGTTAAGGCTTGAACAGAAAGAGCAAGATCTTGAACTGAGGCTGCTTTTTTTGTAGATGTAACAATTACCTCTTCAATCTCTTGTGAATTAAGATTAATTCCAAATAATGAGAACGTTAAAGGTAGTAACAATAAATACTTATTTATACGAAATGACATAGAAAACCCCCCTTAGGTTTTTTGTATATATGCGTAGATTAAGTTAAATATCAAACAAATTCAAATATTTTTGTTTATTTTTTATGGGACAAAATCATCTCCATGAGGACCCCATGGATTGCATTTTAAAATTCTTTTAACTGATAGATAAAAAGCATAAAAAAAATTATGTTTAGAAAAAGCACTAATTGCATAATTTGAGCAGGTTGGATTGAATCTGCAAGAGCTTCCAATTACCGGAGATATAAATTTTTGGTATAACTTAATTAAAGAAATAAAGAGAGAATTCACTTATTTACTAGAGTCTTGAAGTTCTTTTATGAATTCATCAATTTTGAATGAAAAATTATCAGAAGTACCTAATTTTCTGACTGTAAGTTCTTCTGTTTCTATTTCTTTTTTACCTAATATGATTAAATTAGGGACCTTTTTATTGCTGTGCTCTCTAATTTTATAACTGATCTTTTCGTTTCTTGTGTCAACTTTTGATCTAAGACCACTTTCATGCAATAAGTCATTTATTTTACTAGCATAATCATTGGCTTCTGAGACAATAGTGCAAATTACAACCTGCGTTGGAGCTAACCATGCTGGCAATCTTCCTGCATAATTCTCAATCAATACGCCTATAAATCTTTCAAAAGAACCTAAAACAGCTCGATGAATCATTACTGGTTTATGTTTTGCTCCATCTTCACCAATATATTCAGCATCTAATCTTTCAGGTAAATTAAAGTCAGCTTGGAATGTTCCACATTGCCACTCTCTGCCAATGGCGTCAGTCAGAACAAAATCTAACTTTGGACCATAAAAAGCACCATCGCCTTCTTGAACTGCATAAGGTATGTCAAGTTTCTTAATTGCAGACTCTAAAGCTGTCTCAGCTTTATCCCAAACTTCATCAGATCCAACTCTTGTTTGTGGTCTTGTTGAAAGCTTTATATCAAAAGATTCAAATCCAAGCTCTGTATAAATATCAGATAATAATTCTATAAAAAGCTTAGTTTCGTATTCTAATTGATCTTCTGTACAGAAAATATGGCCATCATCTTGAGTAAAACCTCGCACCCTCATAAGACCGTGCATAGTTCCAGATGCCTCATATCTATGACATGAACCAAATTCAGCATATCTTAAAGGTAAATCTCTATATGATTTAAGACCTTGATTGTAAACCTGAACATGACATGGACAATTCATTGGTTTTAGAGCATTAGTTCTTTTTTCATTTGCATGCTCTTCATCAATTTCTGTTATGAACATGTTTTCTCTATATTTATCCCAGTGGCCAGAAGCTTCCCATAACTTCCTATCAACTACTTGAGGAGTATTAATCTCTTTGTAATCATATTGCTCAAGTTTTTTTCTAATAAAATCTTGTAATATTCTATAAATTGTCCAACCATCAGGGTGCCAAAAAACCATACCAGGTGCTTCTTCTTGAAAATGAAACAAGTTCATTTCTTTGCCAATTTTTCTATGGTCTCTTTTTTCAGCTTCCTCTATAGAATGAAGATAAGCATTTAAATCTTTTTCATTCTTCCATGCAGTACCATAGATTCTGGTAAGCATTTTATTTTTTGAATCGCCTTTCCAATAAGCTCCAGCAAGTTTAGTTAGCTTAAAAGCACCAATATGCTTAAGACTTGGTAAATGAGGGCCTCTACAAAGATCTACAAAAACATTATCATCTTGATAATAAAGTTGAAAGTCAGTCTCTTGTTCAGACTCTGCAATAATAGATTCTTTATATGATTCCCCAGCTGAATTAAAGACTTTTAGTGCGTCTTTCTTGTTATGCAGTCTCTTTGTGATCGATGATTTTAAATTTATTATCTTTTGCATCTCTTTTTCAATCTTATCTAGATCATCAGGAGAAATAGGTTTTATAAATTCAAAATCGTAATAAAAACCATCTTTAATAGTTGGCCCTATAGCTAGTTTTGTGTCTGGATACAAATTTTTAACAGCTTTTGCAAGCACTTGTGCTGTGAGAGTATGTCTCATGATTTCAAGACCTTCATCAGAGTCGGTAGTTATGATTGATACTTCAGAGTCCTCATTTATAGGGTCGCATAAATCTTTTTGAACACCATTTATAGATACAGCAATGGCAGCTTTGGCTAAACCTGGGCCAATATCGTTAGCTAAATCAAGACCTGTCGAGCCGGTCTCCATTTTTCTTATGCTTCCATCAGGTAATGTAATATTCATATGCAGTATTATATAGACAAATATAAAATGTTTTAGCTCATAACATCTTTTTTGTTCTAAATATCTTTAAATAACGAATTTCTAAAATAGATATATTAAACCCTCATTACTGAGGGTTTAATTGTTATGAAATATTATTTAGTTATCAAAATCACTTGATTGAGTAACGTGAACACCACCATATGTAGCTGATGAGAAATGCTGAGTTTTTGCAACCCACTTTCCACCTTCTTTTACCCAATTCATAGTTACTCTAGTTCTGTATGGCTTGCTATTACCTGCAGTTTCAATCACTCCTTCATAATAGAATCTAACAAAAACCACATCATCTGATAACTGAATTGCTTCAGGATAATGAACATTAATTACTCCTCCCTGATTTGAGCTTGCCCAACCTTCAGCTGTCTGGATTACTAGTGGCTTATGGAAACTGCCATCAGAATTAGTACCATATGTACCCGATTTACTTTCATAAGAAACAACTGTTTCCCAATCTTTATTTGTTCTTGCATCAAAGTATGCCTCCAATGCAGAAAGAACTTTTTTCTCATCTGCAGAATGTCCGTCAGCAAGAACTAGACCGGTTGAAAATATCAATAAACCACTTAGCAAATATTTTTTCATCTCTCTCCTTTAAATAATTAATGAATTTTTATAATACATTAATTATAAAAAATAACTTAAATTAGATTTTTAATTTTATGAGGTTTTCATGGAACCAACCAAGTTGATTCTAACTTATCATCCCAGCTATGAAGGGCTCTTCTATGTCCAGAACTTTTAAGATGAAGAAATTCTAATGAGGTAAAATTAAATATTAGTACAGCAAAATTCACGTAACCATCTTCAATGTTACCATCTTTAAGATCATATTCATTGGGGTTATCCATCTTAAAAGAGGAGCCACCTCTAACGGAATAACACTTTTTAGACCTTGTTGTTGAGCCATCCCAAGCATTTCGTGTAACAGAGTTATGATAATGAGATTCGATCCTCCCTTGCAATTTTATTTGAACCTTTAAGATTGGATCGTAGCCTAAAACAGTAGCTGTACTATTTTTTTTATATTGTTTTATTTTTGGGGCTCTATAATCTGTATGAAATCTCATGAATCTCTCTTTAAGATTAAATTCTCTTAAAACCATTACACGAGAAACTATTTTTGAATCCTCAATAGATGAGACTGTCGGTGAATGAAAAAGAGTTTTTGCATTTTCGACTGCATCAGAGAGAATTTGATCAGCTGTAATTAAAGTCTGTTCGATATTATCGTAAGAGTCTGGAAGATCATAATTAGAAGGTTTTGCAGGAATCATGACTTTACGCTCCAGTCAGTACCTTGTAGGTTATCTTTGATTTCAATATTCATATCTAATAACTCTTGTCTTATTTTATCTGCCCTTTCAAAGTCTTTTATTTTTTTTGCCTCTAGTCTTTCTGCGATAAGTATATTAATTTTCTCTTCATCAATATTTTCATTTTTTATAGATAACCAATCCTCATAAGAAGACTGACATACTCCAATTAGATTGGTTGCTCTTATTAAATTAGTTTTAAATTGAGATAATTCGTTTTCAGGTACTGAATGAAAATCTTTAATCATCTTGTTGAAATTTGCAATTAAGCCTGGAGTATTTAGGTCATCTAGAAGAGGTGATATGAAGCTGTCAGATAGACTTAAATCTTTTGATGGTTCAACCTCTTTAATCTCATTTAACAAGCTGTATAGTTTATCTAGTAATCTTTTGGACTGATGAATAACTTTTTCATTCCAATCAAGAGCCTGTCTATAATGAGATGAAAGAAGTGCTAGTCGAATTACTTCTCCATGATTTGAATCAGTCAAATCTCTAACCAAAGAAATGTTACCCAGAGATTTGGACATTTTTTCGCCGTTCACTGTTACAAAACCATTATGCATCCAATAATTTACATATGAATTTGGATTATTAATATCAGCAGATGAGCAACAACTTTGAGCAATCTCATTTTCATGATGAGGAAATGTAAGATCTCTTCCACCACCATGAATATCAAAAGGAAGCCCTAGTGTTTTTTCAGACATTGCTGAACATTCTGTATGCCAGCCAGGCCTTCCATATCCCCAAGGTGAGTCCCAGCCTGGTTGCTTGTCATTGCTTGGCTTCCATAAAACAAAATCAGCTGGATCCTTCTTAAATGGTGCAATTTCAACCCTACTTCCGGCAATCTGTTCTTCACGATTTCTTTTTGAAAGGCTTCCATAATTTTCATACGAAGGTACATGAAACAAAACATGTCCATCTTTTTCATATGCATGATTTTTATCAATTAGATCATCAATAAGAGCTATCATCTCTGTAATATACTCAGTAGCTTTTGGCTGGATATCTGGAGCCATCACTAAAAGCTTTGACATATCTTCGTTATAAATATTTGTATATTTATTAGTTATCTCTTCTATTGGAACTTTTAGCTTATTTGCAGCATCAATAATTTTGTCATCTATGTCAGTAATATTTGAGACATAAGTAACTTTAGGAAAGATATCTCTTAAAACTCTAACTAATGTATCAAAAACAACTGCCATTCTTGCATTACCAATATGAGCATAGTTGTAGACAGTTGGGCCACAGGCATAGATTTTGATATGCTCTGGATTTATAGGAATAAAGTCCTCTTTTTTTCCAGAATGAGTATTAAAAATTTTCATTTAATTAATAGATTGTT
>Ga0255758_10004031_pt1 | contig 12708 bp, 11 predicted proteins | sample 011ome_24_FD_179958 | JGI IMG/M metagenome (GOLD analysis project Ga0255758, IMG submission 179958) | Coastal salt marsh microbial communities from the Groves Creek Marsh, Skidaway Island, Georgia - 011513CT metaG (version 2) | ecosystem: Environmental > Aquatic > Marine > Intertidal zone >...
ATGTATAGACAAGGTGAAGGATCTAATTATAGAGTTTGGTGCGGTTATGAAGGAGACATCAACAACCCTCTTCCTCCTACTTACAGGTATTTCGGTCAAGTTCCAGGTATGACCACCAGAAGCCAGGAGTATCAAAGATTATTGGAAGCTGGGTACGAAAAAGAAGCTGCGGGACTTGAGCAAGATGGGTTATACAAGCCAACAATGGAGGAAAACATTTCATTCTTCAAGGACTACCAAATTAACTGGATGTATGTGCGCTATTTCCTATGGAATTTTGCTGGGCGACAAAATGACACCCAAGGATATGGCTTAACCGGACCAGGCAGTGAGATTCTAGATGGTAACTGGCTAAGTGGCGTGAATTTTATTGACAACCAAAGGTTGGGAGCACAAGAGAACTTGCCCACAATACAAAGATTAAACAAGGGATACAATAAATACTATTTACTGCCTTTAATACTTGCGCTAATTGGATTTATATTTCATATAGTTAAGAGCCCTAAAGATTGGTTTGTGATATTGTTGTTATTCCTATTAACAGGTTTGGCAATTGTTGTTTTCCTTAATCAAAAACCCAACGAGCCTAGAGAAAGAGATTACGCCTATGCCGCTTCTTTTTATGCTTTTGCATTTTGGATAGGTATTGGAGTTTATGCCCTTTTTGATGCTGCTAGAAACATGAAATGGAAAGATTTAGGTCTGGTTGCTGCCTATAGCCTTGGTGCTGGAGTTGTTCTTTATGGCTTAGAGACAGCTTTTAGTGCAGATGCTACTACCGTAAATCATGCTTTTTCCTATACTATTTTTTACATGTCGGCTATTGCTTTAGCGCTGCATGCTACAATGATTTTGATTGGAGATGCTATTAAAAACAAACTAACTCATGCAGCATTATCTACCGGGATGTGCCTAGTAGTTCCATTCATTTTGATTTATCAAAACTGGGACGATCATGACCGATCCAATAGATCAACGGCAAGAGATTTTGCTTACAACTATTTGGCTTCATGTGATGAGAATGCAATGTTGTTTACAAATGGAGATAACGACACCTTCCCATTATGGTATATTCAGGATGTAGAAGGTGTACGAACAGATGTTCGGGTTGCAAACATGAGCCTTTTAAGCACGGATTGGCATATCAACCAAATGAAACGGAAAGCTTGGGATTCCGATCCACTGCCGATTACTTTAAATGAGTTTGACTATAGAAATGGAACACGTGATTTTGTGATTTTTGATGAAAGCCCATCTAAAAAAGGAAAATATTATTCTGCAAAAGAAGCGATTAATTTTATTATGAATGACCAACACTTAAAGGCATTCCCAGGGATGTGTAACCTAGAATCATATATCGATTTTAGAGGTGTGTACATTCCTGTGGACAAAGAAGCTGCGCTTGCTCATGGAATTGTAACACAGAAACAATATGATGCAGGTTTGGAAGATACCATTCGTTGGAATTTAAGTGGAGGAGCTCTTTATAAAGCAGATTTGGCAGTTTTAGATATTCTTGCAAATTACAAATGGGACCGCCCTATCAATTTTGCTAGTTTAGGTGGAATTGGAGCAAATTCTGGAATTGGAAAATACATGCAGGCGGAAGGGGTAACATATAAATTAACACCTATTGACTTTGGTGGTGGTGGCGGAACCAATACTAAAAAAATGTATGATCTTGTTATGAATGAATCAGATAGTTCATTCTTATGGGGAAATATGAAAGAAGAAGGTGTTTTAGTGGATTATTACACCTTAAGAATGGTTCAGAATTTACGTATGCAAATGATGAAGTTAAGTGATGCGCTTATTGTTGAGGGGCAAAATGAAAAAGCAATCGCTATTTTGGATAAGACGTTCGAAATAATGCCTATTGAGAATAATCAAGTTGCTCCAGATGACATTTGTTTTTACTTAGTTGGAAACTACTATGATGCTGCAAATGCTTTTTCCGTTGCCGGAGATTCAACTTTATATATCGAAACGAAAGCCAAAGGAGATAAGTTAGGCAAACAATTGGCTTTACTTGAACTAGAAAAAATTGACCACTACCAAAGTTTAAACGAAAACTTCTTTAATAAAGTTTGGACTGAATGGGGTCGGTCATTGAATAATCTAGAAATGTTAAGACAAGCATCAATTGGGGGACTAGACCAAGAAGCTATGATTGCTTCTGACCCTACAAACACATTCTTTATCAACCAAGGAGCATTGGAAGAAACGGGCTATAGCACAACATTAATAAGCGCTAAACAAATATTTTTGAAAAAAGGATATACAAAACAAAAATTCTTCAGCAGTCCTCAAAGATTTCCAGTTGTATTAGCCCAATATTGCTGGATGAATAAATAAAATTTAAAAAAGGAGAGACGGCATCTCTCCTTTTTTTTGAATATGTATTTCGTAAAAACGCCTAAAATAGCTCAAGCTTTTAATAAAAAAGCGATTTGGAATATCCCAAACAAAGACAACACTATCTTCATAACCTTTGATGACGGCCCTACTCCTTCTATTACAAATCAAACATTAGACATACTTAAAGAGCATAAAATTAAAGCAACCTTTTTTTGCTTGGGTTCTGAAGTTGAAAAACACCCTGAGATATTTCAACGAATTATAGATGAAGGGCACGCAGTTGGAAATCATTCGTATTCTCACTTAAAAGGATGGACAACAAAAAACGAACAGTACCTAGAAGATGTTCTAAAAGGAGAAGCGATTATAAAATCCAATTTATTTCGACCTCCGTACGGAAAAATTAAACGAAACCAAGTAAATTTATTAAATCCGCAAACTAAAATTATTCTCTGGGATGTTCTTCCGGGAGACTTTTCTCCTTCTAATAATGTAGAAAAAATAATATCAAACACACTGAATACAGTGGAATCAGGATCCATTATCGTATTGCATGATAACGCCATCTGTGGAAATAAAATGCTACAAGCACTTCCATTTATCATTGACAAACTGAAAGAAAAAAAATACAATTTTTCAGCAATAACCGAACAGACACTGCCTTAAAATAAAATCTTACGTAATAATTAACAGTCAATTACAATATTTTGTTGGTTCAATCGTCTAATAATTAAAGCTTCGAATATTTTATAGGATAAGCTTTAGATACAAACTATATTTGCAAAAAAAAGACTCCATGAAGTTGACTGCATATGACAAACTCAGAGTTATTTTAGGCGTCTTGCTTATTGCCTTTATGTTAATGGCTACGCTTAAATATGGATTAAAGGGTAGTCCTATGTTTAAAATAGCGGTTTTAGCCCTTGATGCAATTGTTATTTATTATGCAGTTAACAGACTGATATTAAGAAAAAAAGAAAAATAATGGAAGAATTAAAAATTGAATTAAAATGGGTAGTTCTGGCAGGTGTTGGAATTGTAGCAGGTATAATCTTTTTCATGTCATGGCAAGACGTTGACCCAGGAGAAGAAGGTTTTATTTATAGACCATATGGGAAGGGAGTAGAAACGGACATTTCTTACAATGAAGGAACGCAGTTTATTGCGCCCTGGAATGAAATAATTACCTACAATGTGCTTGTGCAAAGTAGAAATTACGACTCACAAGTAATGGATAAAAACGGAACGGACATTGGAGTTGTTATTGCTGTAAACTACCATGCTATAAAGGGTAAAACGGCATTACTGCACCTAAAACATGGTAAAGGGTTTGCTGAATCGTTTATTGATAAAAAAGCAAAAGGTGCAATAAAAGACGTTATCGGAAGGTATACCTATGTTGAAGCTTACTCCACAAAACGTGAAATTTTAGAGCAAGAAATAGAAGCAATACTCATGTCGGATTTTGACTCGAATTATATTGCTTTAGACTTCGTAGAAATCGCAGACATTAATTTACCTCAAAACATTGCTATTGAGATTACAAATAAAGAAACACAAAAGCAACGAAATCAAACGGCAAAGGAAAAGCAAAAAGAAGAAGAGTACTTAGCTAATGCAAGAATTGAGAAAGCAAGAGGAGATTCTTCTTTGGTTGTTTCTGCTCGATTTAAAGCAGAAGCTATTTCTTTGGAGGCAGAACAAATTAGTAAAAATCCGCAATACATTGAATTAAAAAAATGGGAAAGTTGGGATGGAAACGGTTCTCCTTATGGAACGGGTAATGTTTTCGGGGATAATGCAATTTCTATTTTGAAACAATAACAATAAACTTACTTAAATCTAAAGCAATCTTACCTAGGTAAGGTTGCTTTTTTATTTCTGCAAATTCGTATCAAGAATTTCTGGTAATTTAAAAGTCAAGCCTGTAGAAGAATATTGGTAAAAAACCTAACTGATAATTCTTGCGGATTGGATTGGCTGTAGGATCTCCAGGAACAGGGGCATAAGTCAAATTTAATATGTTTTTTGTGCCCAAAAGATTAACAATGTCAAGCGAAAATTCATGTGTTACTTTTTTTGCATTGTACTTATACGATAACTTAAAATCTGCTCTAAAATAATCTTCAAATTGCAACTCATTAAACCCTTCGTCTACAAATATAATTTCCTGCTGCGCAGTTGAAGCTGAATCATTGACTGTCCCATATCGCTTTCCTCCAGCTACAGTCACTTTTGCACCTAGACCCAATGCGGTCTTTTCGTTCAATTTAAACTCCCTTCCGGCTAATATATTTGCAGCATATCCCCCATTAAAACTTGTATTTCTTTCAATACCATCACTTCCTTCATAACGAGAATTATATACTGCTCCCGTCAATAGCATATGCCAGTTACTGCTATAGTATTTTTCTAAAGTAAACTCAACCCCATAATTATATCCTGTTCCTGTATTCTTTAGAGAATCTGGGAAAAATCGACTAAATCCACTTCCTTGATTAATTAATGAAAATGACGAAGGATTCAGTTCAACCGGAATATTGGATAAGTCCTGATAATAGGTTTCAATTTTTCCCGATACATTTTTAGCTATTTTTCGAGAATACCCTAATACCGCATGATTACTTTTCATATAGTCCATCCCTTTATTATGCGCTTCCGTATTTCCTTCTAACTGATAAAAATACGTATAGACCGGTAATGTTTGTGAATGCCTTCCAATACCTAAACTAAGAGAGTTTTTATCGTTCACAATCCATTTAAGACCTGCTCTTGGTTGAGCCCAAGAATGACTATTACTAAGTGAAAAACTTTGATTATGCAGACCGACAGTAAATATAAAGTCATCTGAAAACTTATGTTTCCATTGAATATACGACTGTATCAACATAAATGCTTCGTTCGTATTCCATCTGGTCCTGTAAACGCCGGGAAGAGTATCATTTTCTGTTATACTATCACTTAAATCAGCTATATAATAATCAGCATTGTACCCAATTTTCAGAACATCCTTTTTTCCAAACTTCTTATTGAGATATGTAGAACTGGTAAATTTAGATGTATTGAACTGGTACCCCATATAATTGGAAAGTATGCTGTCCTGAACAAATTCACCATTTGCAGAATTTACGTGTCTATAAATTAAATCATGCTTGGTTGACTGTCTTTCATAAGACCCACCTAATGTTGATTTTACAAAGGTTTTTTCATTCAGTGGCTTTGTGTATGTTAATCCGCCTATTGCCATTCCCGTGCTAAAGTATTGATCTCGATCATTTTGTCCGTACAAATCAATTTCTGAGGTATCTTTTTGATCACTTATTAGAATATCAATTCCACTATTACCGCCAATACCCCATAAAGCAAGATTCCCACCTTTTTTGAAAGGGAAATTCATTTTGAATGATAAATCTTGATATTGCGGCAATGCATTTGTTCCTACGTCAATACCTGCAGCTTGAAACATTCCAAGCGTAGAATACCTATACATGAATAGGTAAGAAGCGGACTTTCCCTTTTTGAAAGGACCCTCAGCCATTAATTCTGCACCTAAAACACCAAACTGCGCTGTCCATTCGCGTTTCTCATTATTTCCTGCCCTTAACTTTAAATCGAAAATCCCTGAAGTACTATTGCCATATTCGGCCGGAAATGCTCCTGTGAAAAAATCACTGTTTGCCATTAACTTATTGTTGAGCATGCTTGTGGGACCTCCCGAAGTACCTGAAATTGCAAAATGGTTTGGATTGGGAATGTCAACTCCTTCAACGCGATACACGACACCTAAAGGAGAATTACCTCGAATAACAATGTCATTACGACTGTCATCTGCCCCCCCTACTCCAGCAAAATTTGATACCATTCGAGCAGGATCTCCCCTACTTCCAGCATATCTTTCGGTTTCTTCAACTGAAAAAACGCGCGCACTAACAAGCGCCATCTCATTGTTTACCTTATGATCAGAACCAGCTACTACTTGCACTGCATCCAACACTTCTGTGGACTCCTCAATACTAACGTTTAGTATAACTTCTTTACCTGAAGTTACAACAGTAATATGGTCTTGCTGACTGTAACCAACATAAGAAACCCTCACGGAATGTCTTCCAATTGGAATGTTTTTTAATTTATAATTTCCATCCAAATCTGTTACTGCTCCAATAATTGGATCAACCGTAGTAACCATCACGGTCACTCCTGGCAATGGAAACCGAGATTCTTTATCGACAACTTTTCCCTTAAGGGTTTGTTGCCCAAAAGATGCCAATGATAACAAGCATAAAACTGAAACTAGAATTTTGTTGACCATACGAGTCTAAATTAAGTAATAAATATGGTTAAATATAACCAAATACTTATTTAAACAAATACAAGTTTAGGCGTTGACTAGACCCAGCCACGATTCAAATATAGCTTTTCCATCTACATTGCTTAATTTAGCATCTGCAGCTCTTTCTGGGTGCGGCATCATTCCAAAAACATTTTTAGCCTTATTTGTTATACCCGCTATGTTTTCCAAAGCTCCATTTGGATTAGAATCAGCGTTTACCTCTCCTTTAGCATCACAATATCTAAAAAGAACTTGATCATTATCGTTCAATTCTTTCATTACAGCATCACTTGCATGAAACCTTCCTTCACCATGAGCAATTGGAATTTTATACGCCTTGTTTTGATCTAAATGTTCAGTTAATTTTGCTGAATTCGACTCAGGTTTTAAATAAACATTTTTACAAATGAATTTCTGATTATTGTTATGAAGCAGCGCACCGGGCAACAAACCACTTTCACAAAGAATTTGAAAACCATTGCATACTCCAAGCACAAATCCCCCTTTATTTGCATGCGCAATTACAGCAGTCATAACAGGTGAAAATCTTGCAATTGCGCCAGAACGCAAATAATCTCCATAAGAAAATCCTCCTGGCAAAACAATCGCATCACACCCTTTTAGGTCTGTGTCTTTGTGCCATAGTTCTTCAACTTCTTGTCCTAAAATATCTTTAAGAACATAGATCATGTCTTGATCACAATTAGAGCCTGGAAAAGTAATTACGCCAAATTTCATTTTTCATGTCTTTTAATATGCTACAAAGGTACTTTAATAATAAAAATATTCAACAATGAAAAGGAAAAGTTATACGCTAATAAAGATAGATATTCACAAGAATTGAAATAAATATCGCGTAAAAAAACAATTGAGACAACCATTCCTTTTTTGCATAATTGAAATAAAAAGTAATTAGCAAACTTAAAGGCACTGCTCCGACCAATGCATACACATTTTCATTTGAAAAGTGCTGAACGAGAGAGACAATTGTAATTGATAGAAACAGAATAAACAGAAAAAAGAAAATAATTTTTCGAAAACGTAATGAACTAGCTTTATACTGGCGGGACATGTTGTATCCCGAAAAACTAACTAAAACAAACACAACTCCTAATAACATATAATAGGGCCATGAAACAGCTATTTTTATGGGGTAATATTGTTCAGAATCCAACGTAAAGTAACTCAACCAATTATTAAGCGTGCTTCCCCAAACCACAGCCACAATCCAATACAATCCAAAAATGGTACATGCGAAAAATGGAATTACCCATTCTCTCCAAACAAAAGGTCTAAATATTTTTAATGCTATCCACACCAAAACTAACATTAATAAAGAAGGAAAATAAAACACTCCTCCTGACAACATAAGAACAGTAGCGTCAAAGACTTGCTTTTTACAAGAAACTTGGCTGTAGATATTAAATAATCGTTTAAAAGCGAGAATCCAAAATAAGTTCGAAATAACTATCGGACTTAACCCCTGATGCTCTTTTATAGCGCTCATAAAAATCAAATATAGTAGTGCAGGCAACAGCGTATTACCATTAAATAATTCATTTTTGTTTATTACATCATTTAATATCAATGCTGAAATTACAATAATGAGCAACGCTAGTAATTGGGAAAAAATAGGACTACATAGATTTGACAGCCATTGAAACAAGGGTGAAGCGCCTGAAAAATCCATAGGATTGGGATTAAGGAATCCAGGCAGCCAAAAAAGTAAAGCCATAACTGGCAACAGAACCAACCCCGTTAAATTGTCAGATTTATAAAATTTTAAAATCACTCCTACAAAAATATCTTATTTGTTCATCTTTTTATAAAAGATCTTATTAAACACCTGAATTATTGTGGATATTTTATACTTTTGGAACAGATTTAAAATTATTACTATGGATTGGTTAGTGTTTCCTTTGGCAAAGATGATGTATTGGTTCTTTCAAAATGTTCTAGAAAACTTGGAGAACTTGCCTAACTACGCTTTTTGTATTTTCGCGGTTATTGCATTTACATATTGGGTTAAATGGCAAATGAAATACAATGCTGAAGCAGAAGCTAATCCTGATCAAATTAAATAAACCTTCTACTTTTTTGTAACTGTTTTTGGTTTTTTGATCAAATCAAATCCAATGTCCTTTCTGAAGTTCATTCCTTGAAAGCTCAACTCATCTATTGAATCATAAGAGTTTTTTAGTGCCGACTCAATATCTTTACCGAAAGAAGTTACCGCAAGAACTCTTCCGCCATTTGTAACAATACCCTCTTTTGTTTCGGATGTGCCGGCGTGAAAAGGAACACTTTTGAGCACATTCTCAAACCCACTAATTTTGACCCCCTTATCATACTTCTCTGGATATCCTCCAGCTACTAACATAACAGTAGCACTCGTTCTTGGGTCAAAATGAACATCTCTTTCAGACAAAGTTCCCGATGCAATTCCATCAAAGAGCTCTAACAAATCGGACTTTAATCGGGGCAGTACAACTTCTGTCTCTGGATCTCCCAATCGGCAATTGTATTCAATCACATAAGGATCTCCTTTTACATTAATAATCCCAAAGAAAATAAAGCCAGAATAATCAATGCCTTCGGCTCTTAGACCTTTTATCGTAGGAATAATAACCTGATTATCTACTTTATCAATAAATTCTCTATTCGCAAACGGAACAGGTGAAATAGCCCCCATTCCTCCGGTGTTTAATCCGGTATCTCCTTCTCCTATTCGCTTGTAATCTTTAGCCGCTGGCAAAATCTTGTAAGATTTTCCATCTGTAATAACAAAAATGCTTACTTCTATTCCGTCAAGAAATTGTTCAATCACCACTTTAGAACTAGCTTCACCAAACTTCGCATCTTTTACCATGCTCTTTAATTCTTTTTTGGCAAGTGCTAAGTCGTCTAATATCAAAACTCCTTTTCCTCCTGCTAAGCCATCTGCTTTCAATACATATGGAGCAACCATTTTGTCTAGATGCGCAACGCCCTCATCTAGATTATCCGGAGTAACCGTAAAATATTTCGCCGTTGGAATATTGAACTTCTTCATGAATTTTTTGGAGAAATCTTTACTTCCTTCTAATTGAGCACCTTCCTTTTTTGGTCCAATTATAGAAATTCCAGCTAAATCCTCTCTTCCTTCAAAATAATCGTGAATTCCAGCAACTAATGGGGCTTCGGGACCAACAACAATAATTTTTACATTTTTCTCTAATGCAAAACTTGCCATTTTCTTAAAATCTAAAGGTGAAATATCTACATTGATTCCAACTTCACTGGTTCCAGCATTCCCTGGAGCAATATAAAGATCTTCCATTTGTGAACTTTGCGCCAATTTCCATGCAATTGCATGTTCTCTGCCGCCTGAACCAATAATAAGTACATTCATTTCCTTTGCTTTTTGACAAAGAAACAAAGTTCCTTGCCTTGTTTAACAGATTGTTATTAACAAGCATGAAACTCTTTTAACAGAAGAGACTAAAAGACAACTTTAAGCACTAAAATTATAATTCATTATATTTGATGAAAGGATAAAATTATGATTTAGCATATCACGTTTTCCCATTTATTTTAGACTAACACATTATGTTCGTAAACACAAAAATTAACCCCGAATGAAAGCTGCTAAGGTTAGTGAAATAAAAAAAGATTTAACAAGCAAAACGCAACCAGAATTATTGCATTTGTGTTTACATCTTGCAAAATTTAAAAAAGAGAACAAAGAGTTACTGACGTATTTATTGTACGAGGCAGATGACGAAGCATCTTTTATACAAAGCATTAAAGAAGAGGTAGACGAACAGTTTTCAGAAATCAATACAAGCAGCTATTACTTTATCAAAAAGAGTATGCGAAAGATCTTACGAAATATTAAAAAACATATTCGATATTCTAAAAATAAAGAAACAGAAGTTGAGCTGCTTATTTACTATTGTAGTAAGCTAAATTCATTTAGCCCTTCAATAACAAGAAACACCGCTCTGGTTAATCTTTATCAGCGGCAACTCGTTTCCATCCGAAAAACGGTGTCTTCCTTACATGAAGATTTGCAATATGATTTTGGATTGCAATTGGAGAAATTAAATTAGCTTGAATAACTCTTAAAATAAACAGGAATGAAAGCAATAAAAACAGAAGCACAGGTATTGGCAGAAATGCTGGATAGCACAAGAGAATTTACAAAGTGGTATTTATCTATGCTAAAAGAAGTAGACGTATATAAAGAATTTGAAGTTGATGGAAAAAAATTTAATCCTGTGATATGGGAAATTGGGCACTTAGCCAATTCTGAGAATTTTTTAGGCACTTATTTAACAGGAGGAAAGAGCTTAAAATTTAGTTGGGCACCTTTATTTGGAATGGGTGTAACACCGCCTGCAAAAGAAGAATATCCAAACTACAAAGATATTTGGAATACATTTAAGGAAGTACATGAAAATACGATGCGCCATATTGCAGCTTTAACCGATGAGCAACTTGATGCTCCATCCAAAATGGAGTTTGCAATGATTACCGATGTTCGGGGAGCAATTCAACACTGCATTCGTCACGAAGGAACACATATAGGACATTTGGGTTGGTTAGCAAAAATGCACGGAGTGAAAACAGTGTAGTTTAGCCCCCTAATTTTACTGGATAAAACCAGTTAGCCATTTTTAAACACTTATATCCGATTATTAGTCGTTTGTTGCCGACTAGTCTCAATTATTGCACTTTCATTTGCTGAAAAAAGCACATGGAAGAAGTAATTATCACAAAATCTTATCATGAAGAGCAACACCTTTTTTGCATTCATTTTAATAGCAATAAACAATTTGATGCAGTATGCGAAGGCATGCAATCGACATGGAATAGAAGCAACTCATGTTGGACTTTAAAAAACAATAAGGAAAACTTAAAGTTAATATATGCTGCATTTAGGGGAGTAGCCTATGTAAATGCACGAGCGGTATTTAATAAGGATCAGCCTAAAATATTAAAAGAAAATCGTCTTAAGGAGGCATCGTATCCAATTCCTACGGAGTATAAGGCAATGCTTATACGCAGGAGATATAGTAAAAACACCTATGTTACATATACTTCTATGTTTCAGGATTTTCTAAACTTTTTAAAAGGACAAGAGTTGGACACTGTAACTGATGAAGATATAAGAGAGTATCAAGATTATTTGGTAACTAAAAGAAAGGTGGCTATATCAACTCAGAACCAAGCGATAAACGCCATCAAGTTTTATTTTGAAAAGGTAAAAGGTGGTGAGAGAAAAACGTACTATATAGAGCGGCCAAGGAAAGAGTATAAGCTTCCGAAGACTTTGAGCAAGAAAGAGGTTTTAGCTATGATAGAAAGCTGTACATTCATTAAGCATCGATTAATAATTGAGTTATTGTATTCAGCTGGTTTACGCAGAAGTGAACTGTTAAATTTAAAAATTACCGATGTTGACTTAGATCAAAACTTAATATATATTAGAAATGGCAAAGGGAAAAAAGACCGCATAACCCTTTTAGCTGAAAATATAAAACCGGATTTAATAAAGTATCTACAAGATGAAGTGCCAAGTTATTGGATAATTGAAAGTCCAAGTAGAACTCAATACTCGGGAACCAGTGTCGGGAACATTGTTAAGACTGCTGCAAAAAATGCACAAATCATGAAAACAGTTACTCCGCACATGCTTAGACATTCTTTCGCTACTCATTTGCTAGAACAAGGAGTAGATATCCGATATATTCAAGAGCTTTTAGGTCATACATCAACAGAAACAACCATGATTTACACGCACGTTTCTAAATCAGATTTTGCCAAAATAAAAAGTCCATTTGACAACATTAAAAAGTAGTGAAAGTGGTGTTTTTGAAGATTTTTAACTAGATTGCAGCATAGTAGGATAAAACACATATGTGTTTTAGCACTACGTTAGAAGCAATTAAAAAATTAAATAACTTTAAATAAACAATAAAAAAATGGAAACAAGAGAATATAAATTAAATTTTGGAATAGTTAAAGTAACTATAGAT
>Ga0255758_10004036_pt1 | contig 12699 bp, 10 predicted proteins | sample 011ome_24_FD_179958 | JGI IMG/M metagenome (GOLD analysis project Ga0255758, IMG submission 179958) | Coastal salt marsh microbial communities from the Groves Creek Marsh, Skidaway Island, Georgia - 011513CT metaG (version 2) | ecosystem: Environmental > Aquatic > Marine > Intertidal zone >...
ATAAAAAAAAAAGAACAAAGAAGTTTAGAACGCACCACACGCCGACGCAGGAGTACGTCGTCCCCAAATCGATCCCGATCGCTGGTCCTTCTGATTTAGACATGTTTGTATGTGTAGTAGTAGTGTGTGTTTTAAGTAATTTTTTATGAGTGCCGTCGTTGAGGGAGCGTTTTTTTTTAGTGAGAGAAAAATTTTGTGCGGAAACCCTAAATTTTATGCAGAGAGCGCTCTTTCTACGTTGAACTGTTTTTGTTCTTCATTTTTGTTGCGCTAACTAAATCGAGAGTTGTTTTAACGATGAGACGACGGAGGACGACGTTTGCTGCTGCTTTTGCGAAGAATAACGAGAGGAGGAAGAAGAAGAAGAAGACGCAAAAGTGAACGCTTTTTCTTGAAAAGAATGAAACCGAAACAACTCGAATCGGAATTGCAAGACTTGAAAACGTTTTCAACCCCGAAACAGAATTTGGAGCAATACGCGACGACGCCTTTGCTGGCGACGAGAGTGTTGCACGTCGCCGCGGTGGAGTTTGACGACATCGAGGAGAAATCGGTGATTGATTTAGGCGTAGGGACGGGGGTGTTGGCGATTGGGGCGAAACTTATGGGAGCGGGACACGTGCTCGGAATCGACGTGGATAGAGACGCGTTGGAGGAGTGTAAGGAGAACTTGGAGACGTACGAACCGGAGTTGGAGGTTGAGTTGTGCTTAATGGACGTGGTTGAGTTGATTCGGCGGTACGATGATGATGAGGACGAGGAGGAGGAGGACGTAGAAGAAGAAGAAGAAAAAAGCGAGAACGTGAAAAGGAAAGATTACGTGTGGCCGCGAGCGGATACGGTGTTGACGAATCCACCATTTGGCACGAGAAGGAAAGGTGCGGACGTGGCGTTTTTAGCCGCGGCGATGAAAATGGCCGAAACCGCGGTGTATTCATTCCATAAGACGTCCACGAGAGAGTATATTCAGAAAGTAGCGGTGAAAAAATTAGGCGCGAAGAGCGCGAAAGTCGTGGCCGAGATGAAATACGGCTTAAAGAATCAATACGGGCATCACAGAAAGGAAGAGGTGGAGGTATTTGTGGACGTGTGGAGAATAGAGCCGCCGCCAAAGGCGGCGAAAAGAGATGACAACGACGACGATGCCGAGATGTTCGAACAAAACTTGAGAGATTTAGCCGCAAACATCGAAGAGTTACAGCTGAGCGCGCGTCAACGCAAGGACAAGGACAAGGAAAGAAACAAAAATAGCAACAAAAATAGCAATAATAGAAGACGATGGTAGTACGTAGATCTTTACATCTTCTTGTGTATTTATATGTAGTATGTGAGTTATGTGCGCGCGCGTGCGTGCGTATTCTTCTGCACTCTCTATAATTCTAAAATGGATTCTTCTATTCTTCTTCAGAAAGCGTCGTCATCCGACGAACAAAGGGAATCCGCCTCTTTTAAAACCTGCTCTCGCATCATTTTGCACGTGTGCATCGCCTCTACCAATTGCTCGACGACGGTGCTATCTTCGCCGACAACTCTGGAAACTCCCGAAGCTAGCTCCTTTGCTTTTTCTTTAATCTCGTCGAGGCTCTCGATGATACTCGCAGGTGCGCTCAAACGCGCTCCAACGGCGTACGTATCCGCCATGAGACGCTCCAACAACAATTTCAGGACGGCGACGTTATGAACGGCGATTTGCGGATGGTGATTCGGGTAATACTTTTCGAAAGATGGTGTGAGCTCCGTGCCGCAGTCAAACGCTATCTTCCAATCTTCGAAAAGAACCGCGGCGTTCATGAACGACTCCAACGCCTTGACACGCAAGTGGTGTCCTCGCGCAATGCCAACGGAAGCGCCAAACAGCGCCGATCTTGTATCGGTTAAACTATTAAATCGATCCCAAGCGCGGTTTAACGAGCTGCCATCGGAAACATCTCCCGAAGACGTCGAGCTTAACTTTTCTACCAGTTCAAACGCCTGACAAAACCGTTCGGCAATTTCAGCAACGACGACGTTTTTACAATCGCCCCACGTTTCGACAATCAATCGCGTCTTCTTTTTGTTACTCTTTTTACTTTTGTTCGACTGACCGTACGTCTTCTGACCCGCAAATTCTGGGTCCTTCGATAAATCGCCGTTTGTTTCTGTTTCTTCTTTATCCTTCTCTTTATCTTCATCGTTTTCCCCGTCATCACCTTCGTCGTCGTCGTCGTAGTCTTCATCGACGCTCTCTTCCAAGTTGAAGCTCGCCAACGCGCTGTTGTCTTCAAAGAATCCACCGCTTTCTTCCCCAAAGAGTCGATATATGTGGCATCCACCGTCGACGATACCACCAGACGCGCGCTCGACTTGAAACCAGCTCCTTTCTTCGTCTTCGTCGGTGTATTTCGGCGCACGAGACAACGCGCGCAACTTATGTCCGCCAATCAAAGGAATTTCGGAAAGAGGCAAAAGATCTTCCTGCCCCTCCTCCTCCTCCTCCCCGTCATCATGTAAATCAAACCCGTAGTTCGACTTTAACGATTTCGCCCTCTCTCGCTTTGGTTTCATTAATTCGTCGTACGAAATCGTCAACTCTTCGCCCGGCAACACGTCTCGCAAACATCGGACAATCATCTTCTTGCCTCTAAAAGTCGCGAAACAGTTTGGATTTTCCGAATGATTCATCATCGCCGCCACTGGATAGACGCCAATCCCATACGGTCGCAACTCATCGTCGCACAACGTGTGGCAATTCAAACGCAACTTACCAATTAGTTTTGCTAAATCCGCCACCGACGGTATGTCCTCGTATTCTCTCTCGTACCTCTCCGCTCTCTCCTCGTCCGATACCACGCTATCGTCCACGTTCAAAGAGTGCGTCAAATACGCTCTCGTCATCGCCGCTAAAGTGTAATCGCTCGGGTTGTTCAAACCAAACGTCTTCGACTCTTCACCGTGCGTTAACTGGTCGAAGACAGTCGAGTACCCTCTGCCTAATCCCAACTGTTCCGTCTTCCCTTCGTCGTCGTACAATCGTCCGGTCGGAGCCGCGAGAGCGGTTCGTTTCGTCTTCCTCGATTTCTCTTCGCTCGCGGGTACTTCGTTCTCCGCGTTGTTCTTGTTCTCATTAGTATTCGTTTCGTTCTTCCTCTCTCGTTGCATTCGCCACACGATTTTACTCGCCAACCGTACCGTTGCCTTTGGCGCTCGCAACTGACAACTCTTCAGCGCTTTCGTTTCTTTATCGTAGCCGTCTTCCCAATCTTTCAACTGGTTCTCCCTCGAAAAATATCTCGCGAATTTGGTCGCCGAACACCGTTGCAACTGTTGTTGTCGATTTTGTTGTTGTTGTTGTTGTTGTTGCCGTGGCGACTCTGATGAGTTGTTGTTCACGTTAAAGTTGTGATCCTTCGACTTCTCGAACGTGAAATGGTCGCGTTCGTGGAGACCGTCGTCTCGGAGAACCGCCGCATACGGGACCGATTGAAAAACGACCGAGCCTTGTGTTAAAGAAGAAGAAGAGGAAGCGATTAAGCCTCTGTTTTTGGCGCCGGGAAAGCGACCGAGAGAAAACGAAAGCCCGCGTTCTTCTTCTTCTTTTTCCACGAGAGGTTCTTTCGTCATCGCGACGACGTAAACGACGTAAACGACGTAAACGAAACGTTTTCTCTCCGAAGAGTGAAGAAAAGTTTCGAAATCTGAACAAGACAAAGACAAAAAGAAGGAAAAACAACATTTAACGAGTGAAAGAGTATAGTAGTATTTGCAGTATTAGATGATGATTTCAAACGACAAAACATCCGCGAGATGCGTGATCTCTCTCTCTCTCTCTCTTTAACAATTCTTTCTCTTTCTCTCTCTCTCTTTTTATTATCAAACTTTTTTTTTAATTAAGCCGTGGTCGGTTCGATGCGCATGCGGTCCAACTGCTTTTGCGTGGGCAACTTCACCTTGGTCGCCAAGCCCAACTTCTTCAACCCCCAAATCAAATACCACGTCATGTCCACTTGCCACCACTCCAACCCGTGTCTGGCGCTAAATTCGAACGCGTGGTGGTTGTTGTGCCACCCTTCTCCAAATGCTAAAATTCCAACCGATAAGTTGTTTCTGGACAAGTCGCCGGTGTTGTACGTTTGTTTGCCCCAGCAGTGGGCGACGGAGTTGACCGCCCAGGTGATGTGGTACACCCAAACAGTTCTCACGCAGAAGCCCCACACTAAGAAGGGTAAACCGCCGAGGAGGTATAAACCTAACGCCGACGCAGCGATGTGCCACATGTACGTCTTCTCCAAGAATTGGTAAAACGGCTGCGCGGCCATCTCCGCGGCGTTGGATCGATCGCCAACTCTTTCGATGGTCGCTTCGTTGTCCAACAACCATCCCATGTGCGACCACCAAAAGCCTTCATACGGCGTGTGCGGGTCTTTCGGAGTATCGCAGTGTTGATGATGATATCTGTGCGACGACGCCCACTCGATCGGGTCGCCTTGGACCGCCAACGCGCCGCAATACGCCAACGCGTACTCCAACCATTTCGGCGTTTGAAACGACTTGTGCGACAACTGCCTGTGGTAACTCAACGTGATTCCCAAGCACCCGGTGATGAAATACATGACCCAAAAGCAGTTGAACGCTTGCCAGGTGAAGTAAAACGGCGCCAACAACGCGCCAACGTGCATGGCACCAATAAACGACACGTACGTTATATCCGTCCCCAACCACTTTCGCACAAACGCGTTCTTCTTCGGACTGGCGATAATATCGGACAAAAACACCTTATGCGCTGGTTTCACTCCTTCCCACGCGCCTTTCGCCGCCGCCGCGGCTTCGCTGTTCACCGCCGACCAAATCTCAGACGCTTTCTGCACCCCTTCCTGGCCAATTCTTTGCCAAGACGTGAGAAGGGTCTTCTTCTCGTTGGACGAATCCTCCGGCATGGTAATCGCTCGTCTGGGGCCAACCGCGTCGCCTCTTCTTTTCGTTGGAGTCGTCGTCGTCGTCGTATATCCATAACGATGACTAAAATGATTCTCTGTGTTTACTCTTCTGTCGTTTAAAGCGTTCGCGTGTAACGTCCTTTTATTGTTCTCGTTGTTATTCCCTGTTTTTGTAAGTACGAGAGAAGAGAGAAAGAATGAATGTCAGAACAAAAAAAAAAATTCTCTCCTCTTTTCCTTTTGGTCCACCTTTCTTTACAGCCACACTTTCTGAGCCACACGATGGATCTTCTTCAACGCCCGTCTTTTTTGATTGATTTTGTAGGAAACAGAAAGAAAAAGAGAGAAAAGAGAGGAGGAAAACTTTCTCTCCTCTTCCCCTCTGCCGTCGTTTTATTCTCTCTCTCTCTCTCTCTCTTGTGAGAGAAGATCTCTCTCTTTGCGCGCGCGCAAAACTCCTCGGAGATCGATCCGAGATCGCGGACGATGAAGATACCGCAGAGCAGTACTCGTACTCGTCGTTTGCGCGCGCGCGCGAAAAAGCACCAAATCTTCTTCTCCGAGAAGAAGAAGAAGAAGAACACACGAGAGGAGAGAATTCAAACGTTTTTTTCTTTCCCGAGAACGACGCGAGAGGACGAGAAAGAAGAAAAACAAAGAGATAAAGAGAGATTTTCAAGCCTTACCGAAAGAGGAGAGAACCACTCCTTTTCTTCTTCTGCTATTCGTGTTCGTATCCCTCGTGCTATTACTGCTGCTGCATCTGTCGCTGCTCGCGTGTACTCGTTTGTTGTGTGCAACCGCGCCTGCGTTTCGCGGGCATCGGAGCGCGTTTATCGTCATCATTATTCTTTATATATTCGTTCTTTTTGTGTATTATCTCGCTTTTGTTGTTGTTTGGGGGTCAAAAATTTCTCTCTTTCTCTCTTTCTCTTTCTCCGAAACGACAGACAGACAGACACACACTCTGCGACCACTCGAGTGAGAGAGAGATCCACGACGAGAGAGAGGTAAAGGTGTTGCGAGCGCTTCTCTTCTCTTTTCTTTCTTCTCAAAAGCGATGCGAAAGTTTTGTGTCGTAACTCTTCTTCGCGAGAAAGAAATGAGGCACGACGTGAAAGCGTCGTCGACGTCGAAACTCGATATTGAATTAGGGTTTAATACCCTAAATAAAATGTTGCGAACGTCTCCCCCCCCTTCTGCATTGGAAAACACTTCAAATGTGCACACGTTTGAACAACATCTCACGTAAAGGAAATGGAAGCAACGAACGGCACCGTAGCAGCTTCAGAGGAAGGAAACGATAAAAAAGAGTGGACTACTATTCTCGCGTTCCAAAGCGTCTTCTTGTTCGCAGTCGCGGCGGTGCTCGAAATCTTAGGCGGGTGGCTCGTCTGGCAATTTGTTCGCGAGAAGAAATCGATTTGGTACCTTTTACTCGGGTTCGTTATTTTAATGGCATATGGCGTAGTCCCTACTTTACAACCGTTGGAGGATTTCGGCCGAACGTACGCGGTGTACGGAGGGGTGTTTATCGTTTTTAGTTACGCTTGGGCGCGAATAGTGGATGGGTTTAAGTTGGATGTGGGCGATTACGTTGGATGTGCGGTGAGTTTAGTCGGGGTAGTTATCGCCGTGGCGTGGCCGAGGGAGGGAGGCGGTTTGAGTTAGAGTACGTTGTAGTAGCAGTAGCAGTAGCAGTACTAGTATATCATTATTTTCTCTCAAACACCATCCCGACGCTTTTCATTTCCCTCGCGTCGCCGTCGTAATCCACCGGCACCGAGTGACTCTGAATAGCCAACATCGTCTTATCGAACGTCGAGTCTTTCACGTACGCTCTCACGTTCGCCTTCGCCGGCGGATTCATCCACGTCGTCACATCGATCGGTGCGGAAACGTTGAACACTGCCGTGGTTAAGCGTAAAATATCCCCAACCTTTACTCTGCCATCTTTTGAAGCGTTTGAATCCGGAACAATCTCCACAACTTCTATCCGCGTCTCGACACTTCGTTCCACTCTCGTTTCCTCCAAAATCAAACCGAGAGGCCGGTCGATTTCGACCGCGACTAACTCGCCGGTATACTCGATAGCGGTCGTTTGCATTTGAGTTCCGCCTAAATCGAGCGAAATTGTTCGTTTCTTTGCCTTTTTATCCGTCTCCCCGTCTTCTTCTTGCCCGGTGAGCGCTATGTCGAATCGGTCTTGGCCAACTCCAGAACTTCGTAAAAGCGTGACCGCATCATCGCTTCGTCGTCGTCTTCCATTCGAGGAGGATAAAAAAGCTCGCGTTCTTCTTGTTCGAGAAGACGACGAACACGAAGGATTACCACTCGCGGAGGAGGAGACGGAAGCGCATCGTCGCGCGAGTGATGACGAGACGTGGTAGTTCATTATATATAAAGAGTTTCCCGTGAGGTGATGTTATGACGATTTTTTCATTGTGTTGTTGTTCAGAAATATTTATCTATTTCGACTGATTCTTAAACTCCCACTCGTTGGCCATTTTGACGTAAGTGTTGATGGAATCTCTCAGTCTGGTCAAGTCGATCGGTTTCCGTCCGGTTTCCTCGAAATTCTTTTGCTCGTTGGTTAAGATTTTCGTCTGCCACTTGTTTTGCAAGCGGTCGTAATCCGCCGACGAGGCGTGCTTCGGATGGTTTTGCGCTCGGTATTCCATGGCAAACTCTTGGACGATATCGCTGACGATGGAGGCGAAGGAGAGGGAGTGCGGGTCATCGAATTCATCGTTTCGTTTGGGAGCGGAAGGGGCGTCGGTGGAACGCGGGGGAGGTGCGCCGGAAGGGAGCGGAGGATTGACGGGCGGGTGCGCGCTAAAATTAGCATCCATTCGCTGGCGTTTTGCGCTCCCTCCGGCGTAACCGCCGACACTGGTGTTGTAGTTGTTGTACCCGTTATTGTTGTAGCCGTTGTTGTTGTAATTATTATAGTTTCCGTTACTGTTGTAGTTGTTGTAGTTTCCACCACCACCTCCTCTGCCACCGGTGTGGTTCGAGTACGGCGGATATTGGCGGTTGGACGGCGGTTGGTGTTGTTGCTGCTGTTGATTGTAATAGTTTTGGTACCCACCATTCGCTGCAGCTGGCATCGCCGGCGTTGTTTGCGATTTCCATCCACTCGGTAAAGCTCTGCCAATCGCATCTCTTTGGTGCGCACTCCCCGGCGTGTTATTCGCCGCGATACCTGGTGGACCTCGTCCTCCCGCGCCGGCGAATCTCGGCGGGGGCGCTAAGCCGGTTCGATTGAATCCCATGCCGCTTCCTGGAGGCGGCGGGCCAGCAGAATTGAATCCACCTCCTCGACCACCCATGGTTGTCGCACTCCCCGGCGGCGCACTACTACCAAAACCACCGGCACTTCCTGGAGTTCGCATGGGTGGTGGTGTTCCCGTTCGAAACCCGACGACGCCGTTTGGCGCCATACCGGCGCCCATCGGAGTCCCCATTCCACCGCGCATGAAACCTCCACCCGGTGTCATTCCACCCCCGTTCATGTTTATACTATTATTCGCATTTGCACTATTCAAACGTCTAATACTCTCCGGCTCACCTTTATCGATAATGGTCCCTTGCGGAACTTTCTGGTTCGCAAACTCCGTGGCGACTTTTTGCAACTCAGAGTCCTTCGCGTATCGTAACTCACCGAGTAAATCGAAAAAACTCCCTCTCGCCGTCTTCGTGTCGCGCATAGCCGCTAACGTTGCTTCTTTACACACGGTCAACCAGTTTCCTAAAACTCTCAAAACCTTTCTCAACAATGGAGCTCTTTGCGGAGAGCACAACGCGCCGCCTAATCGACTGATGCACGTCTGCAACGCGCCCGTCCCGCCTCTCTCGGCGAGCACTCTTTGTAGTTGCGTGCTTCCTGTCATCGATATCGCTTCTAAAAGTAATCCCAAATCTCTCTCGGAAACTTGCGACTCGCCTTTTTCGTCCACTGGGTACGCCAAGTTGAACATTTGAATCGATTTGAGACACGCTTTTTCGTTGCGCAAAGCGCCCTTGGAGTTGCGCAAATCGTCCATGGCGACGTCAATTTCCGAACGTCTTTGAGATGCGCTGGAAATGCCGCCCCATTTGGCAGCGTACGAACCAGCTGGCGCGCGCATGCGCGATCGTCCGCCGCCGCCGCCACCACCAAAGCTCGGCACTGATCTCTTCTCCGCTTTCAATCGTTGTTTCTCCTCGTTTTCGTATTTCTTTTCGCGCGCCTTTTTCGCGCGATCGTACGCTTTTTGTTCCTCCGGCGGTCGCCATTTCTTCTCCTCGTCTTTCAACTTTTTCGATTCAGAGCGTCTGAAGGATCCACCCTTCTCTTGTTCGTGTTGTACTCGGGCTTCCTTTTCTTCTTTCACGATTTGGTCTTCGTCGCACTCCAACATCACCGGCGTTTCGTCCTCCAAGTGAATCTTTTCCTCGTCGTCGTCTTCGGAATCGTTGGCGTACTTCTCCGCCTCTCTCGCGGCTTTCGCACCGCCAATCCATCCGCAACACGCGGCGGTTTCGCAAAAACATCTCATAGGTTTTTCCCCGTACCTTTCAAACTTGTAATCGATGGTAATCTCTTCCCCCGGTTGAATCTCTCTCAGCGCGAAAACGCCGATGCACAACTCGCCTTTTACCATCCATTTTTGCGTCTCGCAGTTTGGATCGCACGAGTGGTTCAAAAACCTCCCAACGCCGCCCCTTTCCGTGGCATCGATAGTTTCCGAACTCGACAAAGTCATGAAATAAAAGTGCCGCCTCTTTTCCCTCGCGTATTGCCTTTTCCTCTCCTCGTACGCTTCCTCGTGCAACACCTCGCCGACGTACTCCAACACGAACTCGCCCGGTTTAATATTCTCCTCCGAGAACAATCCGTGTCCTTTCTTACTCGACCGTTTGACCTCTAACTCTTTAAACTTCTTCCTGGAAAACCTCTGGTTCTTACACGCGGTCGAACACGGACAAAATTTAGGATCGCACTCGGTTAACACCAATCTGTTCACGCACTCTTCCTCGCATCCGCTTCCGGTCTCCGGGTCGATGGCGCAGTTACACACCATGATGTCGTCCTCGGTTAACTTCCTCGGCTCTCTGTGTTTGAAGATGTTCCGCGAGACTCTCGACCAGACGTGCGCGTTTTCGATTGGTTTGCACATCATGGTATCGTCGTCCGAATCGTTCGAATCGTCAGAGTCGTTTGAATTTTTTTTCTTCCTCCACCCACTCGCTCCACCTTTTTCCTTCTTTGTCTTCTTCTCATCATCGTCTCCTCCTTTCTCACTTTTAACTCCCAACTTCTCTCGTTCGTCCTCTTCGTCCTCCTCTAAAATCTTCCTCCCGATTTCCTCCGCTTGTTTCCTCTTTTGTTCTTTCTCTTGCGCTTTCATCAGGACGTCGATTTCATCGTCGAGTAATTCCTGAGGATCATCGCACGTGCTGAACTCTTGGTGGAAGTTTTTGTGGCAAAACCATTGCTCGTGTTCGCCTAACTTCAAAGCGACAAAGTTCGGCACTCGTCGCCAGACTTGGCACGAGTCGCACTGGACCCACGCGTCCGTGGTTAAAGGCGTTTGCGCGAGGAGGTCTCTGAGCGTTTGCGAGTACCCGTCCTCCATCGTTTCTGAATGAATTCGTTTCGACGACGATGGAATTCAAAATGTCTCAGAGAGAGAGAGAGAGAGAGAACGAGCGCGCGCGCGCAAAAAACGCGAGAGAGAGAGAAAGAACAAAAGACTCTATAAAAGAATAAAAGAACGAAAAGTGCTTCTTCTTCTTCTCTGATTTCTTCTTCTTCTTCTTCTTCGCTTCGTTTGTCTTCTCGTCCTTCTTCTTTATTTACAATGAAGCAATGCAACACAGAGAGAGAGAGAGAGAGAGAGAGAGGAAAAAAGGAGAGAAAAAAAAAACAAAACAACGACCAAAAAAATGAAAAAATCAAAACACAACGACCAAAAAAGAGCAGAGAAAGAGCAACTTGTTTGACGAGCACGTTCTGCGGCACACTTTTTATATATTCTTCTTTTCACCGAGTTTAAAAGGAGAGAGGAAAGAAAGGAGAGGACGCTTTGATCTTCATAATAACGCGCAAAAACACACAGAAAACACGCGCGCGCGCGAAAAAGAAAGCGTTCGCACGACAAAACCACACACGATTCTTCACCGAAACGAGCGTCTCTTTGAGGAGGAGGACAAAGGGAAGAGGAGATTCGTGGAGGGCGCGATTTTGAAAAATTCGTGAAGCGATTTGTTGAAGAAAGACCGTTGAAGAGGAGACGTTTGGATCTCAAATTCTCTCTCTCTTCTCTCTCTCTCTTTATATATTCTTCTGTCGTGAAGAAATATGAGCAATAACGGAAATCCGTTCCAACAGACCGGCGATGGAGGCGGCGGCGCGTGGGGCGGGTCGAACGCCGGGGGCGGGTCTTTGCAAGAAACGACGACGACGACGACGGTACACATCGACGACGACGACGAAGATTCCACGGAGTTTTCCAATCCGTTTGCACCACCACCATCAGGAGGAGGAGGAGGAGGAGGATCGAGCAGCACGGCGCCGTCACCACCGGCAGTAAAAAGCAGTTATAAGAACAGTAAGAAAGCGGCAACGGACGTGTACGAAGCGCCGACAGGGGCGGTCGCGAGAGATTCTGGGATGGACACGTTTGGCGCGTACGGCGGCGCCTACGATAACGCCGCCACGACGAATCCGCAACAACAACAACAACAACAACAACAACAAGAGAAAAGAGGTGGGGGTGGATTGTTTGGAGGTGGGTTTGGGTTTGGCGCGTTTGGTAGTAGCAGCGGTGGCGGCGTTGGAGGAGGAGGAGATAAGTCTTTAGCCCAGCAAAGGAAAGAACTCGAAAAGCGCGAGGGGGATATCGCGCGACGCGAACGCGAGCTCGCCGCGAGAGAAGCCGCCATGCGCGCTAACGGTGGCAGTGGAGGGCAACAAGTCAACAACTGGCCGTTTAAATTCTGGGCGATCGCGTACCACAACATCGACGCGGAAATTCCTTCCCAACACCAAAGAGCCGTGCGGATGTGTTACTACTCTTACCTCTGCTTAGTTTTGGCGTTATTCATGAACCTCTGCGCCGTCACCGGCGCGTTCTTCGTCGACGGCAGAGTCGTCTCTTGGTTAGTCGCCATCATCTACTTTCTCGCCGGCGTCCCCGGCGCGTACTTCATCTGGTACCGTCGCCTGTACATGGCGGCGAAAAACGACTCGGGTTTGAAATTCGGCTGGTTCTTCCTCATGTACCTCGGCCACTTGGCCTTCATGGTCTACGCGTGCATCTCCCCACCCGGTGGCGCCGGCGACCAGTGGTCCTTAGCTGGAATGATGGTCATCAAATCCGCTCTGAACAAAGATAAAGTTTTAGGCGCGTTTTACGCCGTCGCGTTTTGTTTGTTCGCTTTAGACGCCGTTCTCTCGGTCGTCTCCATGCGGCTCGTCTGGACGAGCTTCCGAGCTGGTGGGCACAACGCCAGCACGGTAGGGGCGCAAATGGGCGCACAAGCCGCCAGTGGTGCCGCAGGCCGGTCCGCATTGCGCTCGGTCGTTTGATTTTTTAATTATACTATTCTACGTCGTGGACTACTCCGCACCGCATATTCTCTGCATTGTACGAACGCCACAACAACACCTCAGAAAAAGAACATTTACTTGTTGCACTCGTCGTTCCACGAACAAACGACAAAAACGTCAAAATCGTCATGGCATCATCACCACTCGGCAACAACAACGACGATTTTAATAACGAGAATGAAAGCTCAA
>Ga0255758_10004045_pt1 | contig 12683 bp, 13 predicted proteins | sample 011ome_24_FD_179958 | JGI IMG/M metagenome (GOLD analysis project Ga0255758, IMG submission 179958) | Coastal salt marsh microbial communities from the Groves Creek Marsh, Skidaway Island, Georgia - 011513CT metaG (version 2) | ecosystem: Environmental > Aquatic > Marine > Intertidal zone >...
AGAAAGATGTATGATTTATTATAAGATAAATGTAGTTATTTGCCTTTGTTTTTTCCCTTTATTTGCTACAGCTGGAAACCCCGAAGACCTGTCGATAAAACTTGAAGTTAAGCACGCGATCGAGAAGGGGATATCTTGGCTGAATTCTGAGCAAAATAGAACTGGCGGGCATTGGGGGGATCCTCAATATCCCGCTCTTACTGGACTGGCTTTGCGTGCAAATCTAGGAGCACCCGGCTATGATGAAACTAAAAATAGTGATAAAGAGCTGAAACGGGGTTTCGACTTTATTCTGTCAAAAGTCCAATCAGATGGAGGAATTTACTCCAAAGGGTTAGCTTCTTACAACACATCCATTTGCTTAATGGCCTTACTTCAGGCGAAGAATCAAGGGTTTAAGGAAACCATAAATAATGCCCGAAGGTTTTTAATTAACCAGCAGTCTGACTTTGATAAAAAAGGAGAGTCAGACAATACATTTGATGGTGGTGTTGGTTATGGTTCAACCTGGGCTCATTCTGACTTGTCGAATACCCATCTTGCCATGGAAGCCCTTTACTATGCCAAGAAGACTTTGAAATCGAAGGAGGAAGCATTTGACCTCGACTGGGATGCGGCCATCGCGTTTGTTTCCAAGTGCCAGAATTTAGCGACTTCCAATCAGGAACCTTGGGTGAGTGACCATGAGGAGGATCGGGGTGGATTTGTTTATTTCCCCGGTAAAAGTATGGCGGGTGAAAGAAAGAAATCGAATGGAGAAGTCGCACTCCGGTCTTATGGAAGCATGAGTTATGCGGGTTTGCTGAGTTTTATTTATGCGGAGATGGAACCAAATGACGAACGGGTACTTGCGGTGAGGGCCTGGCTTTCGAAAAACTACAGCATCAGTGAAAACCCGGGAATGGGCCCCCAAGGGCTTTTCTACTATTACCATACTATGTCGAAAGCTCTTTCCTTGTCTGGAGTTGATCAAATCAAGGACAGCCAAGGGAATTTCAGGGATTGGCGTCAAGAATTAGCTTTAGAGCTTATAAATCAGCAAACGAGTGAAGGCTTTTGGATCAATGAAAACGGTAGATGGTGGGAAAAAGACCCCATTCTTGTAAGCTGTTACGCTCTGTTATCTTTGGAACGTATCTTTTATGCATTGTAATACCTAGATCAAAATCAATACATGAAATTTTTCAATATCTTAGTTGGAGTTTTTCTGGCATTTCCCTTGTTGGGGGCAGAATCTCCGGAGTTAACTCCAGTAGGTGACCCCTTTATTTACGCAGACTTGAGGAAAGGTGATTCCCGCCAGGATGTACTTCAGAAGCTTAGGGCGGGTGGCTTTATTCAAATTTATGAAGAAAGAGACAAGGGGTTGGTTAGGTGCACCATCAAGTGGGACGGTATGCGTTACGAACTGGTTTGTAAGTTAGTGAACGATAAGCTCACACTTTGCCTTATTGAAAGCCAGCGAGGTTGGCAGGACTTTTTTTACGACGATGTGGTTCGCCCCCAATGGGAAATGCTTAGGAAAAGATTGATCAAAAATTATGGAGAGGATCGAAAGAATACAAAATTTCCCACATTGGACCAGGTGCCCTTGGATGATATGGGGGGGTATATAACTGATACCTGGAACCTGAGCGATCGTACCCTGATTATTACGGTCCAATTATTCAGGGTAAAGGACTGTTGCACCGAGCAAATGCTTGAGTATTCTTGCTCAACTTTATTAATCCAGCCAAAGTAGGTTTGATTAGTTGAAGTTCACTTTTGAGCATCATTTGTAATGGGTATATTTTCTAAATTTAAAAAGGGTTTCCAGAAAGGGGCAGAAGCCCTGCAAGGTTCATTTTCCAAAGTCCTCGGGGTCAAAAAATTGGATGCCAATGACATGGCATCCATTGAGGAAGCACTTTACTCGGCGGATTTTGGGGTGGAGACAACTGAGGAAATTATTCAGAATATTCATGAAGCTTTTAAAAAAGACAAAGAGTTTAAGGGGCAGGATGCCTTACATGTAGCCAGGGAAGTCCTAAGGCGTACTTTATCCGGGGCCGAAAAATCATTTATACTACCCCCCGAAGACAACCTTCAAGTGCTTTGCATGATTGGAGTGAATGGTTCCGGCAAGACCACCACTTGTGCGAAACTGGGTCATCTTCTCAAAGAGCGGGGGGATAAAGTTTTGCTTGGTGCCTGTGACACTTTCCGTGCCGCCGCGACGGAGCAGTTAAAAGCCTGGGCGGATCGCTTGGGTTTGGAATGTGTTTTTGGCCATCATGGGGCTGATTCGGCCGCGGTTGCCTTTGATACTTTTTCCGCAGCCTCTGCTCGTCGTTGCAATCTTGCCATTATCGACACCGCTGGCAGGCTTCATGTGAAAGATAATTTAATGGATGAGCTCTTTAAAATGAAAAGAGTTCTGAGCAAAAGAGATGAGGGGGCACCGCATCACTCCTGGCTCGTAATAGACGGTTCTACCGGTACCAATGGCTTGGAGCAGGCAAAAGTTTTTAATCAGAAATTTGGATTAACCGGTCTTGTTGTCACCAAATTGGATGGTTCATCAAAAGGAGGTGTTCTTGTGTCAATCTACCGGGAGCTAAAGCTTCCCATATACTTTCTGGGTTTAGGGGAGTCAGCTGATGACTTGCAGCCATTTTCAATTGAATATTATCTAGACTCGATTCTGCCTCTTGCTCAAACCCTAGAAAGTCAATAGGTAAAAATCACACTTTCAGTCATGAATTCAAATACTAATAGCCAGGTGGAGGTAAGTTTGGGAGATCGATCCTACAATATCGAAATTGGAAGAGGTTTAGAGTCCCGTATTCTCCAGCTGAAGTCTGATTTAGTGAGCCGAGGTGAAAAAGTGGTTATTGTCTCCGATCAGGGCTTACGGGGATCCAACCCACCTTTTCTTAAATCCTTTTTTGAGTGCACCGATCACTTAATTCTGCCATCCGGGGAGAAAACGAAATCCTCGGAACATCTCATTAAGGTTTGGGACTTCTTGGCTTCCCGGCGAATCGACCGGTCAAGTGCTGTATTTGCGGTGGGAGGTGGAGTAACGGGTGACTTGGTTGGCTTTGCTGCAGCAACCTTCTTGCGTGGTGTTTCTTTATATCAAGTTCCCACAACCCTGCTTTCCATGGTTGATAGTTCTGTGGGGGGAAAAACGGGGATTAACCTCAAGGCAGGCAAAAACCTTGTCGGTTCATTTCACCAACCCAAAGCGGTTTTTATTGATTTAGATGTATTGGTAACGCTTCCAATCCGTGAATTTTCTGCCGGCATGGCAGAAGTAATCAAATATGGGATGATAGGAAATGCTTCTTTGTACCAAACCATTACTGAACGAGATAACGCGTTTGTTGTGTCTACACCTGAATTACAGGAATTAATTCATTCATGTTGTTCGGAAAAAGCAAAGGTGGTGGAAGGAGATGAGAAAGAAACTACAAGTGGAGCAGGAGGAAGAGCTTTGTTGAATCTTGGCCATACATTTGCCCATGCAATCGAAGCAGTTGCCGGTTACGGGGATTATTTGCATGGCGAAGCAGTCAGTGTGGGTCTTGTTTGTGCATTCCGGCTTTCGAAGGCACTCGGGTTGTGTGAGCAGGATAAGGAGGGTACTCTGACCGGTACTCTATCATCTTACAACTTACCTGTTCGGCTTAAGAAAGAGCTGCCAATTTCCGCTCTTATGAGCAGTATGCAGTCCGATAAAAAAGTATTTCAGGGAAAACTTCGTTTTGTCCTCTTGCATGCGGTTGGCCAAGCTTTTGTTCAGGACGACATCCAAATTCCAGAAGTCGAAAAAGTCTGGGCTAGTGTTGGGGCAGTTTAAGCATCGACCGCATGAGTATGGAAATCGACTTAGCCAAGGCCTATTTCGAAAGTAATGGTTTTTTGGTCAGGCAAGCGGGCACTCATCCTCAAGAAACAGCAAAGAAGAAGGTGGTACCCTTGCCCACTATTGCGGTTTTCAATCCAAATGGATCTGATAACGGGATAGATTTGAACTTTCGTATGTTTACGGGTGACCTTGTGGGTGTAAAGTCAGCACTTGTGTCATTATTAGGCTGGGGTAATTCTTGTTTTACCAATGACTGCCTTACCAGTGATGCTAGGCTTATGAAGTTCTTCAAAGGAGAAGCTTCTGCCGAGCAATTGAATCTAAATTTTAACCCCAGCCCCGTTCTTGCTGAAAGTGGTTTGGGCGATTTTTTACGCATTCTTGTAATTCCTCATTTTCCACGAAACGAACAGAAGGCAAAAGTACTCACAGAATCTTTGAAAGAAGCTGGAGTTGATGGAGTTTTAACTCTTCGGTCGATTTTTGAGAATTTACTTCGGCAGGCTTCCCCTGCAAGGAATTTTATAAATCAAGACATCTTGCATATCCTAAAGCTTTTAAAAGCATATGACCTCGTCAAAGAACCGCAGCTTGATATGTTTGAGGAATAATTATGGCCACCGAAATTCATCCAACAGCAATTGTAGACCCTAAGTCTGAGCTTGATTCTGGCGTTGTGGTTGGTCCTTACGCAATTATTGAAAAGGGGGCTGAAGTTGGCAGGGATACTGAAGTGTCTGCACAGGCGATAATAAAGGGGGCCGCAAAGGTAGGGGAGAGAGTTAAGATTGGGCATTTTTCTGTAATAGGTGGAGATCCCCAGCACCTTGATTTTGACCCGTGTACGGTTTCTTTTGTTCAGCTTGGTATGGATGTGCGAATCAGTGAAGGCGTGACAGTTCATCGTTCAATTCATGAAAATCAGTCAACAATCGTTAAGAATAAAGTTTTTCTTATGGGCAATGCTCATGTGGCTCATGATTGTGTCGTTGCCGAAAATGCAATATTGGCCAACGGTGTGTTATTGGGTGGCCATGTAGAAATAGGGAAGGATGTTTTTGTGGGGGGGGGAGCTGCCTTTCATCAATTTGTAAGAGTAGGAGATGGGGCTATGGTCGGAGGTATGGCTCAAGTATCTGCTGATGTTCCTCCTCAAATTACATTGGCAGGAAGGAATCAAGCAAGTGGATTGAATTTAATTGGTTTAAAGAGAAGAGGGGTGCCACTGGAGGAGATTTCAGAGTTAAAGCATCTCTACTCCCAGTTTTTGTGTCGAAGGGGAAATCTCAAGCAAAGAGCCGAGGAAGTGCTCGGTTCTAAAAATCCTCCGCAATCAAAAATAGCGATCGATTTTGTCCGGTTTTTTCTTGCTGGTCGTCGAAATTTTGCGAAGAGTTTGAAGCAATTTGAAGATTAATTTTTATCGAGCCCCCAAGCCATGAAATCGCCACAAACAGAACAGATTGATTACAGGATTGGAAATGAGAAACTGGTGCGGGTAACCAAGGATGCCTCTGTTAAAATAAATGAGTTGAAGGTAAGGGAGGCAAATGGCGAGTTTTTACGAATCCGTATTACAGGGGGTGGTTGTAATGGATTATCCTACCACATGAAGTTCGTCGAGCAGGGAAAAAAAGGTGACATTTTGGTTAATTCTGAGGGAATTCAAGTCTTGGTAGACTCAAAAACAACCCTTTATCTTCGGGGTACCACTTTGGATTATTCAAATAAATTGGTGGCTGGGGGCTTTAAATTTTCTAACCCCAATGCAAAGGCGAGCTGTAGCTGTGGTGAGAGTTTTAATCTGTAATTTGAAACTTTGAAAGGAATTTAGGCTTGCCAGAATGGGGTTTTTATCGATTGTTAATGATAAATTATTGAGCTTTTTGATATACAACATAATACGAAACTAACCACATGGTAAAGAAACCAAGTGGAAATAAAAGACGGCACAATAACCGTAACTTCATTAGGAAAAACGATAAAATTCGTGCACGTGAGGTACGGGTTATAGGACACGATGGGGAAATGCTCGGAGTCATGCCTCCTGAAGAAGCCTTAAAAATTGCGAAGTCTCATGGCCTTGACCTCGTTGAAGTTGCTTCTTCTGCGAACCCCCCTGTTTGCAGGATACTCGAATTTGGAAAATACAAATATGAGTTAAGCAAAAACAAGAGAAACAAGGAGAAAACTTCGAAGCGGGTAAAAGAAGCTAAATTTCGCCCGCGTATCGAGGAGCATGATTATGTCACCAAAATTCGTCGCTCCGAAAAGTTTTTACATCAAGGCAATAAATTAAAAATTACCCTAATGTTTAGAGGTCGTGAAATGGAGCACATAAACCTTGGTATGACCTTGGTAAAGCAAGCCATAAAAGACCTGGAAGGCGTAGGTAAAGCGGATGATCAGCCGAAATTAAGCGGTCGATTTATCATGGTGAACCTTTCTCCCCTTCCTCAAAACCAACGAGTTCTTCGCTATAATTCCGAGGAGGAGGCTGAAGTGGAGGAAAGTGATGATGAAAATGAGGAAGAATTTTCAGATGATGAAGTCGATTTGCAAGACGCTGATAAATAAGACTTCCCCTTCCACAATTTAATGTCTTTTACTGGTTTCCTGCTTATTGGTCTGGGGGGAGCATTGGGCTCCATGCTTCGTGGCTTTACTTCTCTGTTCTTTTCGTTTTTATCACCTTGGCCCACTTTATTTGTTAATGTATTAGGAGCATTTATTATTGGGCTTCTGGTGAAGCAAATGGAAGGCACGGCTAATCCTGAGTCTTTTAGAAATTTTTGGATTATCGGAGTATGTGGCGGGTTTACTACCTTTTCTGCCTTTGGTTTAGAAATTGTTGAAATGCTCAAATCATCTCAGTGGACTATGAGTTCTGTTTACCTTTTTCTTCATGTATCGGGTTCCGTCCTTGCTATTCTCATCGCTTTCCGGTTTTTCTCCTTTTTCCAGTCCTGACCTTGTACCTTGCCAAAATTTACAAGTTGTAAAAGATTAGGTAGTCAAATGAAGCCTTTTGCTATCATCTATATTTTTCTGCTATGTCCATTTTTTTTAATGGCTGGGGTCTCTAGTAACCCATTTTTACGTCCTGGGTCTTCCAAGCAACCACCGCCACCGCCTAAGTCTGTTCCACCGCCACCGGTCAAAATAACGAATGCCGAAAAAGAAGTTGAATTTAGAGGTTATTTTATTCTGAACGGTGACCCTTTTTTTTGTATATTTAATAAAAAGTCGGGTCATGCAGAATGGCTAGCTGTTTCAGAATCTACCTTTGAATCCTATTTGATTAAAGAGTTTGACCTTGAGAATGAGAAGCTAACTTTATCATTTGATGGTCAGTCATTTTCTCTTTCTTTAATGGATTCAAAATCGGGTGGAACACAGGGATCATCCAGTAAAGTTACCAAGACTGAAAACAAAAATAATGCTACAAGCCCAAACCCATCTAAACAGGTTACACGCTTTATGCCTCCTCGGCCTAAATCCACTCCCAGTTTACCGGATTGGCTTTCAAGGAAAAAAACTTCGGTAAGAACACCAACTGCTCAAGCTTTTTCAGGCACCTACCCAGGTGCGATACCAAGGAGAATTGATCCTGTTCCCTTCATTAGAAGTCTCCCTAATTCAGGCCAATCTCAAAATCCTTCGGGTTCTGTTTCTGCAGGTTCTCCTCAAGTAAGCACTGGTGTCTCGTCATCTCCTGTTTCAAGCCCTAGTGTACAATCCGCCCCTTCGGTCAATGGTAATACAGCTGAATCCGCTCCTGCCCGAAATGCTTTGAACGAGTCGGCAATAATGAATGAAAGTGATGATCGTATTTTATTAGAAAATTTGCCTCCACCACCTCCTCCTCCAAATATTGTACCACCCAGTCCGCCACCAGATATACAACCATCGCGAGATGAATAAATGTGGATACTTTTTGCTGTTAATCTATTTTGTATGCCTTACAAGTGGGGACTGCTCCCGAAGAATTGGTAAATTAAATTCCCAGAGTTGGGTGGCTCATCAAGATTTCGGATCGAATGTACGCAGCTTTCCCGTTTCTTCTGCTTATCCAGACTTAAGCGCAGTAGGCCTATTAGAATCCAGTAGTGGTATCATTGGAACCGCTACTTTGATTGCACCCAATATCTTTGTAACAGCTGCCCATGTTGTGAGGAATTCAGTCAGCGACCCATTACCACAGGGTGGTAATTGGAAGTTTATTCTTGCAGATGATTTTAACAAAGCCACTAACTCGCAGATTCATTCGATTTTAAAATTTGAAATACATCCAGCATGGATTACCCGGCAGACAGATGGTTTCAAGAATGGGTTAGGTGATGGTGACCGTATAGGAGTAGATCTCTGCTTAGGATTTTTGCAGGAGGATATTGATGAGGTTTACCCCCTTCCTCTTGCATCCTCTAAGATTGAATCTGTGGGTGAGCGAGTGGTTATTGCAGGTTTTGGAACCCAGATTGATGGTTTAGATGGCGTGATTAGTTCAAATAATTCTCGAAGGTTGGCAGGGGAAAACATCTTAGACCGAGTGGTTGACAAAGTTAAAATTTCATCATTACCAGAGACCCAATGGGGAGGGCTGCTTGCCGTAGATTTTGATTCACCACAGGGAAATGCCAATCTATTGGGTTCTTCATACCCTGCCGTTGATTATCTGGGCGATGGTGATAGTGATCCCGTTCCTTTGCCACTTGAGGTAAGTACGGCCGTTGGTGATAGTGGGGGTCCAGCATTGATGCGAGCCGATGGTCAATGGAAAATAAACGGAGTGGTTTCCTATGGAACCAATTATTCACTCTATGGAGATATCACTGTGTTTACACGCCTCGCAAGTCACTCAAATTGGATTCTGCAGTTTCTTCCTCCTTGGGCAGAGGCCAAGATTCTGCAAGGAGGGGAATGGCGGGAGTTAGAATGGTTTGGGGTATTTCTCCCTTTTGAAAGTGGTTGGGTTTTTCACTCCAAGCTTGGTTGGTTTTACGCCTCTACCCAAACGGGTAATTCAATGTGGTTATGGCACAAAGAATTGGGCTGGGTTTGGACTTCGGCTCCAACTTTTCCAAATCTATATTCATTTAGCAGTCAATATTGGCTGTATTTGGATATTGAGATGAGTAACTACGAAGAACACCAAATATTTGATTATTATTTGAATTCTTGGAAGATATATTCCAATAAATTTTAATGATGTTCACTCATCAGAGTTTTTGGTAAGGTAGACAGTTTCTAAAATCTGCGTGAAGCCACTAATTACCCTGTTTATTAAGCGAGAATTGCTATGGCAATTCTTAGTCAGAAATATAAAATCCAGACACCGAGGAAGTATTTTGGGTGCTTTTTGGCTCTTAGCGAACCCCTTGTTAATGTTAGCCCTGTATGTTTTCGCTTTTGGCGTTGTATTTGGAGGGCGCTTCACGGATTCTGCCGACGAATCCACTCTTGATTATGCACTAGGGGTCTTTTTAGGCTTAAGTGTGTTAGGTTTGATATCCGGGACAATAGGCTCAGCTCCTGGAATTATTGTATCCCAACCCAATTTCGTGAAAAAAGTTGTTTTCCCCTTAGAGGTTCTTCCTGCTGCGAGTGTTGGAGCACTTGCTTATGATTTAATTATCGGTCTTACTTTATGCTTTGGGGGAATTGCCTTCTTTGGTCCTGGTTTAAGTTTTTCTTCACTGTATACCATACTTATACTCGGTCCTGTTTTTTTAATTGCCTTAGGATTAGGATGGTTTTTTGCGGCACTGGGAGTTTTTATTCGAGATATCAGTCAACTGGGTTCCTTCCTCGGACTTGCCTTACTTTATTCGAGCGGTGTTTTTTACTCAGCCGAGAAAGCAAAGAGTACCGCTCCTGGAATATGGGCTTTTCTTCAATGGAATCCCTTGCTTCAAATCATTGATTCTCTGAGGCAAGTTGTCTTGTGGGGTGGGATACCGAATTGGGGGTCAATTGCTTATTGCTGGATCTTTGGTTTTGCTTGCCTTGGGATAGGAGCGTGGTTTTTTAACCGACTGCGGCCTGCATTTGCGGATGTGCTTTAATTTTCAAGATAGAGCTTTCGGGCTATATTTTCCCACGAATGTTGCTTAGCCCAAAGCTTGCCGTTTTCTCCAAGTTTCTTTCGAAGGCTTCGGTTTTCTACTAATTTAGTAAGATTACTTTTTAGTTCCTCTTGGTTGTTTGGGTCAGATAAAAGTCCGGTTTCTCGATCCAAAACAGCATCTTCCACACCGCCTACCTTAGTTGCCATGATTGGTAAGCCAAAATAAGATGCCTCGAGGTACACAAATCCAAACCCCTCGACACTTTTTTTCGTTATGATGGGAGTAAGAGAAAAGATGTCTGACTCCCGGTAAAATAAGTGTAAGTCTTCAATGGAAACTTCGCCAGCAAATGTAATTTTACCAGTGAAGTTAACAGCCATTCTTTTTAACTTTTTCATGTATGATGTTTGATTTACTGGTCCAGCGAAAATGATAGTTATCGAGTTTTGTATATTTGCTGGCAAAGAAAGTAATGCTTGGAGCAATTCAAGTTGGCCTTTCCTACGGTGTATTCTTCCTACGCAAAGAATTTGAATACCTTCCGTATCTCTATTTTTTAATTTGGGGGATGGGTGGCTTAAGACCACGCTTGATGGTGCCCCTGGGATTAATCTAATCTTACTTTTAACTTGCTTGCTAAATCTTTCGCATCTGTCCGCATTGAACCTAGATAAGACATGAATTAAGCTTGTTTTACTTAATAGTTTGCGAAATAAAAACCGCTCTAATGGGTTGCGGGTAAACTTCAAAAGTTCCGAGCCATGTAAGGTGATGATTTTACGGTGATTTTTTGGCAATAACCACCCTAATCTTATAAAGGCTCTGGATACTCCTGGATCTGCAACGTGAAAGGTGATAATTTTGTTTGCACGAATAAGAAATGCTCTGAGGTGAAAAATTAATAGAAATGAAGATAACCAGCTTTGCGATCCCTTCCAGGGCAGATTTTTAAAACGAATATCTGATTGGCTTACAGAACCCATTGGTGCCCAAATCTCAATATTTATATTTTGCTTATACGCGCTTTCTGCAATCTCTTTACAATATATGCCTGCACCTCCTTTTGTGGGGGGGTATTCATGGGTTAGTAAGATAATTCTATTTATTTTCAATAAGGATATATCATTCTTATCTTTTACTTCGCCGCCAACAAAATTTTCTTTATACTCTTTTTAATGAGATTTCAAAAAGTTTTAATTACAGGTGGATCTAAGGGGATAGGATTGTCTTTGATCAAGCTTTTGCAAAAACAAGCTTATGAAGTTCATGCAGTTTCACGATCGATCCCAGATGGTCCGTTTAGCCAAAATATTCACTTTCATAGATGTGATCTTTCTTCTGTATCTGCTTCGGAGTCATTCGTTGATAATTTCATCGAAACAAATGGAGTGCCGGACCTGCTTATTAATAATGCAGGATCTGGCGCTTTTTTTGATTGGGCAAATTTTCCAATGGAAGCAATAGATAACCAAATAAACTTACTTTTTGTTGTTCCAGTTTTGTTTTGTAGAAAAATTAGTCCTCTAATGACAGATATAGGATCAGGCACAATTCTGAATTTATCTTCTTTGGCAACCCTTTTTCCCTTGCCTTACATGCCTATGTACAATGCAGGCAAATCGGCCCTTTCCTCTTTTACCCAGTCGATGATTCTGGAATTTAAGGACAACCCAACATTTATTGATTTTCGAATGGGTGATGTAAAAACCGATTTTAACAACTCATCTGCCAAGCAGAATAAAAATAAATGGTCGGAACCTATGAGGCGGGCTTGGTGTCAAATTGAGAAACAACTGATTAACTCTCCCTCTTCTGAAGAAGCGGCCCGACAAATAATGACTGTTTTAGAGAGGGGCAGTGCCGGTTTGTTTTATGGAGGCGGGTGGTTTCATTCGAGGATCGCTCCTTTTTTGCATAAATTTGTTTCAATAAACACTCTAAATAAAACCTTGCATAGGTATTACGATTTATAAATCATACACTTCCCCTTTTTGTCCAACACTTCAAATTGTCTGCCATGAAACACGCTTGTATTCTCTTAAATCTTTTATTCATTTCTGCATTGTCAGGTCAAACCGCTCCATCTGTTACTGAGGAAGGCTTAGATTTAGCACCTGATAGCTTGACTGGACTGGAAGTTGAGGTGCATGAGATTGAAAATTTATCAGGAGGAGGTACGGAAGACTATGGAGTGGAAGTTGTCACCTTTTATGAGGACGAGGTTGGAGCTTATGACAGTGACTCAGGTGAGGTAGAGTATGAATTTTACACCTATGAAAAGTTGTCTTCGGACTCTGCAATTATCATCATTGGAGAAAGTGGAGGAGACCAAGAAGAAATAAATATAACCTTTACGGATATCAACTACGCTACAGGTAGGTGGTATGAAATGGATGGCACAGAAAGTTTTTCCGGCACACTTACCTTCCGCATACTTGGAGAATATGATGAGCATGATGATGAACAAGACGGGCATGAAGAAGGGGAAACAGACCACGCGATTGGATCCCATACGATTATCGCAGGTGTTTACACGCTCACGGATGGTGACTACATAGACACAGGGAGAATACTGACTTTTGATTCACATGCTGAATGTCAGGTTTGGTCCCGAAGTGCAACGGCAGATGAACATACTGACGAGACTCATGACCACTGGAATGCGGCCGGTGATGTATTTTTTGATGAGATAAACAGGACTTTTACCTGGACCGAGTATGGTCCTGAGTTGGATTATGAAACAGTTGAGCAATTATGCTTAG
>Ga0255758_10004053_pt1 | contig 12663 bp, 11 predicted proteins | sample 011ome_24_FD_179958 | JGI IMG/M metagenome (GOLD analysis project Ga0255758, IMG submission 179958) | Coastal salt marsh microbial communities from the Groves Creek Marsh, Skidaway Island, Georgia - 011513CT metaG (version 2) | ecosystem: Environmental > Aquatic > Marine > Intertidal zone >...
TATGACAATTTTTGAGTGGTTAATTTTCTTTTTTGTTATCCAATTTGTACATGGCTTAGGAACTTGGAAACTCTACAAATCTGCAGGATTTAATCCTTCTTTAGCATTTATTCCTATTTATAATGCCATAATACTTATGAAAATAATTAGAAGACCTGTGTGGTGGGTAATTTTACTTTTTATACCCATTATCAATCTACTAATATTTCCTGTTGTATGGGTTGAAATCGCCAGAAGTTTCGGAAAAAATTCCACAACTGAAACATTGTTAACAATCTTAACTTTAGGGTTGTTTTTATATTCAATAAATTATTCATCAAATATCAATTATGTAAAAGACCGAAGTCTAAATCCTAAAACAGCTTTTGGTGAATGGATCAGCTCGATAATATTTGCAATTGTATTGGCTACTTTTGTTCACACCTATTTTATTCAACCCTACATTATTCCTACAGGTTCTCTAGAAAAATCTTTACTGGTTGGTGATTTTTTGTTTGTTAGTAAATTTCATTATGGAGCAAGAGCACCTCAAACTGCTGTTTCTTTTCCTATGGTTCATGACACAATAGTAGGAACTGGAATAAGATCATATTTAAATAAGCCTCAGATACCATATTTTAGATTACCTGGGTTTCAAAAAATAGAAAGAAATGAGATAGTAACATTCAATTGGCCTGCAGATACGGTAAGGAAATTTTTTGTAAGAGAAAAGGGAGTAAAAAAACCAATTGATAAAAAATCAAATTATGTAAAAAGATGTGTAGGTATTCCATCTGACACACTAGAAATTATTAATGGTAAAATTTACATTAATAATGAAAAAAGTAAAATGCCATATAGGGCGAAACCTATTTTTAATTATACAGCTTACAATAGTAAAGGGGTTTCAAACTCGAATTTAATAAAATTAGGAATTGACAATATTCAAAGAAAATTTAAAATTGAACAAATAACCCAATATAAATTTGAAGCAATTAGGCCTTATCTGCTAAATATTTTAGATAATAATCCAGATAACTACATTGTTATTACAAAATCTGATGGGATTCCTTATGAAGTTAGACTCAGAGCAAGAATATCTATGGTTGAGTTAACAGATACTAAAAAAGATTTATTTTTAACTGATCAGGAAGCTGAATTAATAAATAGCTCTAACATTACTGACAGTTTAGTCAGGAAATTCAGAACCACGAAATCTTACAATACTTCTTTTTTTCCTAATGACATTAAATTCAATTGGAATGAAGATAATTTTGGACCACTAATAATTCCTTCAAAAAATCAAACAATTAATTTATCGAAAGAAAATTTACCTCTTTACAAAAAAGTTATTAGAGATTATGAGAAAAATACTCTTATATTAGATAAACAGGGTAATATAATTATCAATAATAAAATCACAAATCAATATACTTTTAAACAAGATTATTACTGGATGATGGGTGATAACAGATACAGATCAGAGGACAGCCGAAGCTGGGGTTTCGTTCCTGAAGATCACATTGTCGGAAAACCCGTTTTTATCTGGTTTAGTATTGATGGAATTAATGATGGTTTTAAAAATTGGAAAATTAGATGGGATAGAGTATTTACAACTGTAAATTTAGATGGAGAACCTAAATCATATAAATGGTATTTTCTTGTTGGTGTTTTAATTGTTTTGATTTATTCTGAAATTAAAAAAAGAATTAAAAAACAATAAATTTTGAAACCAGAAGAAAAAGTATTAATACCACCATATTTTGGAAGTATAACTACTTGGAAAGAGATTTTAGATTCCAAAATAACTTGGGACATTCATAAAAACTATACCAAACAAACCTATAGAAATAGAACATATATACATTCTGCAAATGGTCTCCAAAATTTAATTGTACCAATTAAACATTCTCTCGAGAAGTTTTCGATGCAAAGTGCAATCATTGATAATAGTTCAAGTTGGAGACAAAATCATTGGAAATCAATAAAAACTGCTTATAATTCGGCTCCTTTTTTTGAGTTTTATGAGGATTCTTTGAAAAAACTATTTGATACTAAATTCACAAACTTATTAGATTTAAATATATCTACAATTAAATTGATTTCTAAATGGCTTGAAGTCGAAATAAAGTATGATTTTTCAAAAGATTATAACAAAGTTTATAATTCAAAAATTGATCTAAGAGGATTAATCAATTACAAAAATAAAACTTCCATAAAATTTAAAAAATATAACCAAGTTTTCATTGCCAAAAATGGTTTCTTAAAAGATTTAAGTATACTTGATTTAATTTTTAATGTTGGTCCAAACAGCGAAAGTATTTTAAAATAAAAAAGCAGGCCGTAAGCCGGATTCTGTCGTGTCTTATCATTTATCTAGACAAAATATTACTATTTTGCTCTAACCGCCTACCCCCCAACATCGAACGAGCAGCTCTCAAGCGTTGGTCTACGTGGCGTTTCACCTTATAGAGTTTACATGATTTCACTACAGCCAAACTGTACATTCTTTCTGTTGCACTTGTCCTCTAATAAATTAGTGACGGGTGTTACCCGCTATAATGCTCTTTGGTGTCCGGACTTTCCTCTTTCAAAAACAAAAGCGATAAGATGGCCTGCTTTAGCAAAAATAAATTAAAAATATGTTGATAAAAAAATATTATTAAGTATTTAAATTAATTAAAATCAATGGTCTATTTTTATATTTGTAATTCATGGAAAACTTTATAGTTTCAGCACTAAAATATAGACCAGATAGTTTTGAAAGTGTTGTTGGTCAGAATTCGATCACCAAAACTTTAGAAAACGCTATTTTACAAAATAAAATACCTCAAGCCATGCTATTTTGTGGTCCAAGAGGAGTTGGAAAAACTACTTGTGCTAGAATTCTAGCAAAACAAATTAATAATGGAAATGAATTATCAGACTTCTCTTATAATATCTTTGAACTTGATGCTGCCTCAAACAATGGAGTTGATGACATAAGAAATCTAATAGATCAAGTTAGAATTCCTCCACAAACTGGAAATTATAAAGTGTACATAATCGACGAGGTACACATGCTTTCAGGTCAAGCATTTAATGCTTTCCTTAAAACATTAGAAGAGCCTCCCAAGTATGCAATTTTTATTTTAGCTACGACTGAAAAGCACAAAGTAATACCTACAATTTTGTCTCGTTGTCAAATATATGATTTTAAAAAAATAGAAATTTTAGATATTAAAAACCACTTAGAATTAATTGCAAAAAAAGAAAATATAACTCATGATGATGATTCACTTTTTTTAATTGCAAATAAATCTGATGGAGCATTAAGAGATGCTTTATCAATTTTTGACAGATTAGTTAATTTTACTAACGCTAACATTACTAAAGATTTAGTATACAAAAATTTAAATATTTTAGACCATGATGTTTATTTTAAAGCTACTGAGCTTATTTTAAACAATGATATAACTAACTCACTGCTCTTATTTAACGAAATAAATAACCAAGGTTTCAGTGGTCAACATTTTATTGATGGATTATGTTTACACTTTAGAGATCTTTTAGTATCAAAATCGTCTGAAACCCACATGCTTCTAGATCAAAATATTAATCTAAAAAAAAGATATGTAGACCAATCTAAATTAATTGATTTAGATTTTATTTTGAATTCAATAAACCTCATAGAGGAATGTAGTTTCAAGTACAAAAACAGCAAAAATCAAAGACTTTTAACTGAAATATGCTTAATGAAACTATGTTCAATTAGAAATATTGAATTAAAAAAAAAAATCAAAATTCTAAGTAAATCTGAAATAATTAAATCAAATACTAAGACTTCATTTGATTTTAAAAATAATTCTGAAAAGAACACAATTGAAAATAAAGAAACTTTAATTGAAAACAATGTTAATAAGAATGAAAAAAATATAAAAAATGTAGTTTCAGGTTTATCTATATCGTCACTCAAAGCAAAAAAGAAAATTAATACCCTAAAAAATGAAAAATCAAAGAATTCTACATATAATGAATTTGAATTTGATAATGATCAACTCGATAAATCTTGGATAAAGTTTCAAAAGAAGATTAATAAGGAGGGACGAAAAAATCTAGCCAGTATACTTTCAATCAATAAACCTGAAATAATAAAGGGTAATTTAATTAGTTACACTCTTACAAATAATACCAATAAATTAGAGTTGGAAAAAAATAAGACTGATTTACTCAATTTTTTAAAAAAAGACTTGAAAAATGACAAAATTCTACTGGAGATTAGAGTAAATAAACTAAAAGAAAAAAGTTTTGTCTATACACCATCTGAAAAATATGATAAATTAAAAAAATTGAACCCTAACATTGAGATATTAAGAAAAGAATTTAAACTTAATTTATAATTTTTTTAATAGTTCATGCACCATTGCATCCGCTAAACCTATTTTTGGTACCAAAATTTCCTTTGAATTTAGTTTATCCATTACGAATTGATAAATTTTACCTGCAGGTACAATGACATCAATTCTATCTGGGTTTAACTTAAGTTCTATTGTTTTTTCAAAATCAGTCATCTTATCCAACTTATTTATTGATATATCTAATAAACTTTTTTTTAGAGGAACTCCAATGTTATTTCCAGATATTTTAAAAATTTTATTAATATTTCCACCTAGACCTACTAGTCTAATATCTTTTTGAGAACCTAAATTATCATATATCCATTCTTCTAATTTTTTCCATGTGGAACTTTTTACCAAATTATTTATTAACCTAACTCCCCCGATTTTAAAAGACTTAGATGAAATGATTTTATTATTTTTAAATAGTGTTAGTTCTGTACTTCCACCCCCCACGTCTAAAAAACAATATGTATTCTCATTCGAAAAAAATTTATTGTTGTTTGTAATTATTTTAGCTTCCTTGGATCCACTAATAATTTCTACATTTAAACCAATCTTATTTGAAACCTCATTTACAATAAACTCACCATTAGATGAACTTCTAAGTGCTGATGTTGCATAGGCTAGATATTTCTCAACATTATGAACTTTCATGATCAATTGAAATGATTTCAATGAATCAATTAATCTTATAATATTAGTTTTTGAAATTTTTCCATTTTTAAACGCATCTTGACCTAATCTTACAGGAAGTCTTATTAAAGAATTTTTGGTAGTAAAAAACTTAGAATCTCTTTTATATACATTAGATATTAGTAATCGTATAGCGTTTGAACCAATATCAATGGTAGCAAATTTTTTAATTTTTTTCAATTTTATTTAAATAGTAATCATACATCATTATCTGTGATCTATGTTTTTTTTTAGATTTAGTTTTATTAGAATTATTATTTGAATTAACAAGCGTTGATTTTACATTGTCTTTCCAATAGATTTCGAATATTTGATTTATTTCATCTTTTAAATTATCCTGAAATATTGGACACGTGACCTCCACCCTATTATCCAAATTTCTGGTCATCCAATCAGCTGAAGAAATGAAAACTTTATTATTATTGTTATTATTAAAAATCATAAATCTGGTATGTTCCAAAAACCTATCTACAATACTAATAACTTCAATATTTTCACTCATATTTTTAATTCCAGGAATCAAACAACAAATACCTCTTATTATCATTTGAATTTTAACACCATTTCTGCTAGCCTCATATAATGATTTTATAATACTATGACTTGTAAGATTGTTAATCTTTACTTTAATCCATGCTGAGTTACCTTTTTTCGCATTTGTTATTTCATTTTTGATTAGTTTTTTTAATCTGGATTCAGTATTAATTGGAGAAACAAATAGATTTTTAAAATTATACTTTTTATAATTAGCAGTAAAAAATCTAAAAACATCTGAAACTTCATTCAAAATCTTATTATTAGATGTGAATAGAGTTAAGTCAGTGTAAATTTTTGCAGTTGATTCGTTAAAATTTCCTGTACTAATAAATCCATATTTCTTAATTATTCCATTCTCTAGTCTTTCAATTAAGCATATTTTACTATGAACTTTTAAATTTGGAGATCCATAAATTAATTTAACTCCATTAGACTGCATTTCCTTTGCATATTTTATATTTGCTGACTCATCAAATCTGGCTTGAAGTTCGATTTGAACTTTAACATTTTTACCATTTCTAGCAGCATTTATTAGTGCACTAGCAATTTTTGAGAGCTTGGATAATCTGTATATAGTAATTGAAATACTTTTAACCTTCGGGTCTATTGATGATTTCATCAATAAACTAATTATGTAAGAGAATTTATTGTAAGGTGTATGAATGAGAAAATCTCTATTTTTTAATTTTTCAAAGGTATTGTCACTATGGCTAAAATCAGGAATGTTAAGTGGACTAAATGGTTTATATATAAGATTTGTCTTAATATCTGGAAATGCCATATAATCTCTTCTATTATGATACTTTCTACTAGAAATAACACTATCTGTTTCAGTATTTATACCCATTTTTTTAGTTAAAAAATTTAAGGTGTCTTTATTAATATTTTGATCATAAACAAACCTAACTGGGTCAGCAGTTGATCTTTCTTTAACACTTTGAGCTATTTTTTCTAAAAAACTTTTTGATATATCATCATCAAAATCTAGTTCAGCATCACGACTAGTCTTAACCATATTAGCTTCAATCTTGACCGGATTGAAAATTTTGAAAATATCTTTTAAGTGAAGTCTAATTATATCATCAATAATAATTATTTGATTTTTGGATTTTTTACAGGGCAATTGCACAAATCTGTTTAATGTCTTTGGAATTCTTATAATGGCATTTTGAATTTCATTATTTTCTAATTCCATTCTAACAATCAAAAAAGATAGATTGTCTTTAAACTTTGGAAATTTTTTTTTGGAATTTAAAATAATGACATCAATTGATGGGCTTATATATTCAAAAAAATATTCACTTATAAAAGTCTTATGGTTTGATTCTACAGAATTTTCATCTATAAAAAATATATTTTCCTTCTCTAAAAGGTCAATAATAGAATCTAATACTTTAAAGCTTTTGTCCTGAAGGGTTTTTGATTTTAATGTAATTTCATTGAGCAATTCTTTTGCTGTTCTATCTTTAAAGATTCTCTTACCAGAATTTGAACTAACGGCAATTCTTTTAACAGTTGCATATCTAACTCTAAAAAACTCATCTAAATTATTTGAAAAAATTCCTAAAAATCTTATTCTTTCAATTAATGGAACAGTAGGGTCATCGGCCTCGGCTAAAACTCTTTCATTGAACTCAAGCCAACTTAATTCTCTGTTAACAAAAATATTTTTTTGAGATTTCATTTAAAATTCTTTGGAAAATAATATTTACATTCTCCTTTTTCTATTTCTTTCCATAAAGATACATCAAATTCAAAAATTATAATTCCACAAGTCGGAACATCAATATTTGAATAATTTGAAAAGTGGTTTAATAGATTTGAACATGTATCATTATGAGAAAAAATTAGTACTGAATCGAAATCTTTATTAATATTTTTTATAAAATTCAAAGTATTTGTCCCTTCAAAATCATAAAGAAGTGAATTTGTTATTAACTTTAAATCTTTCTTTAAATCTAAATTTTTTAGAAAACTTTTTCCTGTGTCTAGAGCTCTTTTAGCAGGACTAGAAAAACAAATATCAAATTTAACTTTGAGATTTCTTAAAATTTCTGACATAATGAAAATATCATTATAACCTCTGTTGGAAAGGGGTCGGTTTATATCACTAACATTATACTTCCAAGAAGATTTTGCGTGTCTAATTAAAATTAATCTTTTCAAGGAGACAGTCTTTTTTGATCCCAGTTAGTTTTTGATTTTGAAAAAATTATTCTGTCATGCAAACGACTATCTCTTCCTTGCCAAAATTCAAATAATTCTGGCTTTAGAATATAACCTCCCCAATTGCTTGGTCTCTTTAAATTATTATTACTAATGTTGAATGTACTTAACTTTTCTTCCAGGTGTTTTCTGGAGGGTATAATTTCACTTTGATTGGAAATAATTGCTCCTAATTGACTTGATTTAGGTCTTGAATTAAAATATTTGTCAGATTCAATTGCACTGATTTTACTTACTTTTCCGTTTATTATAACTTGTCTCTCCATGGATGGCCAGTAAAATGAAATACAAACATTTGGATTGTTATCTATATGCTTGCCTTTTCTGCTGTCATAATTAGAGTAAAAAACGAAGCCATTTTTTGAAAATTGTTTAAGAAGGACAACCCTTGTAGTTGGCACATTCTTATCATTTACTGTTGATAAAGACATTGCATTGTTTTCTCTTTCATTACCAAACTTTTCTAAATCTTCAAACCAATTATCAAATAAATCAAATGGATCTTTGGGTAAGTTCTTTTCAATAAGTTCACCTTTAAGGTATTTATCTCTATAGTTACTTAAATCTTTAGACATACATTAAAATTAATAATTAAATAGTGAAAATCTTATTTTCTATTGCTAAATCAACATTTGGAAAAATAGATTTAGATTCTTTAATAAATAAATCTAAATCTTTGTATCTAGTCGAGAAATGTCCAAGTATTAATTTTTTAACATTAGATTTTTTCGCAATTAATGCAGCTTGTTCAGCTGTTGAATGAAATGTTTTTTTTGCAAAATTTTCGTGTTTTTTCAAAAAAGTAGATTCATGATATAACAAATTACACCCCTTAGTTTGTTCTATGATTTTTTCATTAAAAAGAGTATCACCACAATAGGCATAAGTTAGATCAGGATTTAAAGGTTCAACTAGCTTAATATTTTTAATAATAGAACCATCAGTTTTTATTCCATCTTTTCCTAATTTAATTCCTGCAAATTGTGTTTTATCAATCCCATAACTTTGAGCTTTGTCAACCATTAATTTGTGGACAGATGTTTTTTTTCTAAATAAAAAACCATTTGTGTAAATTCCGTGATAAAGAGGAATTGTGGTTATTGAAATATCATTTTTATCGTAAATAATCTCAGATTTAGGATTTTTGAGTTCAGTAAAGTTTAATTTGTATTTTGTCCAAGTATTACCAATTTTTAATAGTGATACTATAATTTTTTTAATTCCCTTTGGACCATAAATATTTAGAGGCTTTTCCCTGCCTAGTAAATTAAAAGTTAAAATTAAACCTGGTAATCCAAAAAAATGATCTCCATGCAAATGAGATATTAAGATATCTTCAATAGAATTAAATTTAATTTTATTTTTTCTTAATTGTATTTGAGCTCCTTCACCACAATCTATTAAAAAGGATTTTCCATTTATTTGTAAAATCTGAGAAGTTGTAAAACGATTAAGTGTTGGATAAGCTGAGCAACTTCCTAAAATCGTTAGCTTCATCATGATAGTAAATCTCTTTCAATTTCTTCAAGTTCTATTATGTCATACGCCTCCGAAAGAGTGGGTACAACATTAACCTGTTTGTCAATTAAATCAGAACTTACAACAACCAATGACTTTTTATTTTTTTTTAAAAGATCTAACAAGTTGTAAATTTTAGTTAAAAAACTTATGTTATTTAAATTATCTAGATTTATTATGATATTAAAATTAAAATCATTAACCAATAATTTTTCTAAAAGTTGATTTAATTCACTACTAGTTTTAGGATTAAAGTATTTTATGGAGTCCATATTTATTTAAGCTTAGAAGCTAACAAATACATTACAGCCATTCTTATGGCTACACCGTTTTCAACTTGATCCAAAATAATAGCTTGTTCTGAATCAGCAACTTCACTGGTTATTTCAACTCCTCTGTTAATTGGACCAGGATGCATAACAATAATTTCTTTTTCTAGTGAATCTAAAATATTTTTGGTTAAACCATATTGCTGAACGTATTCTCTTATTGATGGAAAGTAAGTTTCTGACATTCTTTCATTTTGTATCCTAAGCATATTAACAGCATCTGTATCATTCAAAGCTTTTTTAAAATTAGTTTCAACTTTAACATCTAATGAGGAAATATCATTTGGAATTAATGATTTAGGCCCACACACAGTAATATTTGCACCTAATTTTTGGTAGGCAAAAATATTTGATAAAGCTACTCTTGAATGCATAATATCACCGACAATCAAAATATTCTTATTTTTTAAGTCACCAATCTTTTCTTGTAAGGAGTAAGCATCTAATAATGCTTGGGTTGGATGCTCATGAGTTCCATCTCCAGCATTTATAATACATGAATCCACATTTTTTGATAAAAAAACACTAGCTCCTGGACTAGGATGACGCATAACTATCATATCAACTTTCATGGATAAAATATTATTAACGGTATCTATTAAAGTTTCTCCTTTAGAAATTGAAGATCCTGAAGATGAAAAATTGACAACATCAGCAGAAAGTCTTTTTTGTGCTAATTCAAATGAAAGCTTTGTTCTTGTACTATTCTCAAAAAATAAATTAGCTATTGTCACATCTCTTAATGATGGAACTTTTTTTATTTTTCTGTTTATAACTTCTTTAAAGTTATCAGCAGTTTTAAAAATTAATTTTAAATCATCAGTATTTAAATACTTTATACCTAATAAATTATTTACACTTAATTCACTCATTATTACTAGTTAAATAAACAGAATCATTATTTTCCTCCCAATTAACAACCACTTTTTCATTTAATCTAGAATCAACCTGAAGGCCGCAATAATCTGGTTGGATAGGTAATTCTCTAGAAAATCTTCTATCGATTAATGTAAGTAATTTTACTGCTTTTGGACGTCCAAAAGATTGTATTGCATTTAATGCAGCTCTTATACTTCTTCCAGTAAACAGCACATCATCAACTAATACAACTATTTTATTTTCAATAGAAAATTCTAAACTTGTTGAACTTGCTTTCAAAACTTTCTCTGTTCTTCTAAAATCGTCTCTAAAAAAAGTGATATCTAAAAAACCTAATTTTAAACTATTCTGTGGATCGAAACTATCAATAAGTTTACTAATTTTTTTTGATAAGTAAGCTCCTCTTGGTTGAATTCCGATTAAAACTGTTTCTTCAAATGAATTATGGTCTTCTATTAACTGAAAAGATAATCTATTGAGTATAGTTTCTATTTCATTAGATCCTAGAATTTTCTTTGGCTTCATAACACCTAAATTCGAGCCAAAATTAGTGTTTTTTTTTGTTATAAATGATTTATTAAAACAGATTCAGAAAAAATTAAGATAAAACTATGTCATTTTTACCTTCTCAGCAATCCTTCTATAAGTTCCGTCTTCAAGCTTTGATCTTATCTTGGAAAATGCTAACAAAGTTTCATTTACATCATCAATGTTGTGAGAAGATGTAGGAATTAGTCTAAGTAAAATAAAACCTTTTGGAATTACAGGATAAACAACAATACTGCAAAAAATATGATATTTTTCCCTTAGTTCTTTAACCATTACAAAGGCTTCGTGTATGTCACCTTTCAAAAATACAGGAGTTACACAACTCTGGGTGGTCCCTAAATCAAAATTTTGTTTTTTTAAGCCTGATTGTAGTGCATTAACATTATCCCAAAGCTTAGTCCTTAGTTCTGGTTTAGTTTTTAACATTTCTAATCTTTTAAGCGCACCTGCCACTAGCTGCATCTGTAAAGATTTAGCAAAAACTTGAGACCTCATGTTATACTTCAAAAAGTCAATGATCATAGCATCTGATGCAATAAAAGCACCTGTGCTTGCCATTGATTTTGCAAATGTTGCAAAATAAACATCAATATTATCTTGAACACCCTGCTCTTCCCCTGCACCAGCACCTGTATTTCCTAAAGTTCCAAATCCATGTGCATCATCAACAAGTAATCTAAAATTATATTTGCTTTTAAGTTCAGTTATTTCTTTAATTTTTCCTTGCTCACCTCTCATTCCAAAAACTCCCTCAGAAATAACTAAAATACCACCACCTGTTTTTTCAGCAATTTTAGTAGCTCTTTCTAAGTTAATTTGAAGACTATTAATATCATTATGCTGAAAAGTAAATCTTTTACCAACGTGTAATCTTACTCCATCAACAATGCAGGCATGACAGTCTATATCATAAACTATAACATCATTTTTAGAAACCAAAGAGTCTATTGTTGATAATATTCCTTGGTATCCAAAATTTAAAACGTAAGCTTTTTCTTTAGAAACAAAGTCAGCTAATTCAGTTTCTAGTTGTTCATGTAATTCAGTATGACCAGACATCAATCTTGCTCCCATTGGATATGCTGAGCCATACATTTTGGCTGCCTCTGCATCGAATTCTCTAATTTCAGGATGATTAGCTAGACCTAAGTAATCATTTACACTCCAAGTTATTACTTTTTTACCTTTGAAGCTCATTCTGTTACTGATTGGACCCTCTAGTTTTGGAAAGGCAAAATAACCCTCGGCAACCTCAGCATATTTTCCAAGGGGGCCTTTGTTAGATTTTATTTTATCAAATAAATCGTTCATTGATTGGAAATTGTTGATACAAAAATAATACTTATTTTATGTATTCAATAGGTTTTTCTTGATGAGTTTTTTGAGAATCGAAAAAACCTTGATCAGACATCCACTTATCACTATAAATTTTACTCATGTAACGTGAGCCGTGGTCACAAAAAATCATTACAACCTTACTGTCTTTGTCAAAAATATTTCTTTTTGATAATTGTTTTACAGCTTGCATAGCCGCTCCAGATGTATATCCAACAAACATTCCTTCCTTCAATGCT
>Ga0255758_10004055_pt1 | contig 12661 bp, 8 predicted proteins | sample 011ome_24_FD_179958 | JGI IMG/M metagenome (GOLD analysis project Ga0255758, IMG submission 179958) | Coastal salt marsh microbial communities from the Groves Creek Marsh, Skidaway Island, Georgia - 011513CT metaG (version 2) | ecosystem: Environmental > Aquatic > Marine > Intertidal zone > Salt...
AGCGGTCGGTTTCTGTAGTAAGTACCTTCGTACCTCCGAGAAAAAAAGAAATCCCCTAAGAGAAGGGAGTTTAGGGTTTATCAGGCGAAAGGAAAAAAGGACAAAAATTCTGTTAACGCGTAGAAGAAAACTTCAGAGAGAGAGAGAGAGGAACACACACGATGAGCGTTGTCTCCTCTCCTTCTTCTTCTTCTGCTTCGACTTTTCCTCCTCCGACGACGACGACGAGCGCGAACAATGATGGTAAAGCTTCAGAGGAGAAGGTGGAGGAGGATGTTGTATCCGAATTAGAGCAAAGAGTGAAGGACGTGGAGGACACAATTTTACGTTTTGGTGAAAAAAGCGACGCAACAAAATCAGCGACAAAATCAGCATCATCATCGAAACAACAAAGCGCGTCGTCGACGTTGTTGTTCGCAAAACTCGCGAGTTTGCGCTCGGCTTTGGTGGATTCGCGGACACGTTTTATCGCAGCAAAAAACAGCGGCAAAGAAAACGAAATCAAGCGTTTGCACGATCGATTGGAGAAGGTGTTGTTTCAGATTGCCGTCGTAGGGGTGTTGAAGAGGGAGGATGAAAAAAATGGGAACCAAAGCGTACCTTTTGGTCGAAGCGCGAGGGCGATCGCCAGAGACTGTTTAGTGCTGACGTTTTCGTTCGGTAACAGGTGAGTCATTACTACTAAGTATTAATATCAGCATTTCACGTGTTTTCTTACCGTATCTATCTTCTCTTTAATAATACGACAGACAAAGCGTCTTCCGATTCGCGAACGAACGGTTAAACGATATCGACGATTTCCCGAAACGTAAGAGCGCGTTTCAAGGTGTCGTGGGTGAAAATGTGTGGGAGAAAATGGAACGGTTTTACGGCGCGTGCGATTGCTTGGAAGCTTTGATTTGGTCGTTCGGGAAAGAGCTGGGCACTGGGCAATTTTGCGATTCGGCGTGCGCGAGCGCGATGAAGGCGGTTGATAATCGGGCGTACAAGGACGACATATCGGGGATTAAAGTTGCCACCGTGGCGTTAAAAGTTGCGGCGAGATGTGTTGGGAATCCAGACGCGGTCAGTGATGGCGGATTAAAGTTAACCGCAAAGACTATCGATCATATGCGGAGAATGATTAAACGAGTTGTCGCTTTAGAAGGCGGGAGAAGAGCCTCCACGGAAATCTCGAGAGCGACGCAAGAGGCGAAGCGAAGAGCGTTGGAGTTACGAGCGGCAATGTTGATGGCGATGAAGAAAAGCGATGCAAATAGCATAAAACTAGAAATAGAAGCGTTCAACGGACGCGGCGATTCGAATAACGTATACTCGGCTGGGTATCACGCTTTGGGCGAAATCGAGCAGTACGGAAAAGGTAAAAACGTTCTGAATCTAATCGCCGAGACGAAAAATTTAGGTAATTCTGGGGTGGAAGTCATATCGGCATTCGCAACCGTGGCGAGTCAAGTGGAGCGAAAAATAGGTACTACTGCTAGCGTTGGTATCAGAGGAAGTAGCAGTCAATTGACCCAATCTACCGAGGAGGAAGGTGTAGTGGACGATATCGGAGACGACGACGATACGATGGGGGGCGAGTTCGCCGATGAAGATCGCGCCCTCTCGACGTCATCCTCGTCGTCTTCTTTGTACACCGTAAAAACGTGCTTTATCAAACCTTTGTTCGAAACGAGTGAAGTAACGACTTTTAAAGATTCGAGAGCGATACAAGATGCCGTCGCGCGCGCGTGGATGCGCTACGCGACCAACCCACAATTCAGCGGCAAGTCGTACTCGGTGGAGGAGTGCACGAGAGATATCGTCAAAGTAGGTTTCGCGTCGAAATTAAGAAAGAACGACTGTTTTGCCGCAGCATGTGGGTTGGCCGTGTTACGAGTCGCCGCGTTCGAGAAGCGCGTGGACGAGTCGACGAGAAAAGCGACGTTGAAACAAATTCTCGATATTTTACGTTGCCAAATCGTGTCCACCGCCGACGAGAAATTGAAAAACGCAAAGCAGAAGAGGAGAGGAAAATTAATCGACAATACGAACGATTTACGAATTGTTTCTATACTTCGCGCGGTGAGAGACGGGATAGATGCGATCGGGTACGTCGACGCCGAATCGTTTTTATACATAAAAAACGTGTTTTCGAGTAAGCACGGCGACGCGCTCTTTCGAACGAAATGGCGAGTGAACGAACGCGCAGGAGCTTTGGCGAAAGCGGCGTTATCTGCTGGACATGAAATGGCGACGCGAGAACTCGCGAGAACGCTCTCAAAGTTGGAAATGTTCGTCAAGTTTCCGCTAACGATGCATAATAGTGATAGAAAAAAAGTAGGAGAAGAAAAAGGAGAAAAAGAAGATGGAAATGCGCATGGCGCAGACAGCAACGCTCCCTCGTATAGATTCGACGACGAGCTCATTGCCGATGCGCGCTTTATTTGCGCGCTCATCGGTGAAAAAACGGCGAGTTGGCCGCTTGGTGTGCCCATAGACGCCATCGATCGCGTTGAAGAAGTTGGCGCGAGGCTTTGCATGTTGAACGCCTCGGCAAAAGCGAGAGAAGCTGGCTTTATTTGTCTCTCGGCATCCTCGTTAGCGCGCTCCTCGATTTTCATCTATTCGCAAAGACGCGACGAGGAGAAGAGGAAAAAGTTTGAAAACATCGCATTTGTCATCTCTTCCACGTTTGATGAAGTAGCATCCGCGATGCAAACAAGCTCTGAAGGAGAAGAAACGACGAGTAGGGATGATTTGGCGGCGGCGTGCGCAGCTGCAGAGGCTGTCGAGGCGTACGCCAGATTCGCCAGCGCGGAGGAAGAAAACGGTCGAGCGACAAAACTTATGCTCGGATCTCTTTTGTGCGCCTGCGAAAGAATTCAACTGAGAGACGCGCAAATTAGCATCGAAAATATCGAAATCGTTCGTCGAAAGTTGCTTTTGCATCTACGAGCAATGTCTGCGTACGCCTCGTGTTCGAAAGATGTCGAGAAGGCGTGCCGATTTCAAGATTTCACGCCACAGATTGCAAACTTGATTTCTAACTTTGAAGCGTTTGCAAAAGAAGTGAGGGAAGATGACAAGAATGTATTGTTCAATCAAGATGAAGAAGATCTCGTTTACGACGACGATGATACGGATAGACTCGATTTTGGACGCTTGACGTCGCTTTCTTCTTTCTTGGACGAAGCGGAACGCGAATTGCTCGTGAACACGCACGTCGTGACGTTAGAAAACGGAGACGAGACGGTTTCGCAAGCGTTTGCAGATCTGAGAGCGTACAGGGGAAACTCAAACGCACCTCCAAATTCGCCATCGCACGTGTTTGATGACAGTAAAGAGAGCGATAACATAGTGAGGAAAGATGTCTTCCCTTTTGCGGTAACCATAGTCGACCAGATAGACGAGGCGAGTCGCGCCTGCTTCTCTCGCGCTGTAGAGGTTGCTATCGCTGACGGGGGTAAAGATGCAAAGTTACAAGCAGCGCTAGCACAACTTCTCTATGCATGGGAGGAACGGTGCATTCAGGTTATCGAGCACAGTAAAATGCTCGTAAATTTGAACTCGTCTGAGTATCGGAAAAAACATGTTTCGCTGTTCAACCACCCGAAAAAGCCTGTGTTGACTGATTTTTTGAGATGCGATGCGGCTGTATCGAGGCGATTCGCGGATATACTGAGCGTTTCTCACATGCTGCGCGAAGATGCGAACGAAAGTTCTCAGTTACATCTAAAGATGTTTTCGAGGTACTCTAGAGCACTTCAGAACGCTCTCTCATCACACGCGCCTCTCGAGTCTGCGCTACTTTGCGCCAAGTGCATCGAGCAAACCGCATCGAGCGAGGAAGTCAGAGAGCGCGCATATAATTTGTTCGAAACGTATTCACGCGATATGGACATGCAAGATACTGGACATAACAGGCGCACTTGGAACAGCGCCATTGAATGTTTATCCCTCTCAAAATCTATCGAGCACATTGGCGCGATGTCCATCGGTGAAACGACGCTGCGCAGGCTCATCGAGGCGCTCTCAAAAATTTCTCTCAACATAGATCCTACGCACAGATCTACGCACGCGTTTGCAATTCGGGCATTAGCAAACGTCGCAGAAGTTTGTGGTAGTAGATTTGCGAGAGATTCGGATCGTGCGGTTGATCTGTCTATGCATATGTTAGATTCGTTACCCGCGCAAGAAGCGCTGTTAAAAAACGTCGTCTCTTTCGTCCCGGAATGTGGGCACCTGGCGAATGCGGCTGCTATTGCCATTGGCCCGGACTTATCGGCGGAACATAAAGTGTTCATAAAAGCGATGAATGTTGCTGCAATTATACGCGACGTGCAAAGCCATTCACGTTTTCAAAATTTCCGCTTAGCGTTGGATAACCGAAACGGTAAAGGAGTAGGTGGAGGAAAAAGAAATCCGAATTCTCAGCAGGAGTTGCGGCAGCAATATCCGACGCTTTCGGCAACGTCAAAAAACGATGATGTTGAAGATAACTTCAACGAAAGCGACGACGTTGTTTACGCTGAAGTTGTTTTTATTCAACACATGGCTATGTTTGCCCCGAACGCTATCGATATGACGACTGTCACCGTAACGCTTAGAGACGCCTTGCGGCATTACGCGACGAAGCCAGTAGCCCTGGAAACGCTCTCGTTTCTCGCCATGAAAGACGCTCATAAATTATTATACCCAGACGATGACGAAAACAATTCAGGGATATCTTTCGAGTACGCCTCCAAGTCAACGAAATCATCGTCAAAATTTGGGTCGATGTTGTTGAGAGACATTGTAAAATGTGTGACGAAAGGCGCTTCGAGAAGAGTCATCCGAGACGCAAAGAACTGCGCGCGAGTCTTGGCCAGAGAGTTATCCATCAGAGACCCCAAACGGGCGCTCAAAGCTTTATCGGCGCTTTCCTTCGACGACCAACGACTCGTGGAAGAATCCGAAGACGAGGAATCGGAAGACGACGAAGATGCGTTTAACGACGACGAAGATGAAGACGAAGAAAACGAGGAGGGAGAGATGGACGAGGAAGAAATCGACGAATCCGATATCGATGCAAATCGTGCGAATAATCACCCGCGTCTCCCGGCGCGCATATTTGCAGCTTCGCTACTTTCGAGAATCCCTTTCTGGATTCAAGAAAGTAATATTCCGGAGCATAGAAGCGTTAAATTAAGTCGCGCATCGGATTCTCCAAACGCATATTTACCGACGCACGGGCAAAGGTGTTTCCAAATTGCGTATTCATTATCCACGGCAAGTGCTTCGAAATTGCGCGCGAGAGGATTACAAATGATGTCTTTTCTTGTCAAATTATGGGGAAATGACGAGGATCCGGACGCGTTTTATCACATCGACGACGACGACTCAGACGAGGACGGAGGAGATGGCTTCCATCAGCGCAACATCCCGAGTGCGCGAAATAGGAAAAGGTCCATCAAAACGCTCGAACAATTTCAAGCACAAATCCTCTCCGCCGTTCGTGCTTCTCGAAGTTCCGATACACCGCTCGATGTGCGTGTCGCGGGCGCGAGATTAGCGGCACACGCACTCTCTGCAAAAGTGCACGGCTCGGACGATTCCGTGTCGAAACGATTGCACGCATGCATCGTTGATTTTGCGAAAGAATGGCTGCCGGTGTACCCAAAAGCTTCGTCGTCGTCGTCGTCATCATCAGCATCATCCTTGAACAATTTAACCTTAATGAACGCGTGTTGCGAAGCTGTGATGGTGCGTGCGCGAATCGCCGCGTGCATGTGTTTAGCGACGGCATACATATGCAATGAAGAAGATTCTACATCCATTCCTTCCGACGTCGTCGAGGCGTTCGTGCCTGCGTGGACGTATCTACCCCACGACGTCGAACTCATTAAACGAAGCGTAGAGCTTCGTGAAGGCTCCGAGAAACAAATGCTGGACAATATGATTATGGACAAGTTTGAACTTTTACCCGGAGAGCTCGTCACGGCGTGTCCAAGTTTAGTACAAGATGTCGCCGAGGCGTTTCTACCGTGTGTGAAAGCTTCCGTGAGAGTCAGTGATACACAGCAATGGTCGACTCTTCGCGAGCACTATTTGAAACCTATTTTACTCGCTTCTTTGGACGAACCATTCGCTGCGTGTACGAGAACTTTATCTGACGAAAGTTCCGACGCGATCGAGCGTTTCAATCCGACTCCGGATGCCAAAGAAGTAGACGCCGCGCGCATACCTTTGAGTTTCATGTTCAACGCCCGTACCAATGATGTCGAGCAAGTTGAAACCGCTTTGCGCGGGTTGAAAACGTTTGAGAACGCTCATTCTTTCGCCGAATCTGCGGCGCAAAGTTTATTAAACGACAAGCTTGGAAAAGCTGCGTTCGATTGCACGAAATCCTCTGAGGCGTATCGTAAGATTCGAGATGCCGCGATTGAGTTTTTGAATTCGTCATCATCGGCTGCTGTTCCATTCAACGGTAAAGCATCCCCGAATAAAGTGTCGATAACGACGACCAGTGGTTTTACGGATGAAAACTTGCTCATGGATTTGATCGAAGACGACGTCGTCGAAGCTTCGATTTCGTACGAGAAGAAGGAAAAGAAATTCATCGCCTTGGCAAACTTACTCGCGCAAATGGAAAAAGTTAATCGAAAAAAGTTCGAAGAGATACTCGTGGAGCGCTTGGAGAGTGAAGAATCTATTTCGACAAATTTAAACAGCGCTTTGGTGGCGCTGATGGCTTTGGATGTCTATCTTGACTCCAAATCTTCTGCGTCGGAGGACGACGTCGTCGTCTTGCGAAAACTTGCGCCTTCGATTGCTGTATTTTCGAGACAAACGGCAAAAGGGGAGAATTCGGAATCCATGAACCGAGTTGATGCCGATTTGAATGTTTTATTCGTGTCAAGTACGCTCAAGTTCCTTAAAAATGCGGCAGAAAAGGATGCGAAGAACTTATCCGCGAATATCTTGGCGGCGATGTTTGCGATTGCGATTGAGACTTTGGGTACTAGTAACGTTACCAGTAAAAAAATGGCGCTGGATGCCTCTAGACTCTCGAACGCCGCGGTGCGCGAACAACCACTCGCCGCTCGAGGCGCGGTGTCTGGTATGATTTCTTCTACGAGAGTTCAGTTTAAGGCTTTGTTGGACTATTCGAGCGGCGTCGTCGATGATTGCGATGATGGTGATGATGTAGACGAGAGAAAGCCGGGCAAGATTTCCTTGAAGGCGTTTCAATAAATTAACAAATAGCGATATGAGCAAAAGCAGTAGGTAGTAAAGTAGTAGTAAAAGCATGCACAAAATTTGATTAGTTAAAGTGTTCTGGATACCCATCGAACTTTCCAAACGGAGCATAGTGACCATCGTGATACCCTCCGTCGCATACCTCTGCGTTTTCTTGAAACCCTCTCCTTTCGAAAGCTTCCTCGCACACCTTCGACAACTCCTGCGCGTACGATAAAAAATACTGTTTGCTCGCTTCGTCCGCAAACATGTACACTTTCTGATCTTTTCTCGCAAATTTCGATGGATCCCCTCGAAATAAACGATTGAAACAACACGAATCCGGATCGCTTGAAAAAATCACGCCGACGCAACAGAAGCCGCCGCACATCGGAAGAAACCGTCGCGGTCGTTTCTGAAACTTTAACAAGTTCACTCTACTTTTGAAATGAAAATACACCGTCTCATTCCTCGGTCCGCATGTTAAGGCGCAGGAGAATTTCTCCGAACCTCTGTGTATTCGATCTTCTCCAAACACGTCGCTTTCAAACTGCCACCTCTCTGATCCGTAAAAGGTTGTGATATCGAACCCTTCAAAGGCGACGTTGCGTTCTTCGTCGTTTTCTTCCGTGCACACGCGCGGCAGGAACGAAGCATCGTCGTCCCCATCCTCCTCGTTGTCGTCCAACCACTCGTACGGCGGCCGGTACGACGTCTTCTCCTCCGCTTCTTTCGGGGTCTTTCTCTTCTTCTTCTCGGAAAGCTTTTTCTGCTTTCGCCTCGCCTTCTTCGCCTCCAATTCTTCCTCTTCTTCGTCCGTGGTGGTCGTTTCTAAATTCAAATCCAAAAGTTTGTCCTCCAAATCCTTCGTCTTCTTCGTCTTCTTCGCGCGCTTCTTCTTGCTTCCAAAGTTTGGCATTATCGCGTCGTCAAACCCGCGTTGATCACTGTCAAAATGTGACATGTGTGTTTGTTTGGAAGGAAGAAAAAAAAAACGTTTGGACAAAATTTTGAAAACCCTAAACAAAAAATTCGATCTGATGATTTTTGCTTCAGAAGAACTCCTCAATTATTTATTGCGCGGAACATACGCAAAGAAGGTATATTTATATATTTATAAGAGAGAGAGACACACAAAACTCGAAATGCAATCGTTATTCGCCCAACAAATTTCAGCATCTAATGCTGCTGCTTGTGCAAGAAGATCCAGTCGTGATAAAAACCTCACGTCAAAGTTGAATGGGAGAATTGGGATTTCGAATCCAATGCAATCGTCTGCCAGCTCAGCATTAAAATCGAGTGTAAAAGGAAGAAGAAGAAAGCAAATGCGAAGAAAGATTTCGATCGCGCACCACGGAGCGGATTACGTGGCGACTTTTGAACCAGAAAACGCCGCCGCTGGAGGTGTAATCTTAGCCGCCGCGGTGTTGGGGAGATATTTATCCACCGGGGAAGCGATTGGATGTTCGCACCTGGTCTCGCCTTTTTCATTTTCAGGAGTCTCCAAAGACGCTTGGGAAACGAAATTGCCCTTATTCCTGGGTATCGTAGCCACGCCGTTGGTTTTACCCTATTTAGGTTTGGCACATTTACTCCCGACGGGTGGATATGAAGTCATCGAAGGAACTTCGCGGTTAGTTTTGGCGATGATATTGGTCGGTTTTGGCTCAAAGTTAGGCGGCGGATGCACGAGCGGACACGGGTTGTCCGGCATCGGGCGCTTGTCGGTTCGATCGGTGGCGAACGTGTGCACCTTCATGGTGTTTGGCGCGCTCGCCGCGACGATGTTCAACACGAACGCGTTATTACACGTGGTCACGACAACGGGGAAAGGCAAAGCGGCCACCGCGGTGAACGCCATCGCAAATACGGTCGCGGCGACGCAAGCGGATAAAGCGTTGTACGGTAAAATTCTGGCCTCGGCATTTGCCGGGTACGCCACCATCGGTTATCTCGCTAAAAACAACATTCTCATCAAGCCTGGCTCGAAAAGTGCACAGATCATCAAATCAGCGGTCCACGGTGCCACCGGTGTCCTCTTCGGCGTCGGTTTAGTCGTCTCCCAAATGGTCAACCCGGCGAAAGTGTCCACCTTCTTACAGTTCACGCAAAGCACGTGGGACCCGTCGTTAGGTGTCGTCATGGGTGCCGCGTTAGCTGCAATAATCCCTGGTATCCTCATCATCAAAAATCAACTCAATACCTCCACGTTCGGCGACGCGTTCAAGCTCCCGGATCCAATCACCGCTGACATCGACGCCAAACTCATCGTCGGGGGCGCCATCTTCGGTACCGGTTGGGGATTAGCCGGCATGTGCCCGGGCCCGTTATTCGTCAACGTCGGCGCCGCGTTGACGAATCAATCTCTTTCCGCCACCGGTGGTTGCGGATTGGCCTTGCTTTCATTTTGGGTCGGCCAGACTTTGGCGAGAATCACCCGAGACGTGTTAGAGGGCTCCGCTTAAGAAGAAATAATATAAACGCACCACGCGAGATCGAACGCAATACTATACACATATACGCATATTGCGCTACGGACTGTTTTAATACTACCAGTACTACTCCTACTACTACGATAAATAATAATAATAATAATAATAATACCTGTAACGCCGACGAATCTATATATATTCGAGATGTATGTATACATATACCTCCTCTCGCCATCTTTCCGCCTTTCTCCGCTTTTCGAAAAGGAGAGAAGTCTTTTTCGTTCTCTCTCGCTTGTGATGTGGAGAAAAAGTGTCTCTCCTTTTGCTCATAAAAGAGTTGCATCAAGAACCACATCACACATGTCTTTAAACCGTGAGTACTCTCTCTCTGCCACTGCTCTGACTTTGCACTCGAACGCGACGAAAAAGTGTCGTCTAAAGTCTTTTTGAAACTTTTCTCTCTCTCTCTCTCTCTTTCTTTCTTTCTCTCTCTCTCTTACTCGGTGTCGTTGTGTTCCATGACGTGATGAGATATTTTTCCATTACGTGATGGATATAATGGAATATTGCAAAGATGATATGTGCGCTCACCTTTTACTCTCTTTACGTGTGCTCTCGCACTACGGGTGCGCACAAACAACACAAACTTTAACACATGAAACAGTTGCGTTCACTCCAGGCGCCGCCATCGCCGGAGGCTTAATCCTCGGCGTTTCCTCTTTGGCGCATTACTTAAATTGTGGGAAAGCGGTCGGGGCGAGTGGACTCTTTCGCGCGTTTACGCATAAAAAAATCCCGTTCGAAGAACGCTTGAATCACTTACCGTTTTTAGCGGGGTTGTTCACCAGCGCGAAGTGGATTCCTTTGCTCGGGTTTTCGCAACAGTTAATCCCGGTTGGAGGGTTTGGTTTAGTCGCGAGCTCGACGAGGCGAGCCGCGGCTGGTTTGTTGGTCGGCGTGGGAAGCGTCGCCGGAAACGGATGCACGAGTGGACACGGGTTGTCCGGGATTGGGAGATTGTCCGTGAGGAGTTTGATTAACACGTGCGTTTTTATGGCGTCTGGGGCGATCACGGCGTTGATGTTTGATACGACTGGGGCGTTGGGCGTGTCGCAAAGAGCGAGGACGTTGGATTCCGTGCGATGGTTGACGAGCGAGGAGTTTTCTTTGTTCGGGACGTTTTTGGTCACCGGAGCTATCATCTCTGGGACAATCGCGTTGGCTGGAAGGAAAGGATTGATACCGAGAAGCGGGCAAGTCGGTGCGGCGATTCGAGCGGTGCACGAATACGCCACCGGCGCGTTCTTCGGCGTCGGTTTGTGCGTCGGCGGGATGGTCAACCCGGCAAAAGTGGCGGCGTTTTTGGAATTCACCAAACGAAGCTTCGATCCGTCGTTGATGGTGTTGATGGCTTCGGCATTGGCCGTGTTGATCCCAGGGTTTTATGTCATTAAAAACGGTGTAGAACGACCGACATTTCACCCGGAAAAAAGCGCGTTCGCGGAACCGTTTAAAGGCATCACTCCGAAACTCTTAGTCGGGGGAGCGCTCTTCGGCGCCGGTTGGGGGCTCGCCGGCGTGTGTCCCGGGCCGATGTACGTGAACTGCGGCGCGAGTTTGTTCGGTGGTACCATATCTGAATCCGGTTGTTTGGATTTGATCTTGGCGTTTTTCGTCGGACAAAACGTGATGAGAGAAATCGACAGTTCCGGGGTGTTGAACGCGAAGAAAACTTCATCATCCGCCGAAAAAAAAACGAGTAGTTGAGATTGAGAGAGAAAGACCACCACCTTATTCACGTACAGTAGTAGAACATTCTTTTTGTTGTTGTTGTTTGCTTATAAAAAAAATCGTAACGCGAAGTATAACGTAACTACTACGAGCATCGTGTGTGTGTTGTTTTGGAATCTTATTCGTTTTCAGTTGTTGGAGGAAATAAGAATTTCCTTTGTTTTTGTTCGTGTGTACTACTATACAACATCTCAAGAAGAAACTTTAATCGTTTACTTCTTGGACTTCTTCGGCAACAAGACCGAGTGGATGTTCGGCAAGACACCGCCAGACGCGATCGTGACCGTGCCCAACAACTTGGACAATTCCTCGTCGTTTCTGATGGCCAATTGGATGTGTCTCGGTACGATTCTGGACTTTTTGTTGTCTCTGGAAGCGTTCCCGGCGAGTTCGAGAACTTCAGCCGCTAAGTATTCCAAGACCGCGGCCAAGTAGACCGGGGCGCCGGCACCAACACGGGTGGCGAATTTGCCAACCTTGAGGTATCTGTTTATGGATAGAAAGAGAGTTTAAAGTCAGCGCTTGTAATTTCAAAATCGTAGTATTCGAGGAACGGACGCATTTCCAACGCATCCAAATCGCTCTCGTCATCATCGACTGTAAAAAATGTAAACGATGTAACAAAACGTACCTAGCGATACGGCCAACCGGGAATTGGAGGCCAGCCTTCGCGGATCGCGAGACAGCTTTTTTGGAGGATTTACCTTTACCACGTCCAGACATTGTGTTCTGTGTTTGTTTGTTTTAATGAGGAACTCGCTGGCGTTTTTGTGTTTTTTAGGGGGAACTGAAAAAGTGTCCACTCGAAATGCATCTTTCTGAAGCCAAATTCGGACAAATCCAGTGTTCTTCGCCTCGAGTGACCAATGCTCCATTAAAAGGTATCCAATGCGTACTGTTCACTCATTACACCAATTGGAACCGCGCGTGACATTTTGCGCGCCAAATGATCGCGCGCAGAAGAAGCTGTGATCCATTCGATTCTGCTTTTTTTCAACAGATTTTGTAATTGTAGAAAAATCCGAGGACTCGACATTCAAATTTTCAAACGCCTCTGACCATTCCCCTCCAATACAGACGCCATTATTAACACTCACATACACACACACACAACAAAAATGGCCGGCAAGAAACCAGCAAAGAAGACCGTCAAAGGCGGCGCCAAGAAGTCCTCCAAGAAGAAGGTCGAAACCTACAAGATCTACATCTACAAGGTCTTGAAGCAAGTGCACCCGGAC
>Ga0255758_10004098_pt1 | contig 12555 bp, 10 predicted proteins | sample 011ome_24_FD_179958 | JGI IMG/M metagenome (GOLD analysis project Ga0255758, IMG submission 179958) | Coastal salt marsh microbial communities from the Groves Creek Marsh, Skidaway Island, Georgia - 011513CT metaG (version 2) | ecosystem: Environmental > Aquatic > Marine > Intertidal zone >...
TTTCATTATTAGATTTTCTAACAATGATCGGCTGAATTATTCCTCTTTCTTTTATAGAGTTTGTTAAGTCTTCAAGGTTTATCTCGTCAAAATTTTTTCTTGGTTGGTATTTGTTTGGTATTATGTCACTTACTGGTAATTGATTTTTTTGAACCTCTGCTTTGGTTTCACCAATTAGCGATGATAAACCCCTTCCCAAACCCTTTTTAATTTTATCCATTAAGCAGCACTCCCAATTGTTGACTCTTGATTTATAAATTCATCAGTAAAACTAAAATAAGATTTACTTCCAGGACAGGATTTGTCATAAATTAAAACCGGCATGCCATGAGAAGGTGCTTCAGATAATCTCACATTCCTTGGAATTACTGTTGAGTAAACTTTTTCATTAAAATAATCTCTAGCTTCTTTTTCGACTTGTGATGAAAGCTTATTTCTTTTGTCATACATGGTCAAAAGGATCCCTCGAATTTTTAAATTTGGATTTAAGCTTACTTTGATCCTCTCAATAGTTTTCATGAGTTGGGTTAACCCCTCAAGAGCAAAGAATTCTGTTTGTAAAGGTACCAGAAGTGAGTCTGAGCAGACGAGCGCCATAACCGTTAGAAGACTTAAGGATGGCGGACAATCAATGAGCACATAGTCGTATAATCCTCTAGAATTGTTTAAATAAGCGGTTAATTTAGCCTTTAATATAAAAGCTCTATTGCTATCATCAGCTGTTTCGACCTCAAGTCCTGATAGATCTACATTAGAGGTGATAATATCTAAATTTTCAAACTGTGTCTTCTTGATTATCTCATTAATCTGTCTAGTTCCATTCAATACACCATAAATTGTGTCGCTTGAGTTGTCCATGTTGGATAATCCAAGACCCGTTGTAGCATTTCCTTGAGGATCTAAATCAATAACTAAAATTTTTTTATTAAGTTGAGTTAATCCAGCAGCTAAATTAATAACGGTTGTTGTTTTCCCTACTCCACCTTTTTGATTTATTACTGAAATAATTTGCATTTAGTTTTTCTTATATCTTTTTTTATTTTTCTTACTAATTTTTTTTATGTTTAATAAAAATGAATCATCATTCGTTAAACTTTTTTTTTCTATGTAATCTAAACTCCAATCATTTTTAGATTTTTCAAATATTTTTTTTCCACTCTTGCCCATAAAAAAAATTAAATTTTTATATTTTGAAAAATTTTCATAAACTAAATCTAGAACCACTGGCATTGGCTTGAATGCTCTTGACATAATAGTACCTGTTTCTAAATTTTTAATTTCAAAAATATTTTTTTGAAAGACTTTTGTATTTAAATTTAGTTTTTCTGAAACTTCTTTCAAAAAACGGCTTTTATGGTAGCTTTTTTCATATAGATGTATGTCCATATTATTTTTCATATTTTTTAGTATAATTGCTACTACAATTCCTGGTAAACCTGCTCCAGATCCTATATCTGTGATTGAATTACTATTAAAGTCAACAAAATCAATAATTTGTGCAGAATCTATAATATGGCGCTCAATTATAGATATTTTTGATGATGTGTTTTGGCTAATTATGTTAATTTTTTCATTTTTTTTAATAATCATGGATATATAGTTTTCAAAATCTAAAAATGTTTCACGTGAAACATTTAGGTCATTTAATTTTGATAATGATTTTAAAATTTCTTGATCCATTAAGCTATATGCTTAATAGACTTTCTTTTAACGTGTGACAACAAAATATATACAGCGGCTGGAGTAATTCCATCAATTCTCAGCGCTTGTCCCATTGTTTTCGGCTTTATTTCCTTGAATTTAGCTTTTACCTCATTTGATAACCCTGAAAGAATATCATAATCAATTTTATCCGGTATTAAGAGGTTTTCATCTCTTTTAAATGCTAAAATATCAGCTTTTTGTTTTTTTAAATAACCTCTATAATGTGCATTAATTTCTACCTGTTCGTCTATTTCATTACTAAAAAAGGGTATGTCTGACCATATTTCTCTTATTTTAGTCATATTAACCCCTTTTTGAGTTAATATTTCATTAGAATTTCTCAAAATTCCGTCTTTTGCTATTTTTACACCAAATTTATCAGCTTTATTTGGTGATATAGTAGATTGATCCATTTTTGCATTTATTTTGCTAATTTTATCAAATTTATCTAAATATAAAGTTTTTCTAATATCACCAATTAACCCTATCTCTATTCCTTTGGCAGTTAATCTTTGATCTGCATTATCAGATCTGAGACTTAATCGATATTCTGCTCGTGAAGTAAACATACGATATGGTTCGGCTACACCTTTTGTTACTAAATCATCTATCATCACTCCTATGTAAGCATCAGATCTATCAAGAATAAAAGGTTCTGATTTTTTAAAAGATAAAGCAGCATTTATCCCAGCTATAAGGCCTTGAGCAGCTGCTTCTTCATATCCTGTTGTTCCATTAATCTGCCCAGCAAGATAAAGATTACTAATCTTCTTAGTCTCAAGTGTTAAAAACAGTTCTCTTGGATCTATATAGTCATATTCTATGGCATATCCTGGTCTTATAATTAATACATTCTCTAAACCATTGATATTATTACATATTTCTTGTTGAACTTCAGCTGGGAGTGATGTTGAGATGCCATTTGGGTAAATTGTATGGTCATTAAGCCCTTCTGGTTCTAAAAATATCTGGTGTCGACCTTTATCAGCAAATTTTACGATTTTGTCCTCTATCGATGGACAGTATCTTGGTCCAACACCTTGTATACTACCAGAGTACATGGCACTTTTAGATAAATTTTTTTCAATAATTTTATGAACCTTATCGTTAGTATAAGTCATACGACATGAAACTTGTTTGTTAATATTTTTTTTAGTTAAGAAAGAAAAAAAATAAGGATCATCATCTGCAAACTGCTCTTCTAGATTTTCATAATTAATTGTTCTTGAATCAAGTCGGGGAGGGGTTCCTGTTTTTAATCTTCCTATTTTAAAATTATATTTTTCTAATTGTTCACTTAATCCTGTTGAAGGTTTTTCATCATATCTTCCAGCAGGTGTTCGTTCATCGCCTATATGTATTAAACCATTTAAAAAAGTGCCCGTTGTTAGTATTAGCTTAGAACATAAAACTTTTTTACCTGCTTTAGTTATAAAGCCAGTTATTATATTTTTATCAAAAATAAACTTTATCACAGGATCAGAAAAAATACTTAAATTACAATAGTTTGCAAGTTTTTCTTGCATATATTTACGATATAATGATCTATCAGATTGAGTTCTTGGTCCTCTTACAGCTGGACCTCTACTTCTGTTTAATAATCTAAATTGAATACCTGACTTATCTGCAACCTCGCCCATAACACCATCAAGGGCATCTATCTCTCGTACCAAATGTCCTTTACCCAAACCACCAATTGCTGGGTTACAAGACATCTCTCCGATAGTTTCTTTCTTGTGGGTAAACAGAGCAGTGTTAACTCCTAGTCGTGCAGCAGCTGCAGCTGCTTCGCAGCCAGCATGACCTCCACCAATTACTATAATATCGAATGATAAATCATTTTTCATAAGCTAAATTTATAACTGATTATTATATTTACAAGGCACGTATAGGTTTGCTTAAATAAGCAATATTTATCAAGGTTTTTAATTTAAAAAAGCTTAAAAATAAGGAAAATGGGGTATTATTTACCTATACAGAAATCGTTGAAAATACTACCTAATATCTCCTCAACATCAACTTTTCCAACAATCATACCAAGATATCTAGTGGCTAACCTTAAATCTTCTGCAGCTTTATCAAAATCTTCAACATCATTTTTTTTATTAAAGTTTTTAAGATGCTCTAAACATTGTTCGAGATGTTGTCTGTGCCGCTCTCTTGTAATTAAAATATCATCACTTGTTATAAATTTATTTTTTAAATTATTTTTTATTTTTGAAATTAATTCATCAATATTTAAATTCTCTTTTGTTGAAATTAATACATGATCTAATTTTTTTATTTCTGGATCAATATCACCCTCTAAAAGATCTGACTTATTTATTACTAAAATTGCATTTTCATCTAACAAACCCTTCAAAACGTCAGTAAAATCAAGGTTTTTAGCATCAACAACTACCAGCTTCAGATCAGCTTCTTCTGCTCTATTTAAAGATAATTTAATACCTTTCTTTTCAATTTCATTTTTAGACTCTCTTATACCGGCGGTGTCAGAAACAATTACTGGATAACCATCTATACTAAGATGAGTTTCAATCACATCTCTTGTTGTTCCAGCAATCTCTGAAACTATTGCAACATCTCTATTTGATAGATGATTGAGTAGACTAGATTTACCTGCATTAGTGGGTCCAAGGATTGCAATCTTAAAACCTTCTCTTATTCTTTCTCCAACTTTTTGATCATCTAAAATTTTTTTAATATTTATTAAAACATCATCAGAACTTTTTTTAATTTCTTCTAAAATATCATTGGGCAAATCTTCATCTGGAAAATCTATTTTTGCTTCGACATGAGATAATATTTTTAAAAGTTTCTCTCTTAAATAATTAAATTGATCAGCAGATTTTCCATTCATAATTTTTATTGCTTGCTGTCTTTGAATTTCTGTTTCAGAGGAAATTAAATCCGCAACACTCTCTGCTTTAAGTAAATTTATTTTTCCATTTTGAAATGCAAGTTTTGTGAACTCACCAGGTTCCGCTAAACGACAATTTTCAATATCTGAAATAGAAGTGTGAAGAGCATCAATTACAGCCTTGCTACCATGTACCTGTATTTCAGCCATATCTTCGCCTGTGTAGCTCTCAGGTCCAGGAAACCATAATATAATGCCTTCATCAATTAGCTCATAAGTGCCTATTTTATTGATTTTTCTAAGAGTTGCTACCCTTGGCTTTGGAACATTTTTGCCTGTTAATAATTTAATAACTTTGGATGTTTCTTGTCCTGAAATTCTTATAACCGCAATACCAGATATACCAGGTCCAGAAGAAAGAGCATAAATAGTCATAAATAATAAAAATACTCTACTAAAGTTTTAATAGAGCATCACTAAAATTTTTTGAAAAATTTTTAGTATTAAATAATGGGCTAGATAAAACATTTTCAAAAATATTAAGTCTATATTCCTCAAGAATTTTTTTATTCTGAGATAAATAATATGCTTTTTCTATATAATCCTCTTTGTTAGAAGTTATAAAAAAATCAAGTTTACAATTTTTTATAATACTTTCGCCACATCTTGAATTAAAATTATATCCCTTAAGAACTAGGACAGGTACATTCATCCATAAAGCCTCAAACGTTGTGGTTACTCCATTATAAGGAAATGTATCAAGAGCTAAATCAATTTTTCTATAAATGTCTAGGTGGTCTTTTTTACTTTTAAAGTTTTTTTTATCTAAGAACTTTACTTGACTATCAACATTATTTTGTTTGAAAAAATTGTGTAATTTTGTGTGATCACAAAGTTCTGAAGACTTTAAAATTAATTTAAAATTATGTGATTTTTTTAATATTTGAGTCCATACTTCAAGAGTTTCTATGGAAATTTTTTGAAAATTATTCATAGAACCAAATGTAAAATCTGAAGAGTTCATTGATGACAATTTATTATACATTCTAGGATAGTTAAAACCAGAATGAGCATTCCATATTTCTGGAAGATTAATAATTTTTTCTGAATATAATTTTTCTTCCCCATTATGAATTAAATTTTGATCTGCAATTATATAATCCACTGTTTCAAATCCTAAGGTATTACAATAGGCAAGCCATGAAATTTGGGTCGGCGAAATTCGTGTATTGAAAATTTCGACTCTTTCTGGACATGTAAAGCCCATTAAATCAACTAAAATTTTAATTCTATTTTCTTGTATAATATTAACTACATCTTGATTTTGTTTTTTTCCTACATCAAACCATTCGTCAGATAATTCTTTTAACTCACTTTGACTTTTATCTTGCTCTCTTTCTTTGGCAAAAGAAAAGATAAAAACTTTAAATTTTTTTCTATCAATATATTTAATCGTGTTTTTAATGAAAAATGTTGTTGAATGATTTAAATTAAAATCTGCAGAGACAAATCCTAAATTTATTATGTTTTGATCAAATTTTTCTTTGTTTATTTTTTGTGAATTCAATTTTGGGAAATATTTTGAATTTATTTTTGCTTTTTGAATATGGTCTTCTTGAGACCAATCATAATAATAATTGTTAAACATAAGACACCAACTTCTCATTACTTTTGATCGAGAATTGCTTCTTAGAATTTGATCGATAATAATTTTCAATTTATTTTGATCTAACAGAAATTTAAATAACAAAAAACCTGCTCTTAAAAAATTTTCATTATTTTTAAAATTTTCTTCAGCTTCAATATAATACTTTTCAGACTGCACTATATATTTATGAACAGAGGTATATTTTTTATATAATTGAAGAGAAATAGTAATTAAATGAAATATTCCATTGAGACCATGTTTTCCTTTTTTATCATTTAAATACGTTTCAACGAAACATTCTAATGCTGAATTTGCATCATGTTCTGTCAAATTATTCTTAAATATTTTACTAACCCCAATTAAGTTAGCTAAGCTCGAAGGTCTTTTGTAGGGTATCGTATATTTTTCAGAAATTTCTATTACTTCTTCATATTTTTTTTTTAAAAATAAATTTTTAATTTTTTGTTCAATATTATTTGTAATCATTAGATTATCTTAAATTCACTTGGTAATAACCTTACAAGGCAATTGGATTATTATACTATAGAAAATATTAATTTGTATTTAAACAAAATAAGGTTTTTAAAATAGCTTATTGATTTAAGCATCATAAATTTGTTTTAGTGATTTAAAAAAATTATCTGAGAAATTATTGGTATTAAATAATGAACTTGAAACTGCATTATGAAATATTTTTTCTCTAATTTTAATTAAATTCTCAGGATTTTCATATAATTCTACTGCTTTATCAATATAATCTTGTTTGTCATCAGCTATCATGTATTCCATTTTAATATTTTTATTAATAGACTCACCACATCTTGAATTAAAGTTATATCCTTTCATTGTTAAAACAGGTACGCCCATCCATATTGCTTCAAATGAAGTGGTTACTCCATTATAAGGAAATGTATCCAATGCAACATCAACCTGCTTGTATAAATTTATATGATTATTAAAATCTTCATCTCTTTCATTAAAAATTACAGAATCACGAACACCATTTTGCATAAACAATTTAGAATGCCTTTCATAATTTTTCTTCAAAGATGACTTAAGAATTAATTTAGAATTCTTTATCCTTTTTAAAATTTTTGACCAAACTCCAATTACTTCATCTGAAACTTTATCTAAATTATTAAATGAACCAAAAGTAATAAAATTATTACTTATAAAGGGAGTTTTATTTTGTTCTCTTTTGATATCAAATCCAGAATGGCAATTCCAGATATTGGGTAAATAAATAATTTTCTCAGAATACAAACTTTTTTCATTTTTAAAAATTAAATTTGGATCAGACATAATATAATCCACATTCTTTATTCCGGTTGTATTACAATAACCCAGCCATAAAATTTGTTTTGGAGATACTCTATTTCTTAATAACTCTATTCTATTTGATGATGTAAAACCCATTAAATCAATTAAAATATCTAAATCTAGTTTTCTAACAATATTTATGGCTTTAATGTTTTCATCATTAATTATATTGATTGAATTATCTACTAAAGATTTAAAATATTCTGTTGTTTGGTCTTCTTTTTTTTGGTTTAAAATTAAATAGATTTCAAATTCTTCTTTATTGTAATTTTGTAATACTGTTTTTAAAAAATAAGTTATGGAGTGACCAGCCCTAATATCAGCAGACAAAAAGCCAAGTCTTATCTTACCAGTTTTAAAATTTGTTAATTTATATAGTTTATTTTCTGGATATTTAGTTAGATTATAATCTAAAAATTCGCCATATTTCAAAAAATCAATCTGCTGCCAATTTGTTGAAAAACACTGACGATATGCATATGCACATAATTCTTTCGCAGTAAAATTTTTAGATTTAATTATTTTATCTAAATGAAATAAAATATTTTTAACATCACTTAATCTTCTATAAATTTTAATCATCCCAAGATGAATTTCTCTTAAATTTTCACACAAACTTTCAGATTCTTTAAAAAAAGAGATGATTTCTTCAAGTTTTATCTGATCATTTTTAAAATCATAAAGTAAACAACTCGTAGAAATTAAGTTGCCTAATGCTATCAAGCCATTTGAAGTTTTTTTTTCTTTAAAGAAGGCTGTTTTAAAATCTTTAATTGCAAGCCCTAGTATATCTGGCTCTTTTTTATTTCCAAGAAGTCTGCTAACACCTAATAAATTTAATATACCTGCAGACCTTTCTTCTTCTTCTGTCTTTTCTAATATTAAAGAAACTACTTGAGAGTATTTTTTATCTTCAAATAATTTTTGTAGTTGGATTTTTAGATTTTGATCTAAAACCATTTATTAGACTATGCAGGTTTATTCATTGAGTTAAAAAACTCAGCATTATTTTTTGTATCTTTTAATTTTGAGTTGATAAATTCAATCGCATCCATTGTTCCCATTGGTGCAATTATTCTTCTAAGAACATTCATTTTTTGTAAATCATTTTTATCAAATAATAATTCTTCTCTTCTAGTTCCAGATTTTGTTATATCGATTGCCGGATAAATTCTTTTATCAGCAATTTTTCTATCAAGAACAGTTTCGCTATTTCCTGTTCCTTTAAATTCTTCAAAAATAACTTCATCCATTCTGCTACCAGTGTCGATTAGAGCAGTTGAGATAATTGTTAATGATCCACCTTCTTCAATATTTCTTGCTGCACCAAAAAATCTTTTTGGTCTTTGAAGCGCATTAGCATCCACACCACCCGTTAAAACTTTTCCAGAACTTGGAATAACTGCATTATAGGCTCTACCTAATCTTGTGATTGAGTCCAGCAGTATAACAACATCTTTTTTATGTTCAGTTAATCTTTTTGCTTTTTCAATTACCATCTCAGCAACAGCTACGTGCCTTTGTGCAGGTTCATCAAAAGTGGAGCTAATTACTTCACCTTTAACTGTTCTTTGCATGTCTGTGACTTCTTCTGGTCTTTCATCAATTAACAAAACAATCAAATAACTTTTTGGATAATTCTTAGCAATTGAATTTGCGATACTTTGTAAAATCATTGTCTTTCCAGCTTTGGGAGGTGAAATTATTATTGATCTTTGACCTTTTCCAATTGGACTAACAAGATCAATTAATCTTGGCGTTAAATCTGGTTTTTTTTCAATTTTTGTAGTTTCAACTTCCATCACCATTTGTTCATCTGGATAAAGGGGTGTTAAGTTGTCAAATGCAATTTTATGTCTTGCTTTTTCTGGTTCTTCAAAATTAATTTTACTTACTTGAAGTAATGCAAAATATCTTTCGCCTTCTTTAGGTGCTCTAACTGGTCCTTCAATTGTGTCACCTGTTCTTAACCCAAATTTTCTAATTTGACTTGGGCTTACATAAATATCATCTGGTCCTGGCAAATAGTTTGACTCCATTGCTCTTAAAAAACCAAATCCATCTTGCAATAATTGTAACACTCCTGCACCAGTTATTTCTTCTTTTTCAGCAACTTTTTTTAATATGGCAAAGAGAATTTCTTGTTTTCTTAAAGTGCTAGCATTCTCAATACCAAGTTCTTCAGCTTGAGTAATAAGTTGTTCAGAAGATTTTAATTTTAACTCTTGGATATTCATGATTAAATTTTATAAGGACTAAACGGACAGTAATAATATATATACTCAGAATTTTATTTCAACCCCAGATTGGCTTAAAAATAGCAAGTAAAATAATAAAAATAAGCATTACAGTTGGAATTTCATTTATTATTCTAAAAAATTTTGAAGATCTGGAGTTAAGATTATTTTTAAGAGAAGCAAGGCATCTTCCAAGATATTCATTATAAATTGATAACAAGATCACTAAAACTAATTTTATTTGCATCCATAATTGAGAGAATATTTCTATTCCATTTAGGTAAATTAAAATTAAACCAAAAATCCAAGTAAAAATCATTGCTGGACGCATTATGTAAAAGAAAAGTCTTTTCTCCATTACCTCAAATATATCTGTAGCTTCTTTTTTTTCTTTATTCTCAACATGATAAACGTAAATTCTTGGGAGGTACAAAAGACCAGCCATCCAGGAAACAACAGCTATCAGATGTAAACTTTTAAATAATAAATAGCTATTCATAATTTAAACATGGACATTTAATAAATTGATTTGGACACTGTATCTTTGGAGGAAAAAGTTCTTCATTAAAATTGTAATCTTGTTTGTTAATTATTAAATTGGACATGGCTTTTATATAATTTTCATTAGTACCCAAAGCTGGCACTCTAGTATAGTTTTTACAACCATTTTTATCTGCCAATTCTTTATATTCTATATCTAGCTCAACAAGAGTTTCTGAATGTTCTGATACGAATGCTATAGGAACTAAAACAATATGTTTCTCTAATTTTGAATTTTCTACAATTATGTCTTCTGTGGATGGACCAATCCACTTTAAAGGTCCAACCCGACTTTGATAACTCAATACCCAATCTAAGTTTTCAATATTTAGAGATTTAACAATTCTATTTACCGATTGTTCTACTTGCCATTGGTAAGGGTCTCCTTTTTTTATATTTTTCTCTGGTAATCCATGTGCAGAAAATATTAATTTAAAATTATTTAGAGAATTAATTTTTTTTATTATTTCTTCTTTGTGAGCTTGAATAAAATTATTATCTGTTGGATAGCAACAAATTGTACTTGTTTTTACTTTTAAATTATTTTTCTTACAAATATATTTCCATTCTTTTATTGATGACCCCGATGTTGCTGCAGAGTATTGTGGATATAAGGGCATTAATATAATTTCATCTGGATCAAAATTTTTTACAAGATTTACAACCTCTTCTGCTCTTGGATGCCAACATCTCATTACAATAAAACATTTATATTCTGAGGCTTGATCATCTTTGTTAAGTTTTAATTCAAGTGCTTTTGATTGTTGTTTTGTTAATTTTAAAATAGGAGATGAACCACCAAGTTCTTGGTATATTTTTTTGGCAGTTGGTGCTCTTCTATTAGAAATTAATTTAGCTAAAGGATATCTAAAAAAAGTGGGTAAATTTAATATCGCTGGATCGTTAAATAAATTAAATAAAAACGGTTCAACGTTTTCTAATTTATCAGGTCCTCCTAAATTAAAAAGAATTACGGCTTTTTTCATTAATAATTTTTTACTATGTTTACCAAATATTCAAACATATTAGGATCTGTTTCGGGCAAAACTCCGTGTCCTAAATTAAAAATGTAGGGATGATCTTTAAAAATATCTAAATATTTTATCGCTTCTTTTTTTAATGTTTCTTTATCCGATAGTAATATTTTTGGATCAAGCCCTCCTTGAATTGGAATTTTCACTTCATTCAAAATTTTTTTTGGATTAACGTTATAATCAATGCCCACAACATCTGGTTTAACAATATCACAAAATTCCTTATAATTCTTAATTTCTCTAGGAAAACAAATAACAGGCGTATTTAAAGATTTAACATAATTAACAAGATTAAGAGTTGGTGAGTAAATATAATTAGGTAGATCTTTCTCTTCTAATAGACCTGCCCAACTATCAAAAATTTGTATAACATTTGCACCATTATCAATTTGATTTTTAATATGAATTTTTAGAAATTTTTCTAAAATTAATAAAATTCTATTAATTAAAAAATCATCTTTAAAAAAATTATCTTTTAATTTTTTTTTAGGAGATTGTTGGTTAATTATATAAACTAACAAAGTCCATGGGGCCCCAACAAACCCAATTATATTCTTATCTTTGGTAATACTATTTATGCTTACTTTTTTAATTGCTTTATAAACCGGATAAACTTTTTCAACAAAATCTACCTCATCTATTTTGGACATTTCTTCCAAATTTACCTCTCCAAGCTTAGGGCCAAAACCTTTTTCAAACTCAACTTTTTGATTAAGGCCATATGGCAACATTAATATGTCTGAAAAAATTATTGCAGCATCTAAATTAAATCTTTTTAAAGGTTGTAGAGTTATTTCTGTTGATAAGCTTTCATTCAAACATAAATTGATAAAGTTTGGATTTTGTTTTCTTATTTCTCTAAATTCAGGTAAATATCTTCCTGCCTGTCTCATTATCCAAATCGGATTAATTTTTGTTTCCTTATTTATTATTACTTTGTGAAGAGGAGTCATATTAAAGATAATATATATAATTATTGTATTAGTATTATGTATTGTGAATATTGAAGATAAGTTTTTTTTAACATTTTATTAACTACTTATTAATAATTAATATTAAATTAAATTGTTTAAATTGAAGCTTTGTAAATTTTATTCAATATACTGTATAATTCTATTCATATGTTTGTAATTGTTAATAAAAGTCTTATTTTACAGTAATAATTAATCAATATTTAAATTGAGTAATTTTGTTAAAATAATACAAATTTAT
>Ga0255758_10004102_pt1 | contig 12550 bp, 15 predicted proteins | sample 011ome_24_FD_179958 | JGI IMG/M metagenome (GOLD analysis project Ga0255758, IMG submission 179958) | Coastal salt marsh microbial communities from the Groves Creek Marsh, Skidaway Island, Georgia - 011513CT metaG (version 2) | ecosystem: Environmental > Aquatic > Marine > Intertidal zone >...
GAAGACGTCATTTTAATTGTTGTAATACTAATTCCTTCTTAATTCGATGATTGTGATACTACTCTAATAAAGAAGAAGAAGAGACGACGAGTTTATTCCGAAAAGGAATAACGAATGAAGAGAGTTGAGTAATCCTTCTTCTTCTTCTTATCAGGTCCTTCGGGTGTCCTTTCATACTGAGAAAAAATCTCACCTCCGTCCTGCTCGACCACCAATTTTTTCTCTCTCTCAAACAACAACAGTAGACTGCGAGAGAGCTATTATATATCTTCACAAAAATCACCTCAAACGCGAAACGCATTAAAAACAGAGAGCACTTACAGCAGAAGTATTACGACGTGCGATGCCGCCCGAATTTTCTTCGTATACATTCTTCTTCTTCTTCTTCTTCGTATCAGTAGTAGAGATAGTATTAAAAGTATGTTGTCTCTCTCTGCGTGTATTTTTTCTTCTCTGTTTGTTGTTTCTTTCCCGAGCTCGTTTTTTTTGTTTTTTTTGCTCCTTTTTCAGCAGTCCATCTCGACCGCCAATTTCTCTCACACCAGGACTCTTCGAGATATCTTCACACACACACACACATATCTAAACAACACTTACGCACACGCATAAATAAATAAGAAACCAGTATGTTATCCGTTACGACCATCACTACCCCGATGGCGTCAAAGCTGAACAAAACTCGATTCACGCAAAAAGGCGAAAGCAGCGGCAAAGTTAGAAGAACGACATTAAAAACGACGACGATGGCGAAATTATCATCTTCCTCTTCGTCGGTGACGATTGCAAAATCATCATCATCACAGAACAACAACAACAACAAGAACATCAACAGCAGACGAGAACAACACTTTTTAATAAACAAAGGAACAAGAAACACAGGAGCATTAGTAGTGAAAGCGAGCGAAGGTGGCGAGGAGGCAGACATTTCCGTGGTCGAACGTAAGCGCGACCTCACGGCTGGGGAATACGTGCAACCGGAAATCACCTCTCGCTCGACTGCGGGAAGATTAGTGCCAGAAGAAGGTTTCAACGCCGCGCGAACGTCGTTTGGGACGGTTGGTTTGTCCGTCGGTTTACCACTTTTGATTTACGGTTTCGGGGCGTATTTTTCGTTCCTACCAGGGACGGAAATTTCCGCGCTCATGCTCATCTACGGTTTTCCGATTTCTTTGATCGGTTTCGCGTTGAAATACGCCGAGCTGTTGCCGCTCGAGTGCGAGTCGTACGAAGACGCGGTGAACGTGAGAGATGATCAATCGACCGCGGTGTTGACGCAGTTAAGAAATGACGTGACGAGGTACAGATACGGAGACGAGCAACACTTGGAGGAGGCGATGAACATCATCTTCAAGTTTAACCGACCGGGCGGATTACAAAAGAGACAAAGACCGAAATTGGTCGGCGTGTCCGAACAAATGGTGAATGGAAGGTACGCGATCGTTTTGACCATGGAGTCGCCGAAAATTACGAAAGAAGAGTGGGACGGATTCATGGGTAAGTTTTCCAAGTTTTTCGGCCCGAACGTGGACGCGGTAGCCTTGGAGAAGAGCGAAGGCGTGGCGGAGATCATCTTGATTTCCAACGGCGGCGACGATTTGGGCGGCCCGGGTGACGATATGGAAGTCTTGCCGCCGCTCATGCCAGGTTTGCCGGCGAGGTACCAAAAGAGAGGCACGGCATAATTGTATCGCATCGTACGACAAAAGAGACGACGACGACGAGAGCATTCTTCGCGTGCGTGCTTCACTTGAAAAAGATTCATCATTGCATTTCGCTTTTAGTACTAAAAGTATATAATATTTCTAAAAGTTATTACGTACATTTATTGGACGAGTACTGCCGGTACCGGTAGATGCGTATAATACAAAGATTCTTATAAAGCTTTACCGCTCACTAAATCGTACGTTTGCTCGCTCGGTCGCACGCTATCTTCAGTAAACTTGTTACTTCTATACGCCGCACTCACCGGACTCCAGGCTAAACCTTCCCTGCTGTTCGGTTTACACCGCGCTCTAAACCGTAACTCCATGGAAATTCTACCTTTCGCGGCTTCCGAGCGCGCCTCCATGGGATTTTTCGACCCCTCGATCAAACTCTTCTTCGCGTCAGAATCCCACTTCCCGGACCCGTGCCAACAATCAAACGAATCAAACGCGACGAATGGTCCAGTCACCCACTCGTGCTCGTCGTCTGCGATGAGCTCTGGGCTCCCTCGTGCTAAATAATTCGGATCGGTCGCGTCGCCGAAATCTTTGCCTTTCTTGGTCGAAAACATATTCATAACAATCGGCGCCGCCGCCATCGGGTTCGATTTGATCTGCTCAAACGCCGACGGCGGTTTAATTTCGTTCCCATTTTCGTCTAAATTATCTTTCTCCGTTCGAATGTCGTATTTCCACTCCTTTGAGCCACCATCTTTCGGCAACAAGACTAACAACGGATTATCCCAGACTTGTCCGGTTGGATCTTTCGGCGTCCTCGAGATCCAAACGTTATAATACCGGTACGAATACTCCTCGGAATTTTCCATGGCTGTTTCCATCCAGTTCGGGGACTTGTAATCGATCGCATCTGGGTCTCGGTGTAATCTCGGCAACGGATTATATTTACAGTGCGTGAAATCGCCTTTTGGTCTTCTTTGCATAAAATCGATAGCGCGCGTCTTTTGAAACTCTGGTTCGTTTACGAATCCGACGCCGTTTAACACCTCGCCTCCAAACTCCGGCGAACACTCCTCCGGGAAACACTCCTCTAACAAAGCTTTTCCGGCTTCGAACGCTTCTGGCCACAGCGTGTGATGTCCGGCGTTTTTATTCTTCACGCCTATTCTGTCCCAGTCTTTTTCTATGACGTTCAACAATATTTTCAACTTTGGATTTTCGCCGTCGATTAAAGAGACGTATTTCGAGCAGTTTCTCGCTATGATTTTCTCCTTCGCCTCGTCGTTTACGAGAACGTCGCAGTCTTTGTTCCCATCTTTATACGGAACGGATAATTTCCTCGCTCTCGTCTCTTTCCCTCTGAGTTCAGTTCTTTGTGTCGTTTTTGTCGTCGCAGCAGCAGCAGAAGAAGAAGAAGAAGAAGAAGAAGATGATGATGGAATAACTTGTTTTCTTCTCACGATGATTTTTCTCGATGATGATGATACGCGTCGTTTTGCGCTGCCTTTCAACAACGAAGGAGAAGGAGAATACGAATACAGTAATCTTGTAGTAGTAGTCGTAGTAATACTACTAGTGGTCAAACTCGTCGTCATCGTCCCACAAAAAGCGCGTGTAATAAAAACGTTTTGTGTGTGTGTCTTTTTGTGTTTGTGTGTTTGGAGGATAAAAGTGTGTTGTTTTTCCCTCCTTTTGCAAAGAGCAGAACAGACGGACACCCACGGAAGAAAAAGAAAATTTTCGTTCGTTGGAAAAAAATAGGAAGAAAAACTGGCACACGCTTTTCTTCATTTGTTATATTTAACGCTCTTCTTTAGTATACCAACAACAACAACGTTTAGAACGTCACACACAAAAACACACAAAAACACACACACACAGTAGTCGTGGTATAATAAAACAGAAGAAGAGAATGTCCTCCTCTTCCTCTTCAGCCTTCTTAAACTTCCTCTCGTTTACCGCGCAAATTCCTCTCAACGAGGGCGAAGATTTACGCTCCGCAGAAGCCAAAGGATTTACAAAGACAAAGTTAAGTTCGACGGAAGATTTAAAGCCTTCGTTCGACGGCTCGAAATGTTTCTCGTACGCGTTGACAGTACCGAAAGGGACGACGCACGTCGGGGTGATGGCGACATCGTTTAGTGGGCGCGCGCTTAAAATTAACGACGTGAATGGGAACATGTCCGTGGTTGAATTAATATCCGAGGCGAAGAATACGATTAAAGTGACGTTACACAACAACGAAGGGGAGGTGGAAACGTCCTACGAAATTCAAGTGAACGTGTCCGAAGAAGCGGCGAAGGACGGCGAAGTCGTCATGAAGGAGAAAGAGGTGCCGAAAGATACTAAAGCTGTTCACGCGCACTCGCACGACGGCGTGCCGTGCGATAAGGACCACTCGAAAGACGGCGAGCACACGGGTCACGGGCATTCGCATCACGCGCACGGTCACGGGGAAGAAAAGAAAGAGGAACACGGCCACGGACACCACGGCCACTCACACGACGGCGTGCCGTGCGATAAGGACCACTCGAAAGACGGCGAGCACACAGTCACGCGTTTTTGATTACCGGTATTCAAAAACCGGAATTCGCATCACGCGCATGGTCGCGGGGAAGAAAAGAAAGAGGAGCACGGCAAGATACAAGCTCACGAAAAAAATTAGTCCTTAGATTCCTATAAACATGTAGTACATGTTATTCTCGCTAGCTACTGTAGTTATTCTAAAAGTATTTCTTCTTGTTCTTCTTGTCCTGGATGTTTGCTTTTTTTGGTGACGGGTCCTCCCGGCGGCGAGGATCCCATTCGTCTAAAACATTCAATGGAATTTCTTTCGGGTTTCTCGCGACGACGTAATGCTTTACTTGTTCTCTCCGCAACTTTTTGTGCATTCGTAAGGCTTCAATTTGGTCATCGCCGAACCCACATATCCAGAGCGAAAGAAACGGAGACGTTCGTTCACCTCTCCTTCCGACGTGACCTCTGCGTTTCTTCTCGATGCCATTTTCGTCGATGTTCTTATTCCTCAGTTTTGCTAAAGGTTTCGGCGTGAAGTAATAATAACGCTTCGTTGGCGCGATGTAAAATGGCAAGACTTGACCACGTTTCTTATGCATGTTCATATCGTCTTCAGCGTCTTCCTCCTTCGTGTTTTCTCTTTCTTCCGCTCCTTGCGCGCCTCCAGTCAAGAGCGCTGGCACGAAATACGGTTTACACACGACGTAGCTCGGAACGAGCATGAAATACGGCCGACCGAATTGCGTCATATTTTTAGCAGCAAACGTGACGCACTTCTCCACGTGCTCTTCCGAATACGGTGGGTTTGTCACGAAAACGTCGTGTTCGGGGACTTTGTTTTTCGCAACCATTTCGTAAAAGTCTTTGTTTTCGTTGATGACGTTCGGGAATCCGAGCTCGGTAAAGTTCAGTCTCGTCGCTCCAGCGCAATAATACGGATCGTAAATAATTAATTCAGACGGTTTCTTATTCTTTTGAGACGCGACAATGTTCAAAAAGTTTACGATGTCTTTGTGCGCCTCCAAGGACGTCTCGCAATGGTCGTCTGGATTGCACTCGAACGCATGGTTCACGTCTAACTTTACCGGCGTCGTGTGTTCTCGTTCTCGTTGTTCTTGCTTTTCTACTTCTTCTTCTTCTTCTGATGACGACGAATTATTCTTACCATCGTCGTCGTCTTGTTCCTCTCCGTCGCTGCTGCTGCTGCTACTATTATTACTACTATCACCATTATCAAACTTCCTTTTCGCGTTACCATAGTCTTTGTCGTCGCTCTTGATGACTGTTTTCGTCTTTGCGTCCCACGTGCCTACGCGCTTGTGTTCGCCGTTCCCGTCTCTCTCTTCGCTCGAATACACGACTAAACTTCTCTTATCTACGAGCACTAAAGTCCCGTCGTCTAAAGCCACGCCTTCGACTTCAAACGTCGCGTGATTCCTTTTCTTCGATTTCCTCGTTTCCGTTTCAGTTTCCATTCCCGTTTCTGTCGTTGCTTCTTCTTCTTCTTCTTCTTCTTCCGTTTCTGTTACGTCGCCGCCGTCACCTTCGTCTTCTTTTATTGACGCATTCTTTTTCTTCTTCTTCTTCTTCTTCTTCGCTTTCTCTTCCTCCTCCGTTGCCTTCGAAGAAGTGTTGTTGTTATTACTGCGTGCTTTTTCCATTCGCTCTCTTTCTCTCTTTCGTCTCTCCGTTTTCGCGCTTTGCGCGTCTCTCTTCTTCAGTCGTTTTCTCTCCGCCACATTCAGACGAGGAGGACGCTTTTTTTCTTCTTCTCCTTTGTCTTCTTTGTCTTCTTTGTCTTCATCTCCTCCTCCTGTCACAACACTTTTGATTCTTCTAATGCTCTCATCCTTCTCTTCTTCTTCTTCTTCTTCTTCTTCTTCTTCTTCTTCGTCCTCCGAAGAGGAGGAGTTGAATCGAGACAAGTCGTCGTCTTTCCTCTTCTTCTGCTTCTTCATTTTGTGATTGGAAAATAAATGATGATTTTTTTTTTCTTTCGATTTTTTTTGCGCACAAAAACGACGCAACGGCGAAAGAAGATGATGATGAGAGCAACAACAACGAACAACAACAACTTCTGTTGTAGTAGTACTTTCCACAACACTTTGTCTTCTTTGTCTTCTGCCAGAAGAGCCCGCTCCTCGGCGAAAGCATCTTCTTCCTCTTCTTCTTCTTTTTCTGCGAAGAAGAAGAGCAGGAGTAGTGTTCTGACGAAAGCGACGACGGGTGACGGTGACGACGAAGATGATGAAAAAAAAGATGTATCGAAATCGAACGACGCGGTGGATAACGCCTTGTTCGGAAGAAAAACGGAGGACGAAGAAGACGGTTTAAAGAAGACGAAGAAGAAACAGTTGGGAAGTAAAGGGGTGAACTTGTTCGACCCGGCGGCGACGCTTTCCCGAGCGCTCACGAAAAGGTTTGGCATCGTCGGTGGATTGTCTCTCGTGGCCGTGTTGGCGTTAGTGGAAGGCGGGGAGATTGTGAAATCGTTGTTGGAAATCGATAAAGACGTGGACGAGCAATCGGAGACGGTTTCAGAGAGCGGTTTGAAGATAAAAGACGTTCGCATCGGGGGCGGTGGTATGCCGAATAAAGGGAACTTTGTCGGCGTAGAGGTGAAGATGTCCAACGCGGAGGATCCAAACGTCGTGTACGTGGATACGAAGAAAACCGGGAAACCGATCGCGTTTATTTACAAGAGTGGGAAGCCGTTGTTGACGCCATTGTGCGAAGGGATAGTTGAAGGCGTGTCGACGATGAAAAGAGGCGGGATACGCGAGTTAAGAATACCGGCGGAGAAGTTAGGCTTTGGCGCGAACGACGTCGTGTTAGCTGACGGAACCACCAAAATTCCAGGAGGCACGGATTTGTTCGTTCGATTAGAGTTGGTCGATGTCACTTCGTACTATCAATAATTAATTACACAAGGGCTATAATAGGTATATTTTGTTGTATGTATGTAAGAAAATAATATGTGAACCTTAATTCTTTTTAAGCCCACGCTCTTCCCGCGGCGCCGTAGAAATCGTTCAAGTACCCAAGCGCGGCTTCGTCGACGACAACCTTGTCCGCGTTCAAGACGTCGTAGACGTTCAATTTGGTGATATCCGCGTGCACAACTCTCGCCATGTTTCTCGTGGCCAACTCAACCTCTTTTGGCGCATCCTTCGTGATGACGTACGTCTTCTCGTCGTTGACGTTGACCCCCCACGACTTCAAAGCGTCTTGAAACGCCTTGGACTTTGGCACGGTAACGCCAGAGTTGATGCCGTCGACGACAATCATAGAAGAAGCCGCAGATTGAATTGCCGTCGCCATCGCTAATCGTCTCTCTTTCTTGTTCATCTTAATGCTCCAGTCCTTCGGCTTCGGGCCAAACGTAACGCCCCCGCCCGGGAGTAACGGAGATCTCTTCGAACCCAAACGAGCGTTCCCGGTCCCTTTTTGCTTGTACGGCTTTCTACCGCCACCTCGAACTTCACTTTTCGTCAAGGTTGATGCCGTACCCTGTGTTTATGATGATATTACAGTAACAGAAGATTTCAAAGTCAGCGCGTGAGAACATCATGCGCCGTGGAGGTGCGCGATTTCATAAACAAAATTTCGCCGCCTCGTGAGGCTGCAGATTTGGGCGCAAAAAGCAAGGAAACGAGATAAGAAAGAGGTTTTTAAGCGAAAAAATTTCGAGACGACGAAATCGGCGGAATCAGTTCCGGTACGACACACTTACCCTTCTCGCGTTTTGTCTAACCATGACGACGTATTTGTGCACAATCCCTTTCGCAACTTCGTTTCTGGCAACCTTCAAATCTAAGTTCGCTTCGCCATTGGAGGAGCCGTCAAACTTCACTTTTCCGACCGATGCGGCATTGACGCAAAATTTCGACGGGGTCGCTCTTCTCGTCGTCGCCGCCGAGGAGGTTGCGGTTTTGTTGTTCAAAGATTGGCCTCTGAACGACGCGCACAAGCTTTGCATGTTTGCAGTGGATGCAGTGAAAGACATTTTTGCGTGTGTATGTATCTACTTCTACTGTTGTTTCCGTACTACAAAAAGTGACGACGATTTTTCTTTCTTTCCCTCTCTCTCTCTCCATTCACAGACAACAACAAACACTCTTCTTTCCCTCGTCCTCCTTTTGGTTTTTTCTTTTTGTCTCTTTACATTTTTTTTCTTCCGTCTTCAAAAATAAAATAAAATGAAGCAGACAACCACGGCGACGGTACTCGCGGACAACACGGCGAACGTGCCGACGACTTTAGTCTCTTACTTGCAACGACTGAAAGCTTTGGACGAGACGTCCGCATCTGTCAGCGATAAAGTGCACTCGGAGGTGGAAACTTTCGTTTTACGAGCTTTAGAGACAACAAAAACGAATCAGACGACTGGGAAGGACGACAACAACAACAACAACATCAACAACAAAAAACGGAAATTGAACGATGTGGACGAACAAGACGACGACGATTCAGACGAAGAGAGCAGGAAGAAAAAGAAAGAACTTCTCGAGGAACGCATCGACAAGAGCGTGAAATTATGCCTGGAAATCGCGGACGAGAAGTGCGCTTTAGCGGCTCGAGCGTACGATTTAGTCGACGAACACATCACAAAGTTGGACAAAGACTTGAGAGTGTTCGAGGACGAAGCGAGGAACAACACGAACGCGAATCCAAAAAACAAACCGAACGCGCAAGGAGGACAAAACGATAAGAAGAACGATCAAGTCGGGTCGCCGTATTACGTGAACGAGGCCGATCCGAACGAACCGACGTACTGTTATTGCAAACGCGTGAGTTTCGGCGAGATGGTTGGCTGCGAGAACGATAAATGTAAAATAGAATGGTTTCACTTTTCGTGCGTCGGGTTGGACCCGACCGTAAAGTTGAAAGGGAAATGGTATTGCAAAGAGTGTAAACTGAATATGAAACTCAAGAAGAAATAATTTAGTAATAGAGAGAAAAGAGGAGGAAGTTAGCAGAGAGGGTAGCAGATTAATCGAAGTACGACGAGTAGTATCGATACGCGTAATAATTTTTTAGCATCTTTTAAGAATGAAGCAGAAGAAGAGAAAGTTATCAACGTCAAGAAACAGCTAATGGTTGTAACAGCGCAAACATGGGTCCTTTCGAGTAGGTCGTTTTAGATGTCGTCATCGACGACGACGACGATGATGATGACGATGTTGATGTCGATGACGTTGTCGCGTACATGCACATCTTCAAGTGCGTGTCGTCGTTTTTCATGCTCCACGGTCTCCGTCCTTTTCTCGGCGTCGTTATCTCAGCAACTTCTACGCGCTTCTTTCTATGCACGACGCGATCTTGCGGCTGAAGGACGCGACCCCCAACCATTCCTTCTAAAGTACACCATGTTGATGGATCCAATCGGGTCGTCGCTTTCTGCGGCGACGTATTCTTTTTGCGTTCTTCTATTCGTCGCTTCCTCTCTTCGTTCCTTTGTTCTCGTCGTCGGCGTCGTTCGAGCAAACGCGCTTCGCCAGTCAGCTGTGACAACAGAGATGACGGCGTTTCAATTCCATTAGTGTTGTTCGCTCGTTCGAGAACACCATCCTGTTCAACTTTTATCTTCTTCTTCCTCTTTGTCTCTTTTGTTTCTTCTCTTTGCCCTTCGTTCGTAAGAAGCAGTTTCTTATTTTGGACCAAGTTCAACGCTAAAAGTGTCGTCGTGTTTAAAGACACTTTGTTGTTTTGCGACGACGACATACTCGGCGACGACATTCGTTTCCGGCGGTTTCGATGATACTTTTTACGCGAACGCGTGTGTGTTTTTGTGTATTTCCGGAGAGTCAGTCAAAACACTAACACACGAAGCACCATCAATCGACAACAAACAACTCTATTTTTAGTTCGTGATTTTTGACGACTGTCGTGTATTTTCAAAACTGACATCTTTCGTTGTTTTTATGACAACAACAACAACAACAGACAACAGAATTTTGTATCTCGACGCGAGCGAGTAAAATACGAACATATGTTGGACGAGGCCATGTTAGTAGAGAGCGGCGGCGGCGGAAAAAGCGAAACAACAACGTCTTCTCCTTCTCCTTCTTTGTCTTCTTCTTCTTCTCAGCTCGTCGTGGGGCCTCGATTCTCGCAGGATCTCAGTTTCCTCGTCTTCCCGCAAAACGCCGTCGAATGTGCTCTTTGTCTCACGCTTGCGTTTTTTGCAATCACAGTTTATCATACTTTTTCTTCACATCCCAACGAGTTATTAAAGACGCACATATTTAGCATGACTGGAGCGTTTGGCGTGTGTTTACCACTCGGGGCGTTAATCGCTCTCAAGCTGAGACGGTTTGAGGACTTGAGACGAACGAGAGCGTTGATTGTACACGCGTTCGTTCAATCTCTAGGAATTTTCTTTTTCAGCTGTGGAGTGTGCGCTATTTACGAAAACAAAGTGAGAAAAGGAAGCGACCATTTCACGACGCTACACTCAAAATTCGGTTTATTAACGTTATTCGTGTCCGTGTTCGGAGCGGTGGCGTTTGGGGTGATAGGATTTAAGAAGACCGGGGTCGCGCGGGTTGCGAAAATGAGCGAACACGCCGTCGCGCAAACAAAGAAATATCACCGAAACAGCGGCACGGCTGTCGTGTTGTTATCGTGGGTAACTATAACCTTGGCGTTCCACCACCCGGCCGTTACAGATGCGACGGTCAATTATTTGATAGTCTTTTGGTACATTTTTATGTTAATAGCTGCGACGGCGTTTATAGTAGTAACGAGAGGGCCAGAGCCGACGAGAGTTTTGTAGTCATTTTTGGAGATTTTTAGAGAGTAATAATAGGTTTTAGTTTCACAAATACACTTTACTAATGCTTTTGCTCCTAAGGCTTCTTCTTTATCTTCTTTCCATTTTACATACATCACATGCGCGAGTTGAGCCTAAACCCGCCTTGTTTGTTACACGATCTTCTTCTGTTTCGTTCCTCATTTTTCATCGTCTTCTTTTCGCGACTCGATTATTCTTTCACGCACGTCAATAAGTTGAACGCGATGGTGCCGTCTTTCAATCCTTTCGTCATGAGCGGCATGACCAGAGCGCCTCGCAACGTTTCCGGCCCAGATTTAAACAAACCTAATACCCCTCTCCAAGTCAACGCCGTTTTAATCACCGCTCGCCAAAACGGTCGCACCTCTAAACTCCAATCTTCAGTTTTGATATCTTTCAATCCTTCCGCTTTCATGAGCTTCACGTAATCATCGCTCGAACACCACGCGGGTAAGTAATAAGCGTCGCAAATTCGTTTCAAAAGTTTCTGCTCGTCTTCTTTTAATTCAGTTTCGTTTTCTTTCAAGTTTCGGTGGCACCAAGTGACGATTAAAATTCGCCCGTTGGGGGCGCACACGCGCGCTAACTCGCCCACAAACTTTTTCTTGTCCGGCATATGTTCTCCTGATTCCATCGAATACACAAAATCGAATTTTGCATCCTCGAAGGGCATTTTTAACGCATCCGCGACTTGTAAGTTGACTTGTTGATCCAAACCTTGCTCCTCTCCGAGACGATTACCTCGAGCGACTTGCACCGGCGACAACGTGACGCCGGTCGCCTTCACGTCCTTCCCCCACTTTCGGGCGAAATATCTCGAGCTTCCACCGAGCCCACACCCGACGTCTAAGACATTCTTCTTATTCGAAATTGACGCCCAATCTAACGCTCTGTCGATCATGTCCACTTGCGCGGCTCGGTGATCGACGCCGTCCGCGGAGCCGTTCGGGTAATACCCGTGGTGCAAATGGTCGCCCCAAATTTCCTCCCATAACGGCGTGCTCTGATCGTAGAAAGCCGCGATGCCTTCGTTTAACTTATCGTCCTCTTTCTTCGTTTTAATCAGAGGTTCGACCAACCGTTCGAAAGCGACGCCACTGCCTTCAGAGGAGGACGACGAGGCACTGTCCGCGTTCGCGCGAAGACGACGACGAGAGGCGGAGAGTTCGTTATTCCGCCTCGAAAGAAACAATAATCGATTATTCGTATTACTGTTAGTACCACTGTTGTTTTTACTTCCTCGAACGAGAGAAGAAGATCGGTGCATCATCGAGGATGATGATGTAATCGTACCACTCATTATCGTCGTCGTGATGTTGATTATTGTTTCCCGAAGAATGATGTGATGTTATTGTTCGTTGTTGCTTCTGAAATGACTCTTACAAGAGCGTTTTTTTTGAGGGTCGCCTCGAGTGAAAACTCTTCTCTCAAAATTTGTCAAAATTTGCCTCAAAATCAGTTGCACTTGAAACCACTCAAAATTGCGCTTCATTCATTCAATACTACATTTCTCTAATAATAATAATAATATTCATGGAAGCATCAACGACGACGAGTGCATCAAAAACACCCGCAG
>Ga0255758_10004103_pt1 | contig 12547 bp, 9 predicted proteins | sample 011ome_24_FD_179958 | JGI IMG/M metagenome (GOLD analysis project Ga0255758, IMG submission 179958) | Coastal salt marsh microbial communities from the Groves Creek Marsh, Skidaway Island, Georgia - 011513CT metaG (version 2) | ecosystem: Environmental > Aquatic > Marine > Intertidal zone > Salt...
CTGAAATCAATTTGCCTTACATTATGCCAGTTGACGGCGTTCCGAAGCACTTGGTTAAGTCATTAACTAGAGCAAAATTTGAACAATTAATTGACAGTTTAGTTAAAAGAACAATTGAACCTTGTAAAGCAGCAATCAAAAATTCAGGTCTTTCTATCAGCGAAATTGATGAAGTTATTTTAGTTGGTGGATCAACTAGGATTCCAGCAATTCAAGAAGCAGTGGAAAAATACTTTGGAAAAGCTCCTTCAAAAGGTGTTAATCCGGATGAAGTTGTCTCTTTAGGAGCAGCAATTCAAGGAGGTGTATTAACAGGAGAAGTTAAAGATGTTCTTTTATTAGATGTTACACCACTTTCATTGGGTATTGAAACAATGGGAGGAGTTATGACTCGATTAATTGATGCAAACACTACGATTCCTACGCAGAAGTCACAAGTATTCTCTACAGCAGCAGATAATCAGCCATCGGTTGAATTACATGTATTGCAAGGAGATCGCCCAATGGCAAATGATAACAGAACAATTGGTAAATTTCATTTAAATGATATTCCGCCAGCACAAAGAGGTGTTCCTCAGATTGAAGTAAGTTTTGATATTGATGCAAATGGAATTATTAATGTAAAAGCTACAGATAAAGCTACTGGAAAAGAGCAAAGTATTCGAATTGAAGCATCTTCTGGATTAAGTGATGCGGAAATTGAAAAAATGCGACAAGAAGCAGAAGCGAATGCTGATGAGGATAACAAGAAAAAGGAAGAAATCGAAACTTTGAATAAAGCGGATGGAATGATCTTCCAAACGGAAAAGCAGATGAAAGAGTTTGGAGATAAAATTCCAGAGGATAAAAAACAACCTATCGAAGAGGCTTTAGCTGAATTAAAAACAGCTCATGAAGCAAAAGATGTTGAAGCAGTTGGACCTGCATTGGAAAAACTAGAAACAGTATTCCAAGCAGCTAGTCAAGATATGTATGCGCAACCTGAAGGAGGAGCTCCAGGACAAGATCCAAATGCGCAAGCTGGAGGAGCTGCTGATGAAGCAGAGGAAGTAACAGATGTTGATTTTGAAGAGGTAGAAGAAGAAGCAAAGTAATTGTTTCAGTAAAGTTTAAAAGGCTCATTCTATTTGGAATGGGCCTTTTTTATGAGTTAATTTGTTAGGATGCTCAGTGTTTAAGCAAAAGGGATTACTACTTCTATTAATACCTTATGTTTATATCATATAAAAAAACATAATATATGCCAATAGAAGAAGACGTATTAGACAACAATGCAAAAGAAACCAAAGCTATAAAGGATTATGCATACCCATTAAACTTCCAATTTAAAGTTACCAGTTTAGCCAATGACTTTAATGTAAAAGATTCTAATGGGAATAGTATAGCATATGTTCGTCAAAAGATGTTTAAGTTGAAAGAGGCTATTTCTGTCTTTTCAAATGAAAACAGGTCAGAATTACTTTACAAAATAAATGCAGACAGGATAATTGATTTTAATGCAAGCTATTCGTTTACGAATGCAGACGAAGAAATAATTGGCCGTATTGGAAGAAAAGGAGCTAAATCGATATTAAAAGCACATTACGAAATATTCAACAAAGACAATAAGCAAGAATTTGTTATTAATGAGGAAAACCCTTGGGCGAAAGTTGGAGATGCTGTTTTAGGTGAGATTCCTGTTGTGGGTATGTTTACAGGGTATTTCTGTAATCCACGATACGCGATTAAGCGTGTTGATGGCACTATTATAGCTCGCTTATCAAAAGAAGCCTCTTTTATGGGAAGAAAGTTTAAGTTAGAGAAGTTGTCTGAATTAAACGAAGGAGAAGGAGAAAGAATGGTGCTGGCGATAATGATGATGTCATTGTTGGAAAGAAGAAGAGGGTAAAAGGAAAATCAATATTGTAAAAAAGTCCATTCAATTTAGAATGGACTTTTTTTTGTTATTAATTAGCTTGAATTAAACTCCAGATAAAACTACCTAGCATTAATGCTACAGAAGAGGAGAATAAAATAACTATGTTTCTTGCACCGTTTTTATACTTAAATATCAAGTGGGCTCCTGTGTATATAAAGACCAATATAATTGGAATTGTAGCAGGAAATAGTTGAATGCTTTCCCAAAAATTTCCTTCCATTAATAAAACAAAAGAACGCTGGAATCCGCATCCCATACACTCTACTCCAAAATGACTTTTCCAAGAGCATTCTACCATGTAGGCTTATTAGAATTGTTGGTATGCTCCACTAGAAGCAGCTGCAGCGGCAATTCCAGCAAATACTAAAGCCCATATTATAAAGTAAAGTATAGCTAGTGCAGATAAACTCAATCCGATAATTCCACAAACAAACCCAGCTTTTGAGTTTTTAAAAGACTGCTCATATTTAGCTTTATTTGATAAATACAAAGTCTTATTTTTTTTGTGCAAGGAAATTGCTATTATTCCCATGATAATTCCAGGAATACCCCATAACCAGCAGGTTATGATAGATAAAATGCCCAAAACTAAAACAGCGGTAGCATTTGGCAATGCAGCTGGACTTCCAGAAACTTCAAATTCATCTAGATTTTCAAACTCTTCACTCATGTTTTTATTTTATATTTCTTCAAAGATAACTTTTTGTCTTTATCAGCAAAATTAATTAGCTTTCTCCTATGGTAAATTGGAAGAAATATCCCTTTGTGAAATTACTATGCCCATTTGTTCTTGGGATTATGTTTTCATTTGAGGATTGTTATTATTCTATTATTACTATTATAGCAGCACTTGTTGCTCTAATAATTATTTCAAAAACGAAAAAAAACGTAAAGAATAATTTTCTTTTTGGAATTGTATTAAGCATGACCTTGTTTACAGGTGGTTCGTTGCTCTCTCAAATGAGTTTACATGATTATACTAAATTAAAGGATGCCGATTTTTATCAATGTGCTATAGTTGAACCGGTAAAAGAGAAAAAGAATTCTTTTCAATTAACGCTATTAATTAATGCTAAATCAATAGATAGTGCTTGGAGCTTATCAAAAGGTAAGGCGTTGATTTACATGGAGAAAGATTCATTGAGTTCAAATCTAAAATTTGGAGATAGATTATTAATTAAGGGAAATCTCAATTTTTTGGAACCTTCGAAAAACCCAAAAGAATTTGATTACAAAAAATATTTAGAAAACCGTTCTATATATCAACAAGGATACCTCGCTAGTAATGATTGGCGGCTACTAGATTCAAAATCAAAAGGATTATATGTATTTGCTAATGATGCAAGACAGTTTTTACTTTCATCGCTTCAATCAAATGGCATTGAAGGAGATCAATATGCTATTGCTTCAGCGTTGATACTTGGTAGTAAAGATGAATTGGATTTTGAAGTAAAACAAGCTTATGCAACAGCAGGAGCAATGCATGTTTTAGCCGTTTCTGGATTGCACGTTGGTATTATTTTTCTTATTTTAAATACACTATTATCCATTCTTGATACTTCCAAGAAAGGAAGGACTGTTAAAGCAATTATTTTATTAATTGCGCTTTGGAGCTATGCTTTGCTAACTGGGTTAAGTCCATCCGTTTTGAGAGCTGCTACGATGTTTTCTTTTGTAATAATGGGAACTGTATTAAATAGGAAATCTAGTATTTACAACACACTTGCCGCATCTGCTTTTTTCTTATTAATTATAAACCCAAACCTACTTTTTGAAGTCGGTTTTCAATTGAGTTATATCGCAGTACTCGGAATTGTATATCTACAGCCCTTAATTTATAAAAGAATTTATACAAGATGGTGGTTATTAGATAAGGTATGGGCAATTACAGCTGTTTCAATAGCTGCGCAAATTGCAACACTTCCATTAACATTGTATTATTTTAATCAGTTTCCAGTTTATTTTATGTTGTCTAATTTGCTAGTGATTCCATCTGCTATAGTAATTTTAAGTTTAGGAATATTACTTTTTGTTACGTCTTCTATTCCGGCTGTTTCAGAGAGTATCGGCTGGGTGTTAAATAAGTTCATTGAAGGATTAAATTTTGGTATAAAAGAAATTGAAGTACTACCCAATTCATTAATTGAAGGACTTTCTATAAGTGTTTTAGAATGTGTAGCTCTTTATATAATTATCTTATTATTTATACACGGATTGAAAGTTCGAAAATTGAAAATAGTTAATTATGCTTTTCTTCTTGCACTTATCTTTATTATTAACGATTTAATGGAAGATGTTGCTTTAGCAAATTCAAAAAGTATGATAGTGTATCATATTAACAAAAAGCAAGCAATAGATTTTATCGATGGAACGAGCAATGTGCTGCTAGCGAATTCTAGTTTGATGAAAGATAAACAAAAGCAAAGTTTTCACATTAAATCAAATTGGTCCTATCTAGATTTGCAAAACGTTCAATATATACCAACTGAAGCTACCAAATTAGATGAAACACTTTTGGACAGTTCTCTACAATTAGTCGATACGTATTCAAAATTTCATACTGTAAAAATGGTCAGAATTGATAAAAAGTTTGCTTTACAACCGCTAGGCAAAAAGATTGATGTTGATTACGTATTGCTGTCAGGTAACGCAAAAACAAAATTGAAGGACCTTTACAAAATGTTTAATTTTAAATCTGTAATTGTAGATGGTTCAAATTCTAAATGGAATCGGAATAGAGTAGAAGCTGAAGCAGAAAATTTACATATCCCGATATACAATACAGAAAAAGGAGCTTTTTACTTAAAGCTTTGAATTGTTAGAAAGAAATGGATAGAGAATAATTTATATTATTTAGCCCCTTCAACAATTTCCGCTACATCAATAATTACAAAATTAAGGTCAAACTCAAATTGAAAATTTCTTTGAACCACTATTTTATCCTTTGTTTTACTTTCAAATTGATGATATAATTTATACCCAAGGGGTATTTTAATCTTTTCATTATTATCGTCCAATATTGTTTTATCCATTGGCAGTAAGTCTGAAAATGTAGATGATTTATATTCGTCTGAATAATTTGGATTTTTTAAGATCCATTCTTTAGCTAATGATTGAGATAGTTTTGTCTCATTAAAATCATTGTTTATTCTAATGTGCTTACAAATAGATAAAATTGTTTTCAATAGCCTCGCTTTGTTTTCGGTTTCGCTCTCTAGCGCTTTGTTTAGTTGAGCATAAGTTTTTTTGTTTTTTTGATTAGTGGTGTATGTGTTTTCTAATTCATACAAAGGGTATTGCATAATGAAATAATAAAATAATTCCTCTTCTTTGTCGCTCAAATCTGTGGAGAGCATAATCTTGACATCTTTTACCGTGTAATTTGGAAATAGGAGGAATTTGCATTCATATAACTGAATCCCATTTTTCTCCGACGTAATCTTATAAATATGCGTTAATTCATATGTGATAAATATTTTTTTATCTCTTAGTTCTTGTTTTTTTGTAATGATAGCAGAATCATTTGCAGCAATAATTTCGTCTAAATTATTTGGATAATTGTCTTTTAAGGAAGGCAGTTCTCTGCGCAATTTATAAAGTTGGTCCAGTTCAACTATTTCTTTGGGCTTTAAAGTATATAATTCTCCAAATTTAAAACCTTTGTAGACTCCATTTTTGCCAAATGATTCAATGATTTTTGCTTCTACAGCATCCTCTGCTTTTTGTTGTTTCGTTTTAGTTTTTTCCGAATTTGCAACGGTTTCGGAAGTTTTGAAAAAACCTACACAACCGGTAAATAAAACTAACATTGCAAAAGCAGTAATTGTTATTTGGTTTATTTTCATAAAATAATTAAATAGTCTATTTTGGTAAATGAATAACAAAAACCATGCTTAAAATGAATGTGAAGGTACTATTTCTTATTACTTCTTTCTTGTTTGTGAATATTTGTTTCTCTCAGGTAACTGAGGATATACGAAACAAGTCTTTAAATGAATTTAAAACAGATCGTGATGCAAAGTTTGGTGTTTTTAAGATTGTTCAGTATAGCGGTCTGTCGCCTAATTTTAGAGTGATTCAAGATACAGAGGTAAAGAATGCCATAGCTTATATTAAAGGTAAAAAACGATATATTCGATACAATCCTTTGTTTATGAAAAGAGTAAATGATTCCACTAAAACAGATTGGGCTGCTATTAGTGTTCTTGCTCACGAAATTGGTCATCATTTATTGGGTCATACTTTAATACACCAAGAGAGCAATCCAGGAGATGAATTGGCAGCAGATAGATATTCTGGGTTTATCTTGAATCAAATGGGGGCCACATTAGAAGAAACGTTGAAATGTATTGAAACAGAAGGTAATTTGCACGGCACAAAAACACATCCGCCAAGAAGGGCAAGGATAGATGTTATTTCTGAAGGCTGGAAGGATGCAAAAAGGCTCAAGAATAAAAAAATAACGGACTTCACTCCGGAGAGAAGTAATATAGAAGAAACTTTTAAATACACCTGTTCTTTTGTGGGTGATGAAAACACTTATTACGTTAATAATGTTAACCAAATGGTTTGGTATGACAATTATGCGAATCCTATTGTTATTGGAGTTTTAAAAGAGTCAGAGGGTAAAAATTATAAGTGGGATTATCTCTATGATAAAACACTATATAAAATCGATTCAGGTGGTTCTATATGGTTAATTACCACCTATGGTTCCTCCCTTAAAGTTGGAGAATTAAATGATATTAATTCTGCGAAAGAAAACAAGTGAACGTTTTAAATAATAATGTTACCAAGCAACTTTAAACAAAATGCAAGGTTTATCTAGTATTAATTACATAATTTGTCCCGCACAAAAATCACAAAATGAAAAGTATTTTAAATAATCTATTTTTTTTCATATTACCAATGCTGTTGTTAGCGAGCTGTACAAAAGAACCTGGTGTTGGAGGGAGCGCAATTGTAACAGGTAAAATATATGCAGAAGATTATAATGCACTTGGAACACTAACTGGTGAGTATTATGCTCAGAATTATAAAGTATATCTTATATATGGGAATGAATCCGGAGCATTTGATGATGATGTAAATACAAGTTATGATGGGTCTTTTGAGTTTAAATACTTACAAAAAGGAGATTACGAATTATTTGTGTATTCCAATTATTCTTACTGTCCGACTTGTGGAAATGCAGGAGATAGCGTTGTTTCTGTAAAGTTTCAAATTACCGAAAAGAAACAAGAGTTGGATTTAAATGATATTACAATTTTTAAATAAGTATACTTGAGAGTTGTTTTTTTAATAGTATTTATTATTCCATCTTGTCTTATGGCGCAATTTGGTAATCAAGATTTTGGCACTTGGGGTGGTGTAAGTGTTAATAAAGAGGTAGCGAATGATTTAAATATTGATGCAGACTTTCAAGTCCGAACTGACGATAATTCAACAAGACTGAATCAGTTTTTTTTAGACTTAGGAGCTAAGTATGAATTTAATAAATACTTTAAGACAGGAATTTCCTGGAGATCAAAAATGAAGAATAGTTGGTCAGGTTATGATTCGCAAAATAGACTATACTTTGATCTAACAGGTAAATTGAATTTGAATGCTATGAATCTCTACCTAAGAAGCAGAACGCAAACAACGTCTAATCGTAATGCTGAAAACCCTACCTATGAAAGAATTCGATTTAAAGTGAAAATTAAAATAGAGAAAGGTTTGAAAGCATTTATTCAAGATGAGTTTTTCTTTCATTTGAACGGTACCGGAACATCTAATTATAAAAAGAATCGGTTTGGATTAGGGTTTGAATATACTATTTCCGATTATCTTAAAATGAACTTAAAATACTTGCGTATTACTGAAGTGAATCAGGCTTATCCACTTCGAATGAATGTAATTGCTTTAGGTTTGTCTTACTCTATAGAGTGATAGCTTACCTTTAATGTTGAAATTTATCCTTTGGTACAACTATCTTTTTTATTTGGAGTTTTTTAGCTAACTATACATTATATTAGATAGGAATTAATAATAGAATATGATCAAAATTTTCGCTTTTTTTGCTTTTATACCTTTTTTTATGTCTGCTCAACTAAATATGTCAGAATTAGGCTATTTGGACTTAGTTTCATTACATAATTCTGATGCTTCCGACATATGGGGGTATGTTGATGGAAGTGGAAATGAATATGCTATAGTAGGCTTGAATGATGGTACTTCTATTGTTGATGTTACAGATCCTGCTAATCCATTTGAAGTTTTCTTTGAGCCAGGTATGAATTCGATTTGGAGAGACATTAAGACATGGGGTAATTATGCGTATGTAACTACGGAAGAGCCGCAAGGATTATTAATTGTAGATTTAAGCACACTTCCTGGAAACCCGAATTTAACCACCACATATTACAATGGACCGGTTGGAGATATGTGGGCTTCAGCTCATAATCTTTTCATTGATGAAAATGGCATCTGCTATATTTTTGGTGCAAACAGAGGAAATGGAGGTGCTATTATGTTAGACTTGACTATTGACCCTATGAATCCAGTTGAATTGGGAATCGTTGATAACTGGTATGCACACGATGGTGTTGCAAGAGGAGATACTTTATATATGGGACATATTAATGATGGGCATATGAGTATTTGGAATGTTTCCGATAAATCTAACCCGGTAATACTGGGCCAACAAGTAACGCCAGGTAATTTTTCTCATAACTTATGGATATCAGATGATGGGGATTATATATATACGACTGATGAAATCACAAATGGATTTATTGGAGAATTTGATATTTCAGATCCAACCAATATTGTCGAATTAGATAGAATACAATCTAGTCCAGGCATGGATGTTATACCGCATAATTCACACTTTATAAATGATTATATTGTAACTTCTTATTACAGGGATGGTGTAACCGTTCATGATGTTTCTAATAAAGGGAATATGGTTGAAGTGGGAAATTTTGACACTTCTCCTTTTTTTTCTGGAGATGGATTTAATGGCTGCTGGGGAGTTTATCCATGGTTACCATCAGGAAATATTATTACTTCCGATATTGAAAATGGACTGCATATTCTTGGTGTTACATATAATAGAGGTTGCTATTTAGAAGGGACTGTTACTGATGCATCTACAACTGCACCTATATTTGGAGTTACAATAGAGCTAGTAAATACAATTATAAGTGATCAAACAAATATAGTAGGTGATTATGCAACTGGTTATGCTATTGCAGGTTCTTATGACATTATCTATAGTCATCCTGCGTATATTCCGGATACTATCTTTGGAGTTTCGTTAGTGAGCGGACAAGTTTCCATACAAGATGCAGAATTAATTCCATTGCCAAATATTGATTTGACTTTAAGCTTAGATGAGTTGCCAAATATTGGAATAGCAATACCAAATGCAGAAGTAATTATAGAGAATGATGATTTATTATTTAATGGATACACAGATGCAAATGGAGAAATAACATTCTTAAATTTTATAGAAGGAACGTATAATGTCTATGTTGGAAAGTGGGGTTATATAGAATACTGCGCTCAAGGTGAAGTATTTAGTATTAATGATACAATGTATCCAGTTTCTCTAGATTTAGGATATGCTGATATGTTTAACCTAGATTTAGGTTGGCAGGTTTCCGGCGCAGCACCTGATGGAATTTGGGAAAGAGGAGTTCCTGAAGGTACTTCAGCAGGTGGAAGTCAATCCAACCCTGGAGTGGATGCTTCTGATTGCGGGGAAAAAGCTTACGTGACCGGAAATGAAGGAGGTGCTGCTGGTTTGGATGATGTTGATTTTGCAGACGCAATACTTACTTCTCCAGTAATGGACCTTTCAAATGGAGGAGGTGAACCAGTTATTAGTCTGGATTTTTGGTGGCGCAATTTTTTAGGTCAAGTTACTCCTAATGACTCATTAATATTTATCATTGATGATGGATCAAATCAATATGTTGTAGCAGAATATTATGCAGATGATGATGCTGAAAATTGGCAATCATTGCAGATTGACATCATGAATGTAACACAAAATTTGAATACAATTAAATTGATAGTAAAAACTGCAGATTGGGATGCTGAAGGAGGAAACTTGGTAGAAGCTGGACTGGATAACTTTAGAGTTGACTATGTTTTGAATCTTGACGAAAACAGTATAGATTCAGATTTTTCAGTTTACCCTAATCCGTCAAATCATCTTTTTAATTTAACTTTTGGAGCTGATGTTCCTGAAAGTCTAGTTATAAATATTTATGATATTTCGGGAAGGCTTGTTAACTCCTCAAATATAAAGAAAAACAATGCGAGGGTAAATATTCAAAATCCTGGTGTCTATACAATAATATCGGTAGGAGAGCAATATATAGGTCCGCCAGTGAAAGTAGTTAAGATGCAATAATTACATCTTAATAGCTCATTTCTCACTCATAAATAATCTATTTCTTTTTTTCAAAAGAAGGCATCAAGCCTACAAGCCGCCCAAATAAATCCAATGTCTTTTTAAACGTGTCCATGTAGAGCGTCACAATTAAGAAAATGGTCATACACCATATTACCACAATATTAGCCGAAAATGTATCAAAGTAGACTCCAAAAAGCTTTTTCTTTGGTGCATAAAAATGTGCTTTTAAATAATCGTAATCGTAAGGCTCTAAATAAATAGGATATGACTTTTGGATTACGTAATTATTATCCTCATCAGTAACCTCGAATGAATTCGTGTTGGTAACAAAATCTTCTAGCGCACTATTTTTATATTTATACATAAACTGATGAAAAGATTCTTCTTTCAGTTTAGTCATAAATTTACGTAACTTCTTATGCTGTTTTTTGTCAATTATGTTTTCACCTTTGGCTTTGTCCAATAGAGCAATATATTCAGCGCTAGGCTTCATGAAAGTCTTTTCTACGCTATCTTTTTTATCTTCAAAGGCCCTGTATCTTCTTTTGTAGCGCTCTTTCACAGTAGCTAGGTATTTTTTAATCTCACCATAAGCTTCCTCGTTAAATTTGTTTAAGGTAAGATTACTTATAGTTCCGTCAGTAACTTTGATTTTTTCGGAATGCCTATTTTCCTTTTCAATTTCATTTTTTAAAATGTGAATACTTCTTTCAATTGAAGTTTTCTTCTCAGGATTGTTATTTTCAGAATTGACAAACCCGTTAATGTTCTCTAATTTTGCATCAAGGTTACTAACCCATTTATCTTTTTTCCAATTAGAAAATTTCATTTCTTGGTTGTACTCGTAGAAATTCTTTTCGTATTCATTTTCCTTAAACTGAGTAACGGCTAAAGCTTCATAAGCCCATCTGGAAGCCATTACGTTGCCTATCCATGGCACATGTGACTTGGAAGAAAACACAGGGTTAAGTTTGTCAAACGGAACTAATATACCACTAAAAAGTAATTGAGGTATTATTAGTATTGGTATTAATATATATATCACTTTAACTGAATTAAACGTAGCAGATATATTAAGCCCTAGTAGGTTAGCAAAGCAAGATACAGAAAAGAGTATCATCCAGTATACAAATGTCATTCCTTCAATACCCAGTACTGAATTACCGACTATAACGTAAAAGATTGATTGTATTGCCGAAATTAAAAACATAATAAAAATCTTAGAAAACAAGAAACTACCTTTACTAAGATTTAAGAATTTCTCTCTTTTCAGAATCTTTAAATTACCTATAATTTCCTCTGCGCTTGTTGTTAAACCAATAAATAGCGATACAATTATTGAAATGAATAAAAACTGCGGTAAATTTTCACTGGTATAAAAGGTGTACTCGGCATTACCATCAGAAGTGCTAAAGTATTTCATAAAGAACCCAAGGATTCCCGCTAAAGCAGGAGCTTCGAAAAGGGTTATGGCCATGTATTGAGCATTTGTCAATTTAGCTTTCACATCTCTGATGAAAAATATAGCAGCTTGTTTAATTTTTCCTGGAATCTTAAAGATGCTTTCAGGCATTTCGTCCGCATCTTCGATGTCAGATTGTTTGCTGGCAATAAGTTCAATGTAATGTTTGTTCCATTCTAAGGGAGAAACTTTTCTATTCGAAGTTAAATTACCATATTCATCTACTACTTTAGAATCAATTATATTAAATATTTGTTCTGGATTTACATTTCCACAAGTAACACATTCACTTTCTTCAGAATTTACGTGTTGCACTAATCGTTTGAAATAAATTACTGCATCAACAGGATTGCCGTTATAAATGGGATATCCACCTCTGTCTAAAATGATTAATTTATCAAACATTTTAAATATGTCCGATGATGGCTGGTGTATTACAACAAAAATTAATTTTCCTTTTAGTGATAGTTCTTTTAAAAGGTCCATTATGTTTTCAGAGTCTCTAGAAGATAATCCTGAAGTGGGCTCATCAACGAACATTATGGATGGCTCTCTAATGAGTTCTAAAGCAATGTTTAATCTTTTTCTTTGTCCGCCACTGATAGTCTTTTCAAGCGGGCTACCTACTTTTAAATCCTTAGTTTCATATAGGCCAATAGATTTTAGTGTTTGAACACACAGCTTAGCAATTTCTGTATCGCTATAGTTCCCAAAACATAATTTAGAATTGTAAAAAAGATTTTCAAATACAGTTAATTCC
>Ga0255758_10004105_pt1 | contig 12544 bp, 22 predicted proteins | sample 011ome_24_FD_179958 | JGI IMG/M metagenome (GOLD analysis project Ga0255758, IMG submission 179958) | Coastal salt marsh microbial communities from the Groves Creek Marsh, Skidaway Island, Georgia - 011513CT metaG (version 2) | ecosystem: Environmental > Aquatic > Marine > Intertidal zone >...
GGGGAGAACGGATTATCTAGTTCATATGTTGATTATTTAATACTTTTCATGAATCAATTGAATTACAAATCTGTGAATAAAAGTTAAATCTTTGAAAACTTTATTTTGTTATAGCCCTTCTTTAGGAATTGTATTAAGAAAAAATTTTTAAATTATCTTCTTCAAGGTGCGCTTTCTTAGAGCATATCAATGTAGAAAGAAATTGTTCAGCAACATTTCTCCATGTATATTTCTTAGCGCTTCTTGTGCAATTTTCTTTTTTGATTTCTAGTGCTTTGTCGATAGCCGTCTTCAAATCATTGTCTAAAGATCCTGTAATTCCATCTTCAATAATATCTAATGGCCCGGTAACTGGATAAGCTGCTACAGGCACACCACAAGACAAAGCTTCAATAACAACTATTCCAAACGTATCTGTCATGGATGGAAAAACAAAGACACTCGCATTACGATACCAAGCTGCAAGCTCAGGTCCTGTTTTGCATCCAACAAATTTTACGGTAGGGAATTTTTTTTGCAGCTTCTGTCTATAAGGTCCATCGCCGACTACAACTTTTTCATGAGTAGTTTCTATACTCAAGAACGCTTCGATATTTTTTTCCTTTGAAACTCTGCCAACATAAAGTAAATAATCTTTATCATTTATTTTTATTGAAGTATCTTTAAACTTTTTTAAATCTATGCCTCTTGACCAGATTTTAAGGTTTTTAAACCCTCTCTTCTCTAATTCTTTCTTGTGAGATTTTGTGTTAACTAAAGCACTATGAGATCTTTTATGAAACCACCTCATGAGAGCGTATGTAATTGATAGTGGAAATTTAATATGCAAATTAAGATACTCTGGAAATTTTGTGTGAACAGCTGAAGTAAAAGGAGTCTTTTTATATGATAAATAAATTCTGCTAACAATTCCCAATGGTCCTTCTGTGCCTATATGAATGTAATCAGCATCACTTTCTTTAATTTTTAGAATAACTTTCCAAGGATTAATGGCAACTTTTATTTCTTTATAAAAAGGCAAGGGTAATGAAAAAAATTTTCCTGGATGAAGTACCTCAACCTCAATATTGCGCTTGCTTAGTTCCGAAATAATATTTGAATAAGTGGTTACAACACCATTAACTTGAGGATGCCATGCGTCTGTTATTAGAAGTAACTTCATTATGAAGCTTTACTGATGGGTTCTAAAAAATGAGAGTTCACTACATTACTAAAATCTATGATTTCAAATTCACCATTCAGATGTTCAATAATCCCCGTACAAGATTCTATCCAGTCACCACAGTTCATATATTGGACTTGATTAACTTCAGAAATTGCTACTTTGTGAATATGGCCACAAATAACCCCATCAAATCCTTTCTTTTTGCATTCTGCTGCGACGTTATCTTCAAAATCGGAAATAAAATTTACTGCTTTTTTAACTCTTTGTTTAAGATAATTGGAGAGTGACCAATAGTCATAACCGAGCTTGTATCTGATTTGATTAAAATACCTATTGATTACCAAAAGCAGTGAATATAGTCTGTCTCCAAACACAGAAATATATCTTCCATACCTGGTTATCACATCAAACTGATCTCCATGAATAACAAGATATTTTTTACCCTTGCTGGTATAGGTAAATCGTTCATTAAGTTCAATGTTGCCGAGTGATAGTGGCTGATACCGTCGAAGAAAATCATCATGATTCCCAGTAACAAAATGAACCTTGGTACCGTTTTTAGAGAAAGTGAGGAATTTTCTTAATACATCAGAATGAGATTGCGGCCAGTATAGTTTTGATTTAAGTCTCCAGCAATCGATGATATCTCCAACTAGAAAAAGTTTTTTTGGTTTATATTGCTTTAGGAATGTAAGCAATAGATCAGCTTGGCAGCCTTTTGATCCAAGATGGATGTCAGAAAGGAAAATTGTTTTAACTTCAATTTTTTTCATATGTAAATTAAATGAAAATTTTTCAACAGTTTGATGGCGCTTATGGAAAATTTTTGAAAATTAAAACTGGAGCGGGAAACCAGGTTCGAACTGGCGACCTCAACCTTGGCAAGGTTGCGCTCTACCAACTGAGCTATTCCCGCTAATACCTACTGATACAACATTCTTCAACTCTTGTTGAGTCTAGTTACATGCCACCGTAACATAGTCGTAACAAAGACCTATCTATGGAGTAGTGGTTTAACCTCATAGAAAGGACATCTATGATACTAAAATTCGCCACGAGGTAAAGCCTTTTGTTCTATCTGAACCTTTGTTGCTTGGGGGGTATGCAGGACTACCACCCCACCCCCACCTATATATATCTAGTGGTCGAACATTTTGAGCCAAATTTGGATGTTTACTAGGTTTAAATAAACTGAAGCAGAACCATTAACCCAAGAAAGCTAACGACACATATCTCAAAGAAGGACAATGAAGAAAACTTAGAAGTCGTTTTAGACTCCTCTTTCAATAGCGTCTCAAAAGTTTCATCATATCCATTGCTATCTTTGCCATAGTAACCCCAGCCTTCTTGGGTTAGCGTCAATGGGTCAGTTGTAAATCTTATATTTTCTAATTCACCCTGTGGATGAGTCAATGAATCTACAGCATAGACAGGTGGTTGAGCAGGAAAGTATGTATCTCCATCCATCGAACCTTTTCTATACAATTTATATAGCTCATCCTCATCTGAATGTTCACCTCTTTCTTTTGGAGGTTTAAACCTAAAGTCAAACTCTAGCGAAGTCAGTTGTCTAGTTTTAATTAACTCATAAATCTCATCAAAGTTTCTTGTTCGTAAGTCCATTGATATATGAGCTGACTTATCACCTGTATGCTTATTAATAGAAAAGTCACCAAGTTCCATATCAGTTTTATCTATCCACTTTTGAGCAGTATCTCGTTTGCTAAAGCTTACATTTACAAAGTTTGATGTTGGTGTCCAATAGGCAGAAATACCATCTTCATCCTCATCATAATCAACCACTGCAACTGGCATATATGCAAATCCATGTATTGCTGGGTAACCACCATCACTTTGTATTCTTGCTCTGAGTAACTTAATAGATTGAATTGTGTGGCATGGCAAAAGTCTAAATGGAATCTCACCATTTTCTTCTATGTCATATCCGTAATCTTTTTTAACAGCTTTCATAAATTCCCCATAGATTAATTAACTCATACATTAGAAAAGCTTAACAACCCATATAAACTCTGGAAGAACCAAGATAATTAGAAATGCCATACCAATTGAAGCCCATATAACTTCCTTACTATTTCCTTCAGGCATACGAATATTAGGCTCACCTTCTTTTTGAGTTATAAATAAAGTAACTACCCAGCAAAACCCAACGCCTATAAATCCACAGAAATATAACCAACCTAATTGGATAACCAGCTCGACTATGTACCAAAAGATATCCACCTTAAAAATTCTTCACGTTTTCAAAAGGACTGGGCAAATCTTTAAGGAGTTGAATAGCCTTGATAATTAAAAAATATTCTCTTGATAAGATTGCTTTGCTTTTTTCAATCTCAAACTTCACTTTTACTGGATGATATCTAGGAATCTCCTCCTTTAAAACAACAGGATTATTATCTTTGTCAAAGATTGGTGGAGGTGGTAAAGCTTTGTCTCCATAAGATGCACGACAAGACATACGAACACAAAAGACCTCATCGCCAGTTGAGTACTTAAGAGCTTTTATATCTATATCTTTCTCAGCGAAACGCAACATGGTTTTATCGTCAGAGTTAAAATATAGGGTGTAGCTATCGTGGTCAAAGTCTTCATCAGGAACATGGATATGAGAAAACACAGAAACTCCTTCAACAACATACCCTGTCATTAGTTAAGCGTTACCTCTGCTAACACATGCTGCAAATGCTTTTCCGTAACTTAATATTGTTTCTCCGTCAGCATCTTTTGCTTTAGTAGCTATATCCATACAAACCTCAAGGTCTGTATCGTGTAATGATGGGTCTGGTGGAGGAACTTCGAAAGCTCCTTCATATGGGTCTGGTGGTGTATGGGTCAAACCAAGATAAATGGCTACTGCAATTAGTATTCCCGATATTAAAACTTGATATTCTTTCATTTAAACTCCTTCAACTATTGAAACTTCCCTGTGAAAGCGAATACAAAGAATGTTAAGAACAATGCTATCCAATAAAAGCTTGTAATCTGAAAGAACTGATTGAACCATAATTCTATCTTCCATTTTTTTCTATGTTCAGCCTTAAGTACTTTAAGTATCTTGGCATCAGACCAGTTTGCAAACTCATCTTTTCTTCGAAACTTGAAATACTCCAACATATCTTTGTGCGTCTTTGAGTCTGGTGATGCGTTATAGGCTTCATTAAATTCTTCTGCTTCTTGATTATGCCTTTCCCAGCTTTCTTTAACTTGACCAAAGTTTGCGTTAAACAGCCATATGATGAGTCCGGTAATAAATAACTCTGGAATATTAAGGTTTAGCCAATCAAAAGTGACAATCTTAAATGCACCTTCAGACCAAAAGACAAATGACTCACCTAAGCTAACAACAAACCAATCAATCAATTCGCCTAATGTAGTCTCCATCTAAACTCCTTCAATTCCAGCTCAATTCTTTTTAACAGAAACTTGGCTTTAATTGCTTCTCTTGTTTCGCCAAACCCCAACAATAGGAGCTGTTCAAACTCAACCTTCATCAAGTCAGCGATTCTAATCATATCTACAAGACGCCAAGCTCGAAGATAACGCTTCTCCAGAAAGTCGATTGATGTTGTTACTTTAGCCATTCATTGTCTCCTTAGTTACAAAAAGCTATAACGCTATCACCATCCATTAAAGTATTATCTTTGGAGTTATATGTGTATATCCAGCTCAATCCTTTCGTTTCCCCAGTCCGGCTAGATTTAAATTCTGCTATACCCAGAAACTTATCATCTTCAACAATATCTGTATTTGCAGTATAAAAAATATCTTGTTCCATATATCTATAACGTATTTCGCCATAGAAATTTTTATCTTTTTTAATCTCTATGTCGTAGATAGATTGTCCTGACTCTGTTGTGCAACTTTTAACAATCAAAGGTTTATCTTCAGCAAATGCCAAAGGTGATAGGAGTAATAGGGTTAGTATTTTTTTCATTATTTGGTTTTAGTTCTAGTGCCAAATGATACTTTCGTGATTTTTTTATATAGCTCTTTATCTAGAGTTATTGAGTCTTGTTTGTATCTTATACATTCATTATCTGCCTGTTCAGTAAAACCACTGCTTGGGTTGAATTTAACAACCTCAATATCAAAACTATCTTCATCCCTGAAATACAGACTGTAAGAAACAAATGGGTCAAAAATACAAGGTTCATTATTATCTTCGAGTTTCAAAATGTAATTTAACTTTCCAGAAAAATATTTAGTTCTTACTTCTGCTGAAGTATTAATGTTGTCCCAAACAATCTCTTCTACATATCTTTTTTCTACGTCTAAATTTTCAGCACAGCCAACAAGAAGCAGAGGAAGTATTAGGAGGATGTTTTTCATTGAGTTGTACAAGTTCCTCTAATGGTATTCCCAAAGGCATCATATCTGCAATTAGTCACAGTCTTTTTGGGAGGTGTATAGCCTTGCCAAGCATTAGCACAAGCGGCAAAACTTCCCTCAGTTTGGAGGCAGCTCCCCATGCTCTTCAATGCATTAGAGTTTGGTCCAGAGTTTCTATAGCTTGGTTGGACTTGTTGGATAATTGGTTGATTTTGTTTAGCTATTTGTTGTGCTTGAACTCTATCTCTCTCAAGATTAATTTCTCTTTGAACGCAAGTGGCAATGGCATTGTCTGAAGTAAAGCCATAGGTTATACAATTGTTCTTTAGCGATTCAATGTATGCCATAAACTCATCTTGCTTGGCTTGGAGTTGCTTCTGTTTCAGCTCTTGTTGAATTTTATTTTGATTCAATACAAATTTTTCTTTTATAAGCTGCTCACGTTTAAGTGAATTGCCTCCTAGCATCATCCAACCATCGGTCTCCTTGTCGCCTGTTCCGCCAATCAAGCAAGAGTCCCAACCACTATTTATACATTTCAACATTACAGCACGAATTGCTTTCATTGCTTCAGCTCTATCATTAAATCCACAATAAAAGTTTCTATCATTAGTTTTAATTAAATAGTCTCTTAGGCTGCTCTTTGGATTAATTGGGTCAATGCCTGTAGATAGATAATAGTATCTTTTAGAGCTTGATTTTACGTTTTCAGCATAGCTGCCATTTTCATTAGTAAATCCACAGTCATAGTCTTTAGATAGAATTGGTATAGACATATTCATACCTCTAACCCAAACGCTATCAACTGCAAGTAAATGCATTTCAACAAATTTATCGTCAGCAAATGCCAAAGGCGATAGAAGTAATAGGGTTAGGAGGATGTTCTTACTCAAAACTCTTATACTCCTTGACTAGCGATTCTTTGTAGCCGGGTCTGAGTATCTCAACAAGATGTAATGGAACATTACCAGCATTATGGATTCTAACTTTGGTATTTTTAGGAATCACAAATCCTTCATTGACATTAAATTTTGCTGTTTCTTCCTTAAATTCAAGACCAAGAACTCCAGCGATTACAACACCTCTAAGCTCAAACTCAAGTGACACAATAGGCTCAGTCCAACCTATAGGAGCTAACATCTGATTCATACCTAATTCATCACTGGTTGAGTAATCTAGAATTGTTCTCTCAAGATTGTCCTGAATCTTTAGTTCCTTTGGAGTAATTCTTTGGTACTCGGAAGTATCCTCAGCAAATGCCAAAGGCGAAAGGAGTATTAGGGCTAGTAGTTTTTTCATTTATAAGTCATACAATAATTTATGCCTAGCCCTCTATATGTTACAACTTTATTATTCTTTAATTCCAATGTAATTTTGCATCTGTTATTTCCAAAAAAATACGTAAGAAAGTTTCTGTCAGATGCAAGGTACTGATTAGCAGGTACGCCCCAACTTCTTACAATCTCGGCTTCAGTCTGCCCAATTTTTTTATCCATCATATTTCCAAACTGACGCTTCATTTCTTCTTCACTTATCGTTGCTGTTGCACAACTAACAAGACCAAAGACCATCAATGTAAGGAGAATGTTTTTCATCTATCTCTACCCATCGACATACATTCCTCCTCCACTTCCATCATCCCCATCATCTTCGCCAGAATCATCCATGCCATCTTCATCAATTCTATTCTCCAGTTCCTGAGAATCATTTGAAAGGTTAGTTGCTATAAGTGTTGTGATTGCCAACATAGGCATCGTATATACCATTTGCTCAGTCATAAGTGCGACTGCATAGGTTGGTATTCCAACAATCAACACTTTGCTTACGAGGAGTTTGTTAAATTGCATTTTCATTTTATTACTCTAGCTTTTGTATAAGAGATTTAAGGACTGTTTTACATTCGTAGCCTGAAAACTCATAAGTAATTTCTTCAGGTTCAAATGACTCACCTTCATCAGGTGTAACGGTAGTTGAAAGAGTTAGGTTGGAAGTACCTAAAAAATACTCAACTCTAACTTTCCCTGCTCTACTGATACTAACTCCAGTCTCCAATGACTCTATCCTATTAATTTTAGATATGGAGTAGTCAACTGAATTAGTAGAGCCTGAAAAGATTAACCTTTTATTAGTTAGCGTTAGAGTTCCAACATCTAACTCAACAACTTGTTTTTGGGATGCTGCTTCAAAGTCTCCGAACCTGTATGAAACACCTTTCATTACTCTAATAGAGAAGCCTTGATGAGAGCCTTTAGTCTTAACAGTTCTTTCTTCGCATAAGGAAATACCGGGTATTTCAAAAATTAGCACTTCATTTTTTTTTATGATTAGAGAAGAGTCAAACTTCTCTGCCATTTCTCCAGCAACAAACTTAGTCCTAATATCGTCATAGACTTTATCTAATGCATCTTCAGGTATATTAGATGGAAGTGATGATTTGCTAGAAGAATCATCAAGCCGTTTTCTATATTGTCTATCGCCAAAAACAGCCAAAATGACTAATGTAATTAGTATTGCTATTTCCATCATTTATAAGGTATCCCAAAATTCTTGGAAGATGATTTGAAAAAGCAATCCATTAGCAAAAGCTAGAACAGACATTATTAATAAATGCCCTAAAAAGGCTTTAGCAATTCTTCCTGCTGTATCGAACTCCTTGTTATCTTGCCCGTGAACAATTGTCGTATACAAGATAAAGCAGGTATATGTTGCAACAACACACAAGCCACCAAGTAAAAAAGCAAATACAGAGTCCATATGATAGATATAAACACACTTTATAAACTTTATAAACTTTATAAACTTTTAAAGTTCTCCTCGTTGCCTATTAGAGAATGTAGTGTTTATCTGAGGAGACGTGACTAGAAAATCCTTAAACGTACTAGTAATAAAAAAGCGACCAGAAATATAGAGCTGTTCTCCTCATTATTAATCACTACTTACATAGGTTGTAACTCTTGATGAGAGTATTTAAGACCATTTGAGACAAAGAACTCTTTACGCCTTTCAAAGTATTCAGTTCTTTTCTTTATTGATTTTTCATTGGTCCATACTTTAGGAACTTTAGGTTCAGAAAATAATCTAAATCCTAATTGAGATATTGAAGCATTGTTCATACATTCAATTAAATCTCCTGAGTCTCTTAATCGACAAACAAAAGAATCGTGGATGCAAAGAATTACTTTTCCTTTGTTAATCATCTCCAGTTGAACTTGTTCAGCTAAATCAGAATCTATCTTCTGTAACTTCAAACCATAACCTGTAAAGAAATATTTCTTGATTGGTTCGTGTTCAGATTGAAGATAAAGAATATAGTCTTTCCAAGTTTTAAATTCTTTAGGCTTGGTTACCTTTTCTGATTTTCTACAAGCACCAAGACACGCTTCAAGGTGTTCAGAGTTAAGCATAAAATTTAGAACTAGTTTGTTTGTTTTTCTATCTCCCATACCAAATTGATATGGGTCTTTATTTAGTGGTTGTCCTATCTCGTTATAAAGAATTGCAAAGTGGATAGAGGAGTAATCCTGTTCAAAAGTTCTAGAGTTATAGATGGTTAATCTGGTTCGATACTCACTTGGAATCTGTTGCCAAAATCCACCATAGAATCTACCACCATGTTCAAAGTCCACGTTGAAGATTCGTTGAAGAGATTTATCTTGGTATTGAATCTCACGGATGTTTCCTGCTTCACGTTGAGCCTTCTTAGTGATGCGTTCATTAATCTTTTTTTCTTCAGCTTTGGTAATAAACAAATCAATGTGAGCTTTATCTAATGCCCAATTAATTAACTGGAGATTCTTCTCCATTTGAACAATCTTTTTATTTGATTTGTAGCCAATTCTCTTGCCTTTCGGGTTGGGATTTTTCTTAGTTTTAGGTGGCTTCTTAGCTCTTAACACTACGCATTTTCCGCTGTCTGAATGTCTTATCATAGACAGAGATAAACCATGCCCTACAAACGCATCACAGAGCTTCCTAGATGCTATGTAACGTGTTGTTATGCCGTGCTTTTCTTCTTTATCATAGAAGCCTTTTTCTACCAGTTTAATCCAGTTCTTTTGCTCTAAAACATCTAGCACTTTGATTAGTCTGTCATAGCCCAGCATAGGGTTATTGTAGAAGCGATTATCCATAGGATTCTTGCTATCCCAATATGACTTACCTCTGCTAAAACCTACTACTTTTCTCTTGTTGTTCTTCCATGCCACAAAGAGATTCACCACTACTTTTTCTATGATTGTTTTGTAAGCTTTGCGATTGGTTCGTTGCATTGCCAAGCTGTCTAAAACTTCCAAAGTTAAATCATCTATCAGCGATTGATTGGTTTTAAATTCTAGGTATTGGTCGAACTGAACTGAGTATCTCAAGCTCAATAGTTTGTAATGTAGTTCATTAGAGGATTTAAAAATGTAAAAGTAAATGCAGGTGCAAATATCATCAATTTAAGTATTTCTTGCTCGTGTAATGGACCGCCTAAAACATCTTCAAATAAATCCTTATTTATTTCTTTTAGAAGCCAATAGAAGGCACTGGTTAAAGCATAACCAATTGCATAGAGTGCTATTACACAAACATAAAAAAAAGTTTCCTCTTTAAAAATTGTTGCTAAAAGAGAATCTCCAAGCAGAGGCTCATAACTAATTATCATCACAGAAATCAGAGGTACAGCAATCACTAACGCAAGTATGACTCCTGCAAATACATTTGGTTTGATTTTGAGCATTGCCTAAACTCCTTTTATAAAAATTCTACTTTATTTATTATCGCTGCTTATTGCAAAGTCATTCATCTATCCACTTGGGTTTAGCAGGTCTTGTCACAAAAGAGTAACTCCTTCTCTGTCTCCATTTAAGCAAACCATTTTCGTATTTGTAGACAAATGCACCATTTGGTCCAGAAGCTCTGATATGAAGTTCAAAGTTATCTCTATCCCAGTACTTAACGTAGGTGTCTTTATCTATCTCTATCTTTTTAAAGTCAAAGTCCATTTTAGTACTCCTCCTTTCTAAAGAAGAGAACACAACCTATTTGCTCCTCAATCATTCTGTATTTAGTGGGTTTATCAAATCTCCATCTTGCTAGAGCCTTAATCCAAGCTGGTGCTTCCTCTGCTCCTTGATGCTCAGTTAAACAAAATCTAAATGTCTTCCAGTTATCTGCAAGGTCAGTGATAGGTTTGAAAGTTTTTCCGTCAGTACAAACTCTTTGCTTAATTCTGTTGTACTTTGAAAATTCAAAATCCCACCTTCTGTTTTCATCGTAAAGAAACGAAATATCAAAATCCCCATTAGGATAGATAGTTGCACGTATATTATTGGTAACGTTTATTACCTTTGGTTTGCAGTCTTTCATTGGTACCTCCTTAGTTGCTGAAAGCCACATCGTTTGTACCACCTTGCCGAAGTTAGCAGGTTGGTAAAGGTGTCATCACCTTTTCTTGATGTTGAAGCTATTGTAACATTTCTTAATGCTATCTAATCAATATTTTTGGATTACTGTTATAACTTCTATGTGCTGGGCTTATCTAGTCACCTATCCTTTTTTGGTAGCGAGGCAAATATCTGAAAATCCTCTGGGTGAAGAATGGAAAGAGACCGGTAATGAAATAGCAGAAGATGAAGAATCAAGCTACTTAGAATATATTCCCAAAGCTGGAATTATTTTCTACGCGATAGTGATGGTTCCTAAGTTAGGTCTGCTTACATTCATAGGTATATTTTTTCTAGGATATATCTTGGCTTTTCTGTCTTGGTTCATTGTATTTAAAGGTAATCCTGTTTCATCAAAGTTGTTTTTACTAGCATTGTGGTATCTAGCAACCGGCTATTTTCTATATGTCGATATGTTAAAGCCTATCCTCTTTTAGAAAGTATTTATTTATATCCTGTTAAGTATTCTTTTGAATACCCTGTAAAGCTCTATAAAGTATTGATTTAATAAGGAATATAAGAACATTTGTTATGTTAAATCTAACAACAATAAAATATAAAAATGAGCTTTACTATTAACTAGCTTTTTAAGAGTTCTTCTTTGATCTTTCGTAACTGAGATTCATTGGCATCAAGCATATCTTTGATAGTTATGTTGGTCTTAGGCTTGGGTAATTTAACACCTTTTTGGATTAAGCTATTAGCTCTAGCTGCTTCATAAGCCTTAACTAATCGAGAGGATTTTTTTGTAGGTAATAAATCTGTATTGCGTTTATCTTGCTTGTTAGTGCTTCCAGCAATCCAATCATCTTCGACTAATTTTTTAACAGCTTGATTGCAGCGATAAAAAGATTGATGGCTTTGAGCCTGAATATATTTGATATTAATTGTTCTACCTTCCTCTTGAGCAATAATTGTGGAATACATAATGAATCTCTCTAGAGGACTCGTAACCACATCTTTAGAATCAAGATTTTGCACCATTAGTTGAAGTTCTTCGTGTGTTAGCTCAACTAGTTGTTTGGTAATAGGCATACTCAAGTCTAATTTATAAACATATTTATATCTTAGTTTTTGAGTTAAATATTTTGAGTTAATTGTTTTGAGTTAAATATTTTGGATTAAAAAACTTAACTTGATAAATCTTCACAGGATACATGTACCGTGCAACTATATTTTTAATTTAAAAAATTTAGGATATTTATGAAATTACAAAACTTTTTATTGGCTGGACTTATGATCTGCTCATTTGGAGCAAAAGCTGATGTCAGGTATGCAGGTGTTTCATTTCAAACTGGTGATATTGATGTGGATAGCGACTCATTTGATGTGAGTGCTTATGGTGTAAATTTTTTATCAACATCAGGAAACATTTTATTTAGCACATCGGCTGCCTCTGGCACAGTTGATGATGTGTATGGATATGATCTTGATTTTGCTGCTCAAGGCATTGATCTAGGTTATGCATTTGGAGACCTAAAAACTGGCTCTTTTGTATTTGGTGCATCTTATACCAGAGGAGAAATTCAAAATCCTGGACGAAGTAATGTTAAAACAAGTGAAACTGATCCATTTGTTGGCTTTGCAAAAATGTCAGGAGAGGGAA
>Ga0255758_10004109_pt1 | contig 12536 bp, 2 predicted proteins | sample 011ome_24_FD_179958 | JGI IMG/M metagenome (GOLD analysis project Ga0255758, IMG submission 179958) | Coastal salt marsh microbial communities from the Groves Creek Marsh, Skidaway Island, Georgia - 011513CT metaG (version 2) | ecosystem: Environmental > Aquatic > Marine > Intertidal zone > Salt...
TGATGGGTTTGCATAAGTTATAAATCCTTCCCATTGTGTATCATATAGTTCTGGTGTAGTAACGGTAATTGTAAAGTTTTCTCCTTGACCATCAATTTCATTTCCAGTACTTGATGTGATTGTTATGGTTTCATCAGCTGCATCTTGTATCGGATTAAACGTTTGAGCAAATGCAGTTCCTGCATTTTGGTATCCACTTGGAATTACTATATTACCAACTACTACTGTACGAGTTGTCTGTGATGATACAAGAGCAAATGAACTTGGAGATAATGTAATAGTACCTGCAGAATCATCCCCACTTACGTTGACAACACCACTATTTCTAGGAATAGATACCGAACCACCCCAACTATAAGTTGGTGTTACATAAAATTCTTGTGTTAAACTACCTGTTTCAGAAGCAGAACCAACATTTATTTGTGCATTAGTTACTTTATCGGCAGAACCTGAATTTTCTTCTATTGGATATGCTCTAACAGTCATCGTACCAGTTCTACTTGCAGTTGATTTTCGTGTTGCAAGTAAATAATGTGTTGTACCACCGATAGTGACTGGAAAATCATAAGTCCAATTAGAAGTTTCCCATGTACTTAATAAAGCAAATTTGGGGCCAGTTATATCTATCACAGATACAGTTGGATTACTAGTAAAATTATTAGTTACAGTAAATGATAATGATTTATACTGACTAGTACCATACTGATTATAAGCCCAAGTTAAATCACTAACACCAGATATTTCAGTTGAGGGTGCTGCATCCTGAGTTACTTTTAAATTTACAGAAAACGAAGGATTAGAATCTAGTGTTATAATTGAAATAAATTCTCTTGTGGATGTACTTGTATGTGAAGTTGGAGTAACTCTTACAGTATTAAGACTTGGATTACTTACACTAAATCCATTTGAAGGGTCACTAGATTCTGAAACAGCACTAACATTATAACCAGCGGTAGATGATACTGTGAAATTTATTGGGGTACTTGAGTTATATGGGATTGTTGAAGTATAAATAAATATTTCATTAAAATCATCGTAATAAGTATTAGATATTGTAACAGAATTACCAACAGGTTCATCAGGGTCAATTGGGTTTGCTGACATTGTAGATGTAATAGTAAATGGGCCATTGTTTCCACCTGCAGTTAAGTTAGTAGCAGTAACTGTACTTGTATTTGATTTACTAACTGTTGTATCGTTTGATTCTGCTTTTACTTCAATGAATTCATCACCAATACCACTTATATTAGTTGTAACAAAAGAATCACCACTATTCCAAATTCTATGTTTAAAATATGTTGTATTAGATAAAGAAACTGTCCAAGAAACTCCATCATCACCAATATCAGGTGCAGTTTCTATTTTGAAATACTCACCATCACCACCATTATATCCATATGAAATAGTACCAGTTTGTGGAGTAATAGCTATTGATGCATCATTAGCCAATTGACCAACAGTAATACTAACATTAGTCATATCAGGAGATTCTAATGTAATAGTTCCATTTCTAGCAATTGCATCTAGTTCTTGTGAATCAATTATTACATCAAAACTATTTTCATAGTTCTGACTTTCAGAACCAGAGTTTAAAACTACTGATGCAAATGATATATTATCATCGTTTATTCTAAAATTACCATCGGAATTATAGGAAATACTTCTTGTATCTCCTGAAGCTTGAGTGTTTTCTAAACTTGTTGGATTTATTGTTACGAAAGTAGCGAATCCATCTTTACTCTCTCCCCTTAATTCTTCAAATCCAAGACCAGGCTCAGTATCACCATAATTAGGTGGTTCTAATGAAAATTCAGTCGCTATTTCACTAAACCCTAATTCTGTATTATCATTTCTTGATAATTCTGAATTAAAATCATTAAGATTTATTGGACCTGTTTCTGGAATCGGCATACTACTGACCTTTTAGTTGTTTAATTTCTTTTTCTAAGTTATCTACTTTTTTAGATAAATCTTTTATTGCCTCAATTAAAAGTGGTGTTAATCTTTCATATTTAAGACCTCGATATCCATGTTGTTTATTAATCTGAACAATTTGTGGTAATACATATTCTACATCTTGTGCTATAACACCCACATCGTTACCTTTAAAGTTATGTACATTTTCAAATCCATCTCTCCAATCAAAAGTAACTCCACTTATTTCTTTTACTTTATCGAGAGCATCTGGTATGAGTTTTATGTTTTCTTTTAATCGTAAATCCGAACTTGTTAAACCAGTAATGTTACCAGTTGCTGATATTGAACCGGTAACCTCTAATTGGTCTCCTGTTCCATGAGTTGGAACTCTTACCGCTTTAGTATCAGATGTAACTACCTGAAACCCACCTTTTGTTATTTCAGTAAAAGCTACACTCGAATCACCAACCATTGTTAGTGTAGGTGTAGAAATCACACCAGTACCAAGATGTGCTGTTATTTGTGAATTATATGAGGGTGAAGATTGAACATATGCATACGATAAAACATCGGTTAATTTAGAAATAACACGATAATACATACCATCCTCTAAACTAAAAGATATACTCCAATTTTGTGCAGTTCCACTTACACTTAATGTAGCAGATGTACCAGTATTAGTTGTTAAATATGACCAAGTACCAACATCAGTCCATCCAGTTGAACCATCTGTACTTTTTTGTAGTATTACTTTAATTCTAGCTTCTACTCTGTGAATATAAATTGAACTTGCGTAATCTATAACCGATTTAAACCAAGTAGATGTTGAATCAACAGTAGGTGCGGATATAGTACCACTTATTGTTGCTGATTTATCCGTATAACCAGATACGGCCGATGGCGTATTAAAAGTTGGTGGACTTGTATCAGTTGATGTTATTCCAGTTGTATTTGAATATGAAGGAGCTGATTCCGCAGTAGCTCCTGTCTGATTAGTTAATATGTAAGCAGATAATGAATTAGATACACTTGGTGTACTAAGTCCAGATGATGGTGTTAAATTATTTGTATTTTCAATATTAATAGCACCACCAACATTAATAAGAGCATTTGAAGAAGCATTACCTGCATTTAATGTTAACTCTCCATTTGGTGTTGATATACTATTAGTAGATAATGTAAATCCAGAAATAGTTCCTTCGTTTGCCGTTATATTTGTTGCGTTTATTTCACCAACAATACTAAGTGCATCATTAGTGGAGTTCCAATTAAGAGAACCAGCTGTACCATTAAGGAAAAAGTTACCACTATCATCCATGTAGGTTTGCCAATTACTAGCAGAATAATAACCCATATTTGTAGAACCAAGATACAACCCGTCTGTTGTTGGTGTGGTTATTTCAGCCAAAGGAAATAAAGCATCTGGTCCAAATGAAAATTCTGATGCTGAAACCAATCCATCAGGTAATGCTTCTACAACTTGGTCAGAACCACTTATAATTCCATCGGGTAGTTGTTCACTACCACTTATGATTCCATCGGGTAATGTTTCGGGTGGAATAATACTAAGTGCATTAGCAGTTATGGTTCCACTAACAGTTAAATCATTACCATCCCAAGATAGTTTATCACCAAGAGAAAATACATTAGTAGAACCAGATGCAAAGTAAAATGGAGTATTAGAATTATTATAAAAACCAGTTCCAACATATATTTTTGAATTAGTTCCATCCAAAGTAATACCATTTTCTCCAACTCTAAACGCATTTGAAAAATATCCATTTGCACCACCAATATTTGGTGAGTAAACAATACCAGCATCTATAAATGTATTTCCATCACCATCTTGAATTGCGGTTGAACCTGATATAACACTTTCTAAATCTTGATTTACTTGGTTTACTTGTTGTTCTGCAACCGATGCAGAATCTGCTGCATTTGATGCTGATAATTGAGTTTCTTGTATAAGACCTGGTGTGTTTGTAAATTCAATAGAACCTCTAATAGAAAGAGTTTCCCCATCCCATAGTAGTTCACCCCCACCAAGAACAGGCGATTCTAATGAAAGAGAACCAGTACCAGTATTTCCATTGATACCCAAGAAAATACCATTACCAACATTATATCCTTGAGTACCAGTTGTTGCTCCTTGGTCAATTGAAATGTAAGGATAGTTAGTTCCACCAGCTATTGTAATGTTTGCAGCTGATGTTGAACCACTATTATTTGTACCAACATTAATTGTGTTTTGTACATATGATTCTGCAAATATTGCTAATTCAGATGCCACAAATCGAGAACCACTTCCCAACTCTTCCCAATAATCAGTATCAGGTGGTTCTATTGCTCCAGCTGATGTTCCGGGACCACTATCTTGTATTGCTAAATAAAATACATTATTATATAAAACTGCGTCTGCTCGAGATAAGTTTTCACTTTCATTTACTTCATAATCTCTACTACCAGTCCAAGGACCAGTAAATACAAGACCAGGTCCATTTGAACCACTAAGACCAGGTTGACCTTGTTCTCCCTCTCTTACAATATTAAAGTTAGCTTCTCTTCCAAAATCATATGTTTCACCAGATGAATCTGTGTATCTTACATTGATTTCCATAGAAGAAGATTCTGCCAACATTGTACCAGGTACACCACCATAGTTATTGGTAGTTGGTGCTACTTCATTTGGAGTAATACCCGAACCAGTCACTCCTGTTATTCTATATGTGTTTAAACCACCTCCATTATTATAAGTTACTTCTTCTCCTTCTACATATAATTTAGTAGAACCACTTGTGTACACATAGGATGATGATGGTATCACTCCATTATAATATGCAGGCAATACACCTCGTTCATTCGATAGATAAAGAACTACACCACCTAAGAATGAAATTGGAGTTATTGTAGTTGAATTATCTATCTGAACTCCAAACTCATCAGAAGCAGTAAATTCATATGTAAGAGAACCACTAAGTAAATTTAAATCAGAACCACTAACAAAATAAGTTGCAACACCAGTTGTTGAATTATCTGATAATAGAGTTAAAGGAGTTGGGTCTCCTTGAATAGATGATGAATTAACAGTAATAATCTCTGTGTTTGATGGTAAATTTTTTCTCTTTACTGTGATTCGAGAAACTTGATTTGGTGGTTCTACTAAACCTGTACTTTGTTTGAATGTCATAACACTTCTATCGTTATTAACAATCAAATCGGCGATAGGTTGACCATCTTCTAATCTAAAAATTGTTTCATACTCTTCTACATCATCAACCGATGCGGTATAAACAATAGAGCTCACCTCATAATTTGTATCACTACCACTAAAGTTAGCAATAGTTAAAAGGGCATTGGTAGAAGTTACATTTGTTAATCCACCAGGATAAGTTCCACTATAAGAACTTGGGTCTATATAATTACCATCTTTATCAAATGCAGAAGATTCAAATGTAATAGAACCACTCAACGCATTTGTTTTAGAAAAGTTAAATCTAACTTGTTGAAATGCTGGATTTGCAATTGAACCACTATAAAATCTAAAAGCAGTTCTATCTGATTCAAATGTTAGTAATTTTATTACATCATCAGAAACTTTATTACCACCACTAAACTCTTTACTTGCTTTTAATTCAACCGGTATATAGTTGTTGTTTATATCATATAATTCAAACTTATAATCGAATGTTTCTACTGGTAAAGTTCTATCTTGTTCATCAAATACATCAAATATTTTTGGTGAAAATGATGCATCTTGTGATGGTTTTAAATCTATATTTGCAAGTTGCCAACCATCTCCTCTGGTAGAAAACCCAATTTTACCAGAACCAGAATACGGCATGGTAAACAAATGTTGTACTTGTTGTCTTGAATTAAAGTTTGAATCTGCATTTAAAGTTAATAAAGTTTGTGTAAATGGAATATCACTTGAACCACTTTTATATGAACCGGTAATAAATGCAGTTAGTGTTTTTGGAATAATAGTATCTGGTTCTTTAAGAGAACGAGATACAAATACAGCAGGTTCTGTGTATGAGGTTACATCTGTACCATTTGTTGAGGATGCTGTAAAGATTCCATCAATTCTTTTAACTAATACATTTTCAACTTTACCATCAACAGTATCAAATACATACGGTATATTAAATGTTGTATCTGGTATGGTTATATCAGTTGTAGGGTCTGCATCATCTGTAATATAAGTTCCATCTGATGTGGAAGCTGGTATAAATGGATAATCAGAAAAATTATATAAATAATTTCCAGCAACTAAAGGAAGTTGTGATGTATAATAATCAGTTGATGTTACAGAACCAGTTATTGTTGTACTACCTGAAAGTGGGAATATCTCTCGTGCCTTTAATGTATTAAATGAATTTGTACCAATTTGAGATATTGCAGTAATTTCATTTAAATCTGCGTTTAGAGGTTCTGAATTTCTGTTGGTTCTATAATCAATATAAATAAAATGAGATGTACTACCAGATTCCAAATCAAAGATTGCTTGTGAACCGGTTGATAAGAACCAAGTTGGGGTTGTTGTGAAATCCCCACTATCAATTGAATCTAAAATAATATTTGTACTACCAGAATAAGATTCTAATACAGATTGGGATGTTGCAGAATTATTATAGTAGAACATAGCATCGGTTTCTACATTTCTTAATGCAATTGCAGCTCTTAAATCATTTGATGCTGATTCATAATATTCTAGTTGGAATTCTACTGAACCTGTGTTTGTTGGTATAGAAGTAGAACCACTATCAGTTACCAACACAATATTAAACTCACCAATAGAAGATGAGATTGGATTTGTTGCAGTAATTAGTGAGTTGTATGTTGATAATGATGTTTTGTAAGTATCACCATGTAATGTTTCATCAACATAAACACTACCAGTTAAAGAACCAGTAAAGAAGAATCCACTATAATTAATTCCCTGGTCATAAACATAATTAGTATTGTTAATATCAGTTGAAGAAGATACAGAAGATACTACATAAATTTGGTCTGATTGTTCTACATAAACATTTTCAATAATATCATCATCGTTTCTAAAAATATAAGGAATTTCTAATGGATTTGTAAAATTATCATCAGATGAAGATGGTGATGTAAATTCTGTTGTTAGGAAATTTCTATCACTAAATTCAGTTGAACTATATGGATACCCATCATTACCATAAAGATAATCTCCTCCTCTTGGTGGTACTCGTGGTACAAACAAATCAGTAGAACCAGTTGAAATCCAATTAGAACCACTTAAATCAAATAAATCGTATAAATCATAGGAACGTTGTGCGGGTACTAATTCTGTGAAATCTAATTCACCAATAAATACCATTATACCTTGTTCGAAATCTAACTCAACGATATATCCAGTTGTTGTATCACTTCCTATTGTAAGAACCGCTTGGCCGTTTACTAAACTAACTACTCCACTTAAAGTACCATCGGTTTCCTCGTGTGAAAATTCAATATCACCGGTATCAAAGTTGATTGAGTTTATCTCATAGGTTGTACCATATAGAATATCACCATCAAGTGAATCTAATCTTTTTACAGGTATCAAATCAGCGTTTAGTGGTTCTATATCTCTTAATGCTCTATAATCAATATGAATGTAGTGATAGCCACCATCGTTGTAATCAATTATTACTTGTGAACCAGTAGTCCAAGTTGATACAATAGAACTATCATTGTAATCGTTTGTATCAATACCTTCAAGAGAGTACTCTATACCATCTCTAAACGAGTTTAATTCATCAATTGGAGTAGAACTATGTTTATAGTAAAACTTTGCATCTGTATCTACATTTTCGAATGCTAATAATGCAATTCTTACCGATGCTGAATCATAGGTTTCAATATAAGTTCTAACATCAGTTGGAGAACCGCCGATGGGTAAGGTTGATGAACCACTATCTAACCAAACCATAAAATTAAAATCACCACAGAAAGAACCCGAACGAGCAACTATCTTTGCTTTATGTGTTGGTTCGGTTTGTAATCTTGAGTTTGTTTCCCAATCTCCACTTGTTGTATCAAAAGTTAAAGTTGTATCATGTGAATGTGTGTATGCAAATCCACTTGGTATTGATGTATAAACAGAGCCGGTTTGATTTTGTGGAGTATCGTAGAAAGAAACTTTAGTATTATCGTAAATTAAAGGTTTTGTTAAATCAAAACTCGATGAATTTGGTGCATCTAATCCACTATAAGAACTTTGAGAAATATAGGTTGGGTTAAATACATCTATTTTTGAGGGGTCATATTTGTAATAGTAAGTTCTTGCAACAGATTCAGATACAACAGTTATCTCTCCTTCTATTGTATCTTGATACGAACCACTAACGAGGGTTTTAAAATTTAATTCATACTCCGTCTCATCATACAAATTAAAAGATGTATCTGTGATTAAATCAACAGATTCAGTCTGAAAACTACTTGATGGTACATTTATTTTTATGGATTCATAAAGTAAATCATTATCAAATGACAGTGATGTATCTGACCCACTAACCTGTATTGATGAGGTTATCCAATATCTTTCTACGTTACCTTCGGTTAATTTACCAAATCCACCATCTAAATCAGAACCTGGAATCAGAGGGTCTCTCAATAGGTTACCTGCTACTATTTTTATTTCATCGCTGAATTTATAATCACCAACATCAGAGCGTGATTTTTTATATATTTTTAATTTATCTACATTACCAGTAAAAGTATCTAGTTTACTGAGGTTTATTCTACCAAAAGAAGAAGTTACTGCTGAATCTATTGAAGTTCTTGATGCAAAATCTTCGAATTGAATTTCATAATCGAGGTTTGTTGTATTGTTTATAATCTTATTATCATCATCAGTAAATGGAGTATCAACTAAAACAACATTATTATTTATAACTTCTTTAACCACCCCTTCATAATTTAAAGAAGGAATTCGTATAATATTTTCATCCATAGATGATTTAAAACCATCACCAGTCTGTCTTTCTAATCGATAAAGAGTTCCAGCTCTCCAAGTATTTAAATCAGTTCCTAGTGGGGGATTTTCTGCTCTACCGATAACAGAACCAGTTTGTATTACAGTTGGTATTTCTTGTTGTACTATTACAGATTCAACTTCATCAATTGTAATTTGTGGTTTCTTGTAAAATATTACAGGAGTTTTATTGTTTTCATTTCTATTTAGATAAAAATCCTTTTCCCACTTAACATTATATGCACCCGTCCATTCTTCTGGAACTGGTCTTACAATTCCATCACCATCAACATATTCTTTTAACTCACCAAGAATGGTAATTTTAGCAGGCCCTACTGGTGTTGTTTCATAAACATGAGTTGAAAGAACAACAGAGTTTCCTTCATAGTAATCAGGTACACCACGACCAGGTTCTACATAAAGAGTACCGCCATCCGCATCTACAATTTCTATTTTAAGTTCTGTTGATTCTTTTAAAAATTCAGAACCCTCCATCAAGAATAGATTTTTACCCGCAGTAAAAGTATCTGCAAACTTACCTATTCTGAAATAAAATGAATTTGGTTTATCATCGGTTATGAAAGTATTATAACCACTAAGATTTTCAAATTTATTACCAACTTTTACTATACACGCCATATGGATATCCTATTATACCCATATAAATATCTTTAAAAATATTTATTAACTATTTATACATAGAAATACATAGAAAGTTATAGAATGAGAAAATATACCACAATTCAGATAAAAAAAGAAACCCATGAACTCTTACAAGATTATTGCAAGGAACATGGGTATAAATTAAGTGGGTTGGTTGAAACTCTTATTAAACAAAGAGTTGGTACTCCTAAACCTGAAAATGTGTTAAGGGTTAGAACTTAACGTTTGAAAATCCATTTACTTTTTTAATCTCGATAAGACCATCTACCACATCTCTCATTGAATCGATGTGTGAGATTACCATTACGAAATCAAATTGTGTTTTAAGATATGTAAACAACATAAAGAGTGATTGTAAGTTCTCACTATCTAAAGTACCGAAACCTTCATCAATCACAAGGAAATTAGGTCTTGGGAGGTTACATACATTGATTAACGCAACTCGGATTGCTAAACCACTAATAAATCTCTCCATACCACTACACATCTCTAAACTCCATCTCTGGTCTCCATACACAAGATACGCATTGATATTCTTACCATCAATCTCCAATTGCATTCCAAACTCTACGATTTGTGCTAGAATATTATTTACCTCACCTTCAATCATTGGTAGGGATTTCTCTATAAGTTCGTAACTCACACCATCTTTACCAAGAGCGTTTAGATAATAATCAAATAACTTAGATTGTTCTTCTAAATCTTTAACTTCTTTGATTCTATCTTCAATAGTTTCTTTTTGATTTTGTAGAGCAGAAATCTTACCATTTAATTTAAGAACATCTGAATTAATTCTCTTCAATTCATCTTTAACACCACTTTGTTTTTCTCGTACTGCGGTTATTTGTTCTCTAATTTCTTTATTGGTTTTTATTTGTTCTTCGTTCTTGTAATACTCATCAATTAGTTGTTTTTGTTGTGTAACTTGAGTATCTAAACGAATTTCTTCTGTTTCTGTTGTTGATAACTTGTTAATAAGTTGAGAAATCTCTCTATCGAGTTTATCTTCTTTATCTTTAGCATCTTGATACTTTTCCCACTCACCTTCATATTCAACCAAAGTATTTATCTCAAGTTGAGTATTTAATTTATTATCGTTATTCGTTCTAAGATAATCTTCATACTCTTTTATATCAGAATCTACCTTTTCTTTCTGCTCTCTAATAGTTTGAGAATTTTCCATACAGATATCACATTCTTCATTATATTTGTGTGAATCTAAATGTTCTTTTCTTTCATATAAGGAATCTAACTTAATTTGTATTTTTTCTAAATTAGAGTCTATTTGAGATAAGGAATTTCTTTTTTCTTTTAAATCATTAATCCCTTTCTCTAAATCTTCTTCATCGAATTGGTCAAGGATTTCATCTAAAGTGATTTGTAATTCCTCACGATGTTCGATTCTTTCTTGTATAGATTGTTTTGTGGTTTCGAGTTCTCCTTTTTTGGATTCGAGGTTTTTCAATCTTCTTTCTAACTCATCAATCGATACACCACTATCCGCATTTAACTTTACGATTTTCTCGTTTAGTTTAATAATTTGTCTATTAAGGATATCATCTTCTTCTTTCAGAGCCTTTTGGGACATCTCCAAAAGTTTGTATTCGTTTTTGTCGGTTTTAAGTTCAGTGTCGATGTCTGCTAGTTTCTGAGTAAAATCATCTGACTTGAATTTTCTGATAAGTGTTGCATTATCCCTATTCTCATCTGCTGCCTTTTGATATAATTTATCAAAGATATCTACACCAATAAATTGAGAGAGGATTTCTTTTCTTTCCGATTGTGATTTATCGATAAAGAGTGCATTGTTTCCTTGTAGGGATAGTGCGGTTAAAACAAAATCTTCAAACTTACCTAAGTATTTTTCAATGTTCTTATTAGTTTCTCTTCTTTGTTCACCATTAAGTGATTCTACTACTCCACCATCTTCTTTCCAAAAGTTGACATCTACTTTAAGGTTAGTTTTCTTTCTTGTCCACTTAGCAGTTCTCTCAATGAAGTAATCTACTCCATCTATCTCAAAGTTAAACTTACAATAAAACTTATCCTTACGATTGTTTAAAATGTTCTTAGAAGAAGAAGTACGAGAAGTTTTATCGTAGATACAGAAAGAGAGTGCATCCCACATCGAGGATTTACCTGAAGCATTAGGAGCAAAGATACCCATGATTCCTTGTGCTTTATCAAATCTGATTAGGTTATCTTCACCATAGGAAAACATATTAGAAAAGTTAAATGTTTTAGGTGTCCAAAGAATATTACCTGCAATATCTGATGTATCTATTTGAGTATTAAGTTCTTTGTTAATTTCACCAATTTTATCAAGTTCTTCAGGTTCTAATAGATACTGTCTTTCTAAGTAATCTTTTATTAGGGAGTTTTGGAAAGTTTCATCTTTAACATCACCAACAATGTTTTTGTTTAGTTTGGTGTTGGTTTTTAATTGACCGATTGTATCTGTTCTCGTTACCGTAACTTCTGCAACTTTAAATAACTTTTTAAGTTCAGTTATTTTTCGTTTCATATCACTTGGTTCGGTATTTGTGAACCTTAATCTTAAACGAGGGAACTTTGGAAGTTTTGTACCAACTTCATCGTAAACCCATTGTGGTATTTCACCATCAACTACATCAACTGTTAGAAATCCATAATCATTGTGGATATGATGTTCAGTAAAAGTACGAGTGGGAACATCCCATAATAAGTAACCATGATTTTCGAGTAGTTCTCCATGATTCTGTTGAATCATCGAACCAGCATAGGCAACCCACTCATAACCTTCACCAAAAGTTTGTCGTTTGTGTATATCTCCTAAAAGGGCCATATCAAATCCATCAAACATATCCACTTGGAATGAGTTGGATGATACGGTATAACCAATATCGGTCTGTGCTTTGTTTACTGGTCCATGGAATAAAACAATTTTGTTTTCTCCTTCTATATCTTTTCCCTTAGGCCAGTTTTCTTTGTTATC
>Ga0255758_10004114_pt1 | contig 12521 bp, 14 predicted proteins | sample 011ome_24_FD_179958 | JGI IMG/M metagenome (GOLD analysis project Ga0255758, IMG submission 179958) | Coastal salt marsh microbial communities from the Groves Creek Marsh, Skidaway Island, Georgia - 011513CT metaG (version 2) | ecosystem: Environmental > Aquatic > Marine > Intertidal zone >...
ATCAACTCATCGCTTGGCTCGGTGCGAAGCAACGAGGCAATAAAGTCATACATATCAGCGCGAAGAGCATCTTCTTCGGCGATTTCAATCGGCGCTACATCTGCGTTTGTCATTCAAGATTCCTAATCGTGCATACAAGAACGCTAGCACAGCAAACCCAAGCTCGCAATCCGCCTGTGCCGATTTGGAAAGATTTTTTCCGATTTTGGAAATAATCGTCAAACAGGCGCAACCCAAACCCAGCCAAAGGGTTTGCTAAGTTTATTTTTTCCGAAAATCCATTCTTGCTGGACGCCAGACAGGGGACTGATTTAACTTGGTATTTTCTTCGCCATTGACAGCAACCTGCGTTTGGACAGGGTCACCAACGGGGGATTGAAGCGCCGTCATGTCAGCCACGCCTTTTTCCAGTGACGCTGGTGCGGCACCGGCAAATTCGCCGTGATCCCCGCCTAATTCGTCCAAAACCATCTGATGTTCGCCCAGCATTTCGGACAATTCATTCTGCATCAAGGCCGTTTCAGCATTATTTTGTTGCGCCAAACGGGTATTGGCGTCACTGGTTTCGTCGGTTTCGCGCGCATTTGCCTGATCGGATTGGTTAGCCGAACCATCGGCACGCTCATTTTCATCCTGCTGGCTGTCTTTTTCGCCCTCTTTGGCTTCGGCATCGCCCTCTTTGGTTTCGGCATCACCCTCTTGAGCCTCAGAATCATCTTCTAGCGCTTCAGCTTCTTCCGGCTCAACATCGTCTTTTTTATAGCCCTTGCCAACGGTATAAGCGGTTTTCATGCCCTCAACAACGGTGGCGGCATCGGTGTAATCCTCGCCATATTCAACCATATCATCAACGACACCAAATAGCGGATTTAACCGCCACAGACGCCGCAGCGCCATTTGCCGCACACGCCCGGGAAGGCCCTTGCCGTTCAAAAATTGTTCAAGCCCGCTTTCTTCGGTAACCGCCTCGGGATCGGGAAGATCATATTTTTCAAGAAGCTCAGCATCGGTTAATTTGGCGTCTTCCTCGTCTTCAACGACATCGTCTTCGGCGATTTCGGGTGCGGGCACCTCATCTGGCACATCTTCGCCTTTGGCGATTTGGGTTTTGCGCGCTGACCAGCGCGACAAAAATCCACCTTCACCTTCTTTGGCTTCTTCCTTGGCCTCAACATCATATTTCATACGACGTGCCATATATTTGACCCCATATTTTGAACGAATAAAAAATATAACCGCTTGTGTGATCGTACCCTAGCACAGATCTAGTGATACTCATCACGCTTCTTACGATCGGACGGCACCTGAAACATATCGCCATCACGGCGCAAGCGTGGGTCAGCGCCACCAAGCTGGTCACGATCAACGCGCGCCTTGTCCCGTTTGCGCTTTATAAAAGGTTCTGGTTTGAAATGGATTTCGACAAATTGTTTGACAAATTCGGCAATCGGGCCGTGTAACGGTAATTTTTCAACCTGATCTTCGCCACAATCTTCATAATCTTGGATATTGTAAGGCGACAGACTGATTTCAGCGAGATGAATGTCAATGTCTTCATCACCTGAATCATCTTCGTCTTCATTATGCCGCAAAACCGCATAGATCGCTGGTTCAGACGATGCCAGATTTTCCGCATAGGCCTCGGCTTCGGCGCGATGCAGATCAAGCGATGCTTCGGCAGTGAACAGCAAGTCACCCGAATCATCGTCCGATGGCTGGCGCAAGCGCTGAAACTGAACATCATTACTTGGTGGCAACCCTCCACCAGCGCTTAGCTCAAGCGGCACTAGATCATGGATCACCCAGCGGTGCGACTGCCATTGATTATCAATCGACTGGCGTTCGATAATCAACCGAACGGCATAAAGGACATGCCGACTATCTGGCGAAATTACATTGGTCACGGTAAAGAAACTCCCATCATAGCCAACGACTATCCATCAAAATGTCTTTGTTTTGCAAGGTATATCGCGAAACTCACTTGTCTTTGGCGCGATGTTAGCTAGTTTAGCGAAGTAACTTGCATTCAAACAACCCTGACCACAACGCAATCAAAAGGTTTTTTTCGATGAATTTATCAGACGCCAAGGTCATGCTTTGTAATTGCGACGGCACGATGTCGCTCGACGGCACCAAACTGGCAAAAGCCTGCGGTGCCGAAGGTGGCTGCACGATCGCAACCTCGCTTTGCCGGACAGAAACAGGCGATCTGGCCGCCGCGATGCGCGATGCGCGCGACGCGAACCAATCTTTGCTGATTGCCTGTACGCAGGAAACGTCAGTTTTTGACGCCATTGCCGAAGAGATTGAATGCCCCTCGCCCGCAACCGTCAATATCCGTGAGCGCGCTGGCTGGTCAGATGAATCAGCAACCAGCACCGCCAAAATCGTCGCCCTGATCAAACAGGCAGGCGATGGCCAAACACCATCACGAAGCCTTGCGCTAAATTCTGATGGCCGCTGCCTGATTTATGCCGATATGGGCCGTCCGAACGGCGGTGCTGATGCCGCCATTGCGCTTGGCCAAAAATTAAATGGTCAATTAGGCGTTACCGTTATGATTGCCAACCCAACCGATGATCTGTTTCCAACAAAGGACTGCGGCATCCTTGCAACCGGTAAAATCAAAAGCGCCAAAGGCCATTTCACGCATTTTGATCTGGTGATCGATCAATTTGGCGCGGCCCTACCATCAAGCCGGGACTCGCTTCAATTTGAAACGCCGGCAAATGATGTCGAAACAAGCTGCGATATTCTGATTGACCTGACAGGCGATACGCCACTTTTCACTGGCTGGGAAAAACGCGACGGATATTTCCGCGCCGCCGGTGATGATATCAACGCGCTTGCCAACATCGAAAGCGAAGCGGCGCAAATGATTGGCGGCTTTGAAAAGCCAATCTATGTGAATTTTGATGAAAATCTTTGCGCGCATTCACGCAATAAAATTGGCGGCTGTTCACGCTGTCTTGATGTCTGCCCAGCCGGCGCCATTCAAAGCCTTGGTGATCATGTTGCGATTGACCCGGCCATTTGCGGTGGCTGCGGGCTTTGCGGCGCTGTTTGCCCATCGGGTGCAGCCCAAACCGCCTACCCGCCGGCAGACGGGTTGTTGACCAGTATCGCCAACCTTCATGATTATTATCAGGCAGCTGGCGGCAAAACCCCAAGCCTGTTGCTTCATGATGACTCCTATGGCGCTGAAATGATTGAAACCATCGCCCGTTTTGGCCGTGGTTTACCAGCCAGCCTGCTGCCTGTTTCGATGCATGCAATGGGTCGTGCTGGACATGATATTATGGTGGCGGCAATTGCGCTTGGTTATCAGCAGGTCTTTGTGCTGCTGAATCCGGCCAAAGATGTTGAAAATGCCCCGCTTGTCGATCAGGTGACATTGGCACGATCAATGCTTGCCGGTGTTAAGGCTGATGCTGATAACCGCATTATCCTTGTTGATGCTGTCGACCCTGACGCGGTTGCCGAAATCTTTTACAACAGCCCATGTAAAAACAATGCCAAACCAGCGCCATTCAGCCCAATTGGTGCGCCGCGTTCAATGACACGGCTTGCCATGCGCGGCCTTGCCAATGCAAATGGCACGGCGGGAACCGTGATTGATTTGCCTGCTGGTGCGCCTTATGGCCGTGTTGAGATCGATACAGACAATTGTACGATATGCCTGTCTTGTGTCAGCGCTTGCCCCGCTGGCGCGTTGCAGGATAATCCTGATGCACCGCAATTGCTGTTCCGTGAAGATGCCTGTCTGCAATGCGGTATTTGCGTTGCAACCTGCCCTGAAAAAGTGATCGCGCTTGTGCCGCAATTCAATCTTGCCGACAGCGCGATGGCAACCGAGCTGATTATCGAAGATACACCATTTGAATGCACATCATGCGGCAAACCATTTGGCAGTTCGAAATCAATCGAGCGGGTGATCAGCAAGCTTGCCGATCACAGCATGTTTCAAGACAGCGCAAAGACCGATATCTTGAAAATGTGTGAGGATTGCCGTGTTGAGGCCATGTTCGAGCAAAAAGATAAAATGATGGAAATGCGCGATCGGCCAAAGCCCCGCACAACTGACGATTATCTGAATTAATCAAGCTGTTAAATCTGCGGCGGGTTGGATTCGAAACCTGCTGCAGATCAGCCTTAAATATATTTACGCATTAAATTAAGATGGATCGCTAACCGGCAGATTTACAAGCAAGTTTTGCGGTTTCATTCTTACGACTCCTGCCTCATCCATTGCCAGCCCAAGATACACCGGTTTACCCGCCATTTCAGCGACAAACCCGTTATCGGTTTCCAATTTGAAAAGACATAAAATGCGCCGCAATCGAGGCTCGTCAACCTCGTCACCACGATACAGATCATTCAGAATTTTGGTGGCTTCGGCATCAAGACCAATATGCCACGACCAGGCTTCATCTTCGATTTTGACCATTGGCGAAACGCGAACCGCAAGCGGCAGAAAATGCGCAATCCATTTTTCTAAAACCCGCGCCAAACCATCAAGTGCTGGCTGGGTATAGGCGATGTCAATTGAGGTGTTAAACAGGTCGGATCGTTCCCAATATTCATCGGCCGTTTCCGTGGCGAGAATATCAATTTGCACCTCATCGTTTGCGCTTGTTGGCTCAAGTGCCTTTTGCATGCCTGATTGCAGTTGCACTGTTGCATGATCAGCAACCATGATTCGCCCATCATCAAGCGTTACCACCTGATTGCGGAATAGAATCTCGGCTGCCCGCAATTGCAAAGGATCGGTTTCGCCATCAAGAATATTGCGAAGAATAATCTGCGCTATCTGTTCAAAAAACAGCGGCGGGATATTTGGCTGGGCATTGCGTGCCATTGCCATATAAGCCGATTCCAAAGTCGGATAATCTGCCAGAAAATTACGGAACCGCAAAACCGCCTGATAATTATGCACAACATCTTTATCAGCAATTTCAAATAGATCCGTTGGCACCACCGCCGCAAAAGGATCATCAACCAATTTCTTATGAAGCGCAATTTCAGCATCGCATGACCCCTCTTCCGGGGCCACTTCTTCACGCATGAAATAGGCGCGCATAAAATCGGCGCTTGGCACCATATGCCCGTGATCGTCACGAAGTGTTAAATGCCATCCAGATGTAAGCCAAAAATCATTGCTCATTACGTTCTCAAACTCCATGAAGGCCCAATCAACGGTGCCTATTATCCCTGACCATGCGCGTGATGCTCTGCACTATCTGCTGGGTCATCATCATCGACCATTGTCCATATTTTCTGCTCGGCGCAAGATTCAGGCTTGGCAAGGCTGCGGAAAGACTCGCGAATTCCATCATCGCCAAGGCTGCGCTGAATCGCCAGCAAAGTGCCGGTTTTATGTTCGGCGCATAAATCTGCCATGAACTTGATTTCTTCAGTTACCGCGACCATCGCCGCTGCTTCGTCAGGGGCACCAAACTCATTCATAAAAATCGAACAAAGCCGTTTTTCAATCTTATCAAGATCATCCGGCTTTACCGTGACAATGCTAACCAAGGTTGAGAAGCCCATTGAGTCAAGCCCCAAAAACCCATTGCTAAACGCTTGTTTTACCTTGCCTTTAATATCGGCCTCACCAATACCGGCAAAGCAGAAAGTGCCAACAAGCGCCCATTCGCCTTCATCGGCTGCCAGCGGAAACACATTCAGATCAGACGGGTCAAACCGGATGGTTTTTGCGAGTTTCATAGCTGGTTTACCAATTCCCTATCCATAACAGACCAGCCCCTTAGGGCAGAACTGGCGTGCCACAAACAGCTTCGAGTTCATGTGGCATAACCGATGATGCTTTTCCATCAAGCTTGACCAACGCGCCGCCATGTTCATCAAGACCCAGCCATTCAGCCTGTTCGCCACCAGCGAAATCAATTGGCGCGGATGCTTCTAACCGCTGCATCCAACTGTCATAAAGCGGACGGAACCCGTCATCTTGCCAGCGGTTGACCCAAGCCAGAAAATGCCGGCAGCTTGATTCAACCAAGCGGGTGCGCGAAATAAACCCGCCCCCTTCTTCGGCCATCGAGGTTTGTTCCGCCCCAGGGGTTTGCGACCATTCAGCCTGATCCTGTTCTTCGGCGATCAAACGTACATCGGCGCTGACAATCATCCATTCTGGCACGTCATCGCTGCCTGCTGCCGGATCAATCACCAGACGCACCATGCCGGCACGCCCACGATTTAACATTACATAGCCCGGCAATTGATAGGTAACGGCAATTTCAGGCGGCGCCAGCGCCCCGATTGAATCACCAAGCCCAATCATCATCGCAAACAGCATCTGCCCAGCTTGACGAACCGCAACATCCGGCTCTAGCCGAACGGCAATCTGCATCCGGTCGATTCTTTCAGCATAAAAAACAGTGCCAACTTCGGTATTTGCGGCAACCGCGACGGCCTTGGCCAGCACATCCTGACCAGCAGGCACTTCAACTGCCCGTAGCAAAGGCGGCAATTGTGGAACAGTTGTTTGATCGGCCGGATCATCTTCGTAATATAATGTCATGCGCTTTCCTCATTGCGAAGGTCGGCGACCTCCATCAAACGTTTGGCAATAGTGCGATAGGTCTTTGCCTGTTCAGATTGCGGCTCGGCAACAACAATGGGGGTTCCTGAATCCGATCCAACCCGCACTGCCATCGACAAAGGAATTTCCCCAAGCAGTTCAATCCCACGTTTTTCCGCCTCGCGCGCGGCACCACCATCGCCAAAAATATGGTCTTTCCGGCCACAATCCGGACAGCTCCAATGCGACATATTCTGCACCATTCCCAGCACCGGCACATTCGCTTTTTCAAACATTGTCAATGCCTTGACAACATCAAGAAGGGCAATATCCTGCGGCGTTGACACAATCACCGCCCCGGCCAGATTAACCTGTTGCGCCAGTGATATCTGAATATCACCGGTTCCGGGCGGCAAATCAATAATGATCACATCAAGCACACCCCATGCAACCGAGTCCAGCATTTGCGTTAACGCCGATTGCACCATCGGCCCGCGCCAGATCATCGCCGTATCGTCAGGCACCAGCAATCCCATCGACATTAGATGCACGCCATAGCTTTCCAGCGGCTTTACCATGTCACCACCCGCCGACGCCGGACGACCACTGACACCAAGCATGCGCGGTTGTGACGGGCCATAAACGTCGGCATCAAGCAAACCAACCCGCAACCCCTCAAGGCGCAGGGCAATGGCCAGATTTACCGCTGTTGTCGATTTACCAACACCGCCCTTGCCCGATGCCACGGCAACAAAGCGGCGCACCTTGCTTTCAAGAATTTTTTCGGTTACCGGCCCTTCATCTTCAGACAGGGCGCTCATGCCCCCCTGATCGCCAGCATGCGCGGTAACCATCACGGTTGCGCTGGTCACGCCTTCGATCGCCAGCGCCGCCTTTTCCGCAGCACGACGCACCGGTTCCATGGCTGGCCCGCGATGCGCCGGCACCTGAAGGGCAAAACTGATATTGCTATCCTTGATTTGCAAGCCGGTTACCATGCCAAGCGCAACAATATCGCGCCCCTGCGATGGATCCTGAACATTCGCTAGCGCTGCCAGAATCAAGTCTTGGGTCAAAGCGGTCATTTATTCAGGTGCCACCAAATTTGCCGTGACATCATGTGTGAATTGCAGATCGGCAATCTCGACACGCGCTGTTACCGCCACTTCTTCGCCAGCCGCAATCTTGCCATCAGCCACCGCTTTGGCAAGCGCGTCAGCCAATTCCTGATGCGCGGTCACGCCAAGCTGCTTTAAAAATTTCCGCATTGCCATTTCACTGGCGGTCATATCTTCGCGTTGGTCTTTGCTCATCGTCATTCCTATCATAATGGGCCTAATGGATCAGGCTTTGTAATTTCGAGATTTTGTCTGTTTAAACGCTGCCCGTTATTCGGGTGTTTTCAGGGTTTTAACAAATTCTAATATGTCATCAACATCCTCAAGGGTAAGGATGATTTCTTTGCTAAAGGCTGGCAGGGCGTCACTTCTTGGCTCGCTTACACCTTCGATCCGCACAAGTGATGGATGCGGCGGCAAAATATAAAAAACCTCAAATCGATATGCCCAATCATCAAGCCATTTCATCGCCGAAAAGGACGGGGTTGATCCAATACCGCCATAAGGGTTGATCCCCGGCACAACATGGCATCGCGTGCAATGTTCGCGCACCACTTTTAGCCCTCGTTCAACAGCGGTATCGGCTTTGGCCGCGACGCCCATAAAGGCACCACCACACAAAACTGCGGCAAAAATAGACTGACCAAACAAACGCAAAACAAACAAACCCTTTTTCTAAACCGTTGGATCGGCCATATGTTCACGCAACATATCAGTATATTGCGCCACCATATGCTGAACAAAATCTTCCTGTTCCTCAACATTCAAAACATTTTTGCCAACATGTGCGGCATAACGTGCCGCCGCATACAGCATGACCATCTGTAATTCAGTCGACTCAATTTTCTTATTTCTCTGGTTGGCTAGTGAAATAAACTGATCGGCAGCGCGCAGGAATGCCTGACTATCCAAGATCCCTTCCCGGTGCATTGCAGGATCAAAAACATCAGGCCGCTGGTGCCATGGTGGAAATTTCATCGTGGTAGGATCCTCGGTAACAGGTTAATATTAGCACCATAACAGCTTTTTTTCACCAGATGAAGTGCAACACAGGTTTGCGCTGGTTAAAGCCATCTATTCCTCATCAAGGCTAATCTGAACGGCTGTCATCCACGCCAATATATCAGCCGATTGATCATCAACCAGCGCAACATGGGCGCGATAGCGGCGAATCAATTCCTCCCCTAGCGGGGTTAATGTGGCACCGCCCCTGCTAGCCCCACCCCTTTCAGTAACAAACAACGGGTCACGAAAGCCGCTTTGCATCGAATCAAGCAAAAACCATGCGCGCCGATAGCTCATCCCCATCTGACGCGCAGCAGCACTGATTGACCCAACATCGCCAACCAAGGCCAGTAAATTAATCTTGCCAACACCAATGGTTTCATCAGCGATGAATAGTTTTGTGCGTACCCCCGGTTCTTTCGCCGCATGCCTAGTCTTTTTTGTTGCGGTCAAAAATGGCCTCCCTTATCGAACAAATCGCCTGCTCCCAATCTAACCTAATATTGATAGGCGATGCGATACGAAAAACCAAATATGCGGTTTGCAACACCCTTAAATCTCTAATAAAAGAATAGGATGTTGTCTTCCGTTTTCAGCCCCAATCGAACCTTTCATCGGCTTTTGTCGATGTCGCGCCAAGCGATCATCAGCAGCAATATATGGCTTGCCAGCTTCCTTGCTATTAGCCCCGCTGCGGCAACGCCCTTCATCATTGTGCAATCGACTACATCAATCCAGAATTCGGGGCTATATAAGCATTTATTGCCATTATTCGAGGCTGAGCACGATATTAAAGTAAGGATTGTTGCCGTTGGCACCGGACAGGCGCTTCGCAACGCAGAAAAATGCGACGCTGATATGTTGATTGTTCATTCAACAATTGATGAGGAAGAATTTGTTTCCAAGGGCTTTGGCAGCCAGCGTTACAATCTGATGTATAATGATTTTGTAATGGTTGGCCCAAAAAGCGATCCCGCCCAAATTCGAACCGCCAACTCTACCGTCGAAGCGTTTCAAAAACTCGCCAATACGAGGTCCAGATTTGCCTCGCGCGGCGATGATAGCGGCACTCATAAAGCCGAGCGCCGTTTTTGGAACATGGCCGGCATATCAGCCAGCGACGCCAGCGGAAAATGGTATTTAGAAACCGGCCTCGGTATGGGCGCTACACTGAACTTTGCAGTTCAGTCAGACTCCTACACACTTAGCGACCGGGCAACATGGCTGACATTTCGCAATAAAACTAACCATGAAATCCTGTTTGAGAGCGATCCTTTATTGTTTAATCAATATGGCATCGTGACCGTTAGCAAAGGCCATTGCCCAAAGGTAAGGGACGCCTTATCCCAGCGTTTCACCAGATGGCTGCTTTCTGCTAAAGGCCAGGCCGCAATCGCTGCCTTTCATTACAAGAACCGGCCCTTATTTTTTCCAAACGCCAGCCCAGCGCGTTAAGAAATATCAGTCTTACCACTTCGTTTCAGCGCTTACAACGGGTGCGGCAAATCGCCTTTCAGGCGCATTTTTTGTCGCCAACGGATATGTTCAGTGGTATCGGTACGTCATGGAACGCCGTTATTTTTTAACCCTGGCTGCGGCCGCGGCATCAAGCGCACTGGCTCTAACGCCCCGGTCACTGTCGGCGTTTGTCTCGGCGCGGCAAACCCAAATCACTGCCGGCAAAACACGATTGAATATTGCTGGTGACGGGCAGCCCGATACCGATCTGTGGCTCTATAACCAATCTTGCCCGGGACCAATGCTGCGCTATCGTAAAGGCGATATTCTGCGGGCTGCGGTTCGCAATAATCTGGACGTTCCAACGACAATTCACTGGCATGGTATCCGTAATCTCAACGAGATGGACGGGGTTCCTGATTTGACCCAGGCCCCAATCGAACCAGGCGAAACCTTCGATTACGAATTCCCCCTGAAAGACAGCGGTACTTATTGGTATCACGCGCACAATATGGGGTGGGAACAGGTCGCACGCGGTCTCTATGGCCCGCTTGTCATTGATGATGATGACGACCCGCCAGTTGACCATGACATTTGTCTGATGATTGATGATTGGCGGCTGGACAATGATGGGCAGATCCATCAAGCCTCATTGGGCAGCCTGCATGATTGGTCGCACGCCGGACGCCTTGGCAATTGGCTGACAATAAATGGCTTATCCGCCCCCAGCTTTCAGGTAAAGCAAAAGGCGCGGATCCGGTTACGCATAATCAATGCGGCCAATGCTCGGGTGATGACGATGCAGCTTGACGATGCTCAAGCGACGCTGGTTGCACTTGATGGGGCTGTATGCCAGCCCGAACAGATCAATAAGATTGTTCTGGCACCAGCGCAGCGCGCCGATGTTATTCTCGATATGGATCGTGGCACCCTCAAACTATCCGAGGTCAGTACCGGCGAGCCTTACCCCGCTGGTACGATTAACGTTGATCCTGCGCTTGGCGTATCATCATTAACCAAAGCCGCAGTTAATCTGCCTGCACCTCCCAAACTTCCGTCCTTAAAAAAGGTACGACGGATCCCGATTCATATGCAGGGTGGGGCAATGGGTAATTTGCAATCAGCATTGTTTGAAGGCAAAGAAAAGTCGCTTCGTGAATTGGCGCAACAACATAAAAAACTTTGGGCCTTTAACGGTGCAGTAGGTGATTATCGTGAGATAATGGCTGAAATTGAGCTGAATTCACTGGTGTCGATCGATATCTATAACGACACCGCATGGCCGCACGCCATGCATCTTCATGGGCATCATTTCTGGGTATTATCAGACGATCCGACGATCGCCCTGCCATCAGGCCAGCGTGATACATGGCTGATGCAGCCACAACAGCGTATCAGCCTTGTGTTCCGCGCGGATAATCCAGGTTTATGGCTGTTCCACTGCCACATGTTAGAGCATGCCGCAGCGGGAATGGGCGTGGTTCTATCAATTAACTAGAACCACCCACGCCCACAATCTTTATCAGACAACAGTAATGGTGAATGAACCCAGTCCGTCAACAGTGCCAACCATCACATCACCGCGCTTGATCGGGCCAACGCCGGCCGGTGTGCCAGACATGATCAGGTCGCCTGCTGCTATGTCATAAAAGCGCGAAAGATAAGAAATCATTTCTGGCACTTTCCAGATCATTTGGTTCAGGTCACCCTCTTGGCGCAACTCGCCATTCACTTCGAGCGCAACGCGGCCATGATCCAAATGACCGGTCTCGCTTGCCGGCACCAACTCACTCATTGGCGCAGATCTCTCAAAGGCTTTACCAATTTCCCAGGGCCGACCCATTTTCTTGGCCTCACCCTGCAAATCACGGCGCGTCATATCAAGCCCCAGCCCATAACCAAAAACATGATCAAGCGCATCTTTTTCCGGAATATCAACCCCGCCGCTTTTTAACGCCACAATCATTTCCATCTCGAAATGCACGTCACTGGTCTGCGGCGGGTATGGAAACTCACCGCTTGTATCGACATTTTCAGCGTTTTTCTGGAAAAAGAACGGTGGCTCTTTATCCGGATCATGGCCCATCTCGATAGCATGATCAGCATAATTCCGGCCAATGCAGTAAATCCGGCGCACCGGAAATTCAGCATCGCCGCCACGAACCGGCAAAGTCACTTGTTTTGGCGGTTCAATTACGTAATTCGTCATTTTGGAAATTCCTTCTTAACCAATAACAAAACAAAAAGATCAGACCCGCATAATATGCTACCCGGCGTTCCAGATAGGCCAGAAACTCTGCAATAATGAAAGCCAGCGCAAACAGTACGAGCAGCACTGCCCAGAAATGCTTAATTAGGAAATTTGCAGAATAGAGTTCGAACAACGCGCCAAATCTAAC
>Ga0255758_10004132_pt1 | contig 12488 bp, 13 predicted proteins | sample 011ome_24_FD_179958 | JGI IMG/M metagenome (GOLD analysis project Ga0255758, IMG submission 179958) | Coastal salt marsh microbial communities from the Groves Creek Marsh, Skidaway Island, Georgia - 011513CT metaG (version 2) | ecosystem: Environmental > Aquatic > Marine > Intertidal zone >...
TGATCGAACTCCGGCGTGTACTCTTTCATCACCGTTGTGATCTGGTAGTTCATGAAATCCTGCACACGAGACGCCTGCTGGACCTTATCCAGCGTCTCCTTGCCCATTGTCTGGGTTCTGACAGGACCACCAGCCGGCATCAGCTCTTTGAACGCCTGCGCTTGGAACTGGACAATGGATTCAGTAAGCATTGGGTGGACAGCACCTGCTGCACCACGGAATGGCCTGCTGCGCTCTTCAAACTTCAGGCCCAATAGATCAAGGCCCTTGGCATACATCTGCTCCCAGTCACCTCGAGAACTCTTGTCTGCCTCGAAAAACGCCAATAAATCTAATGAAATCTGGGCTAGATCACCGTCGTCCATGTCCTCAGCGAGGTTGTCATAGAAGTCAGGGTCTTTTTCTGGGACCAGCTCTATCTCAAACTCACCGTCGTCAGGAAGCACCACCTCGATCTCGGGCATGTCTTCATCTTCAACAACGACCGTTGTGTTTGGAGCAAGGTTCACTACTTTATCTATTGGCATGGTCTTGTCCTAGATATATGTTCTGTTGTCGTCTTTGCGGTCTACGTCGCCGCCACGATTAAAATACTGCGGATTGTCTGGATCACTCTTCTTCAACATATGCTCAGGGCTTCTCAGTGGTCTTGTCGTAGTGTTCTTAGCCAGAACCAATGGGCCAATCTGTATTACCTGATCGGCAGACGCCACAGGCATTCCTGTGTTTTTATCATAGAAGAAAGAGTGTCGGTAAGGATTCATTCCAACCTGAGTCCACTCAGGATCGTTCAGATACTTTTCGGCCAAAGCTTGGACTTCTTCGACTTCCATATTACGCCACTTACCGTTCATTCTGGCAAATGGGGCCTTGTCTGACTTACCTGATGCCACTTTAAGGGCCGAGTCAGGATTACTGTTGAATTTAACATCGTCCAGAACAGCTACTTTTCCATAGCCTATTGATGGGCCGCTGACTCCCGCGCCTTCGTGCAGAGAAACAACCCACGTATCAAACTGATTGTATGCCGGGATGTCTAGCCGAGAACCGACCATAGTGCCATCAGCGATTTCTTTGTTTAGTCCTATCAAGCCCTTATCAACTTTATTTTGATCAAGCGCATAAGCAATCTCTTCAAAAGAAGAAATCTTAGGGACTTCGGTTATTAGCTCAATAGGACGTAGCTCTTTTACTTTTTGAGCGTAGTCCTCAATAGATATCTTGTTGGCTTGCAGGTCTCGAGCAGCCTCCTCAAGCTCAGGCGTTTGTGCCTGCCTAAAGTCTCCTTTGTTGGCTTCACGCCATGCTTTGCGTTGATCTTCTAAAATTGAAGAGACTTGAGTCTGTTCTATCGCTTTATCTTGGAGGGCCACGGCGTCTGCATACTCTTTAACCACAGGCACATCTTTGGCTCCCCCAAAGTAGTCAGGGTCGTGTACAAAGAAAACTATGTCGGGTTCGCCGTTGTTGTGCTTTTTAAATGTGTTTTTGTCCCAATTATCCGGCGCAAACTCATCGTTCCATGGCAAACGAGCCACGGGCCTAAAACCTACACGTTCGTATATATCAGGTAAATAGGTGTCAAAGGCGTCCAGCTTCTTGCCGCCGGCCTGAACTGCTGCTTGGAGCATGGCATAACTACCGCGACGAGGCTCGTTAGCAGAAGCAAATACAGCCACGATGTCGCCGTCTGGCTTGATGGCAAACCCGCTGCCTGATTCTGTACGGAACAATCGAGCGTCTGCCAGCTCTTCTGGAGACTTGATATCAACCTGAGCAGCCATTGGGTTGGAGGCCATCGCCTGAGTCATGTCTGCGTTATATGCTGCAGCATTCGCGGCTGAATCCACCTGCCTAATTACAGGTAGAGAAAGAGACGCGCTTTGGTACTGTGTCAGAGCATTCTGGTCAGGGCTAAAAGTTAGAAGCCCATCGCGTCCATCTGTTCCGACAGTTCCTCTCGTGTAAGGCCCGGCCTCTTGGCTAAGATTTCGTCCATCAGGCCCTCCCGAAACTCCTCGGGTCGATCTTGCGACGTTGGCTGCGTCTCTACGGAAGGCTGTGAGGAAGTCTCCCCTTCGTTCAGAAAGGGCGCCCCGACCTTGAATATCCCTGACATCGCCTGATCTAAGGCTTCCGTCGGGGTTGGCGTTCTCGAATTGTTTCGCTGCTTCATCTAATTTTCTCCTGTCTACTTCGGGCCTAGTGTACCAAGGACCAGTGATAGACTCGGTAACCTTAAACCCTGTAGGTATTATACCGTTTGATGGCTTCTTTACAAATGCCTCAAACTCCTTCTGCCGTTCAGGCGTCATCCGGACAATACTACCGTCAGACAACGGGTATTCAACTATGGGTCCTTCCAAAGCTTGGCGGTATGTCATTCCAGAGGAAAAAGTGCCCGGCTTGCCTTCTGTCACGCCTCCACCAATAGGTGTTCCGCTTCTAACTGCTTGGAGCGTGCTGTGTGAAACCCCTTGGTTTCCTTCAATCAACCATGTTTCCCAGTGCATCCTGCCAATAGAACCGTCTTGTGGACGACCTATCATCTTGTATGCCTGAGACACTGCGTCTCCCATGCCGTTTTCTAGCATTTCTGTCAGCATCAAGCCACGCGGTCCTACCAGTATTTTGCTCAAGCCGCTTTTGTTTATACCGTCATAAATGTTCTTGCCTTCATATCGACCGTCATCCCACAAATGGCGAGACTGTATTCGGTCCATGACCAGCATGTCGTCTTTGCCGCCCACCAAACCTATGAACGAAACAACCTTATTGTCTATGCCGGGCTTATTTGTAAGCCGGAAAAACTGACGCCTAAACTCTGGACCAGAAACCTTAGGGTTAGCCAAGGAGTTGTGGAGGAGCCTAAGTGCCGGGGCGTTAGTGCCTTCTGCTGTTTGTGAAAGCGCATAAAGCAACTTGCCTGCAGCGTTAGCGTTCATTGTAACCTGCTTGGCCGGAGAGCCTTCTGGAAGACTTCCTTTAACCATTTCTTCCCACGCAGAAAGATCACTTTCGGTAAACTCTCCTCTGGCCGACTTGGCTATAAATGGCTGGGCCTTGTCCAACAGATCAATAAACGCGGCCTCCTGCTGAACCGGGCCGGCACCCCTAGATAGGATTCCCCACATAAACAACCTGCCGGTCATTTCAGGAGTAGCCATCTGAGAGTTGTACATGTTTCTTATCTGGTTCACATAGCCAAAACCCTCGTCAACACTGGCTTTCAGCTCTGGTGTCAACTTATCTAACTTGGCTGCAAGAAGAGCGGGATCGTTATTGTATTTAACCGCTTGGGATGGGGGCGCTGGTAAGTAATCGCCGCCAAAAGCCTCTGCTTCTGTGTTTTTCCAACTCTGCTCACTGGTCAGTGCGTCAGGATGCCTTGCGATTGTGGCGTCAATGTTGGCGATCACTGCGTCTTTGTTTTTTGGTGTAAAACTCTGAACAACAGGTGTTTCTGCTTTTTGGCCGGTTCCTTCTACCAAAAGTTCTGGGGGCAGTGCGTGACCCTTAGCGTTCTGATCAACAATGCCTTGCCTCATTGCTGTGCTGCCTATGTCAGTAAACGTGCCGCCCGCCACGCTCGCCAATAGCTCTGCCGCCGTAGAGTCCGGCATAAACTCACGCGCACCTGCAGCCGCAAGCTCACTGCCGCCATACGCCGCAGTCTCTCTGCCTAAACTAGGAAACAATCGACCTAACTCTGTGGCCGCTACAGTGCCTGCCTGCTTGGCTCGAGCAAACGGCAATATCTGAGTAGCCACAGCAGCCGGGGCATACGGGTCATAACCCGCTACGCCCGCACTTTCCTGCAACCTCTGAGACACCGGCACAAACGGCTTGGTCTCTATGCCCAAAGCTTCCGCGCCCTTCTTGACGCCCAGCTGGGCTAAATCACCAAGGCCCACGGTCATGTCCAACGCCGAGCCTATAACCGGCTGCGTTACGTTCTCGAAAAACGACTGATTGAGCCTGTCCAACATGCCACGGCTCTCGGTCCGTGTTTCTTGATCCGTGTCGCTTGGTGCTTGGGCCGCGGACCTAGCGTCCTGCTCCATTGCCTGCCGGTCTAGCTCGAGAAGCTGTTGCTGTAGTGCATCGAAATCAGTTTCGGGTACGCTCCCGCCGTCGGCGTACCCTTCAGGCTTTTTTACAGCACCGCCTTCTGCAAAGAACCTAGTTCCCATTGTCGGGTCCCTGAGGTCTCTGGCTTGCAGAGCGCCAGTCGCGCCTGCGTAACCGCCGGTCAAGGTAAACGGTGTCCGCATGCCGGATTCCATTTCCTTCAGCCCAAAGGTGTTGTAGTGGTTCGTGGCGAACTGCTCAAGGGTCATGTCAGAAGACATGCGGCCCTCGTTTATCTGAGTATTGAAATCCTCTACCACGTCAGGATTGAGGGCAATGTAGTCCGCTATGGTGCCGGTTTGTGATGGAGTAAACGCTCCGGCCCCCGCGTCTGCCGCAGCACGCGCCTCTCTTGCCTGCTCCTGTCTCATCAGAGCATAGAGCTGGGACCTAGACAGGCCGCCACCGTAGCTGCCGGTTCTTTCCAGCAACGGGCTATAGCGCATGTAATCCTCTTCGCTGCCGCCAGTAAGCTGACGGAGGTCCTGAGCTGCGCGGCCTCTGGTGTAGCGATTAAGCTGGGAAGTTGGCATCAACGTCCTCGGGCGGCTCGTGACAGAAGGTGGCGTGAAGCTGAACCCTGATCCGGTGGCCGAGAGCAGTTGTGCAGCAGGCACGTAATCAAAGCCTACGAGCTGCTGCTCCCCGAAGATATCTTCTGTGACCTCGGTCCGTGGGTCGCTTTCCCTGAACGCTACGTCTAGCGCGGGTTCACCGGGGCCGAATATGCCGGGATCGGTGCCAAAACCCTCAGAGGTATACACCGTGGGGGCCGTGTAAGTGTCTTGGGTTTGGGGAAAGGAGTCCACTACAGGAGGAACTACAGGAGGCTTTTCAGGCTCTGGGATATTAAACAGAATGCTGGGGTCTATGCCTGCCGCTTGAATATCTGCGATCGTATAGCCGCCTTCCAGTGCAAGCTCTCTCAAAAGGCTTTGCTCCGCTGGAGTTATGCCACCCTGCTCTACTTTGGCCAAGTATTCTCTGGCCTGTCTCTGAAGAGACTCTACGCCGGGATCACCCGCTGCGGTGCGCGCTGCTGCTTCAGCCGCTAGTACAGGATTGGCCGTATACGCGGACTCCACAGTGGTTGGCAGATCGACCCTTGGACCAGTAGCAGGAGTAGTGAATATCTTATCCAAGACATCCTGCCCAACACCGGCGTTGATGAGGTCAGTGTTACTGATCCCCGATTCCAGCATGGCGTTGTAGGCTTCAACGCCTATAGGCTGATTGCCAGCAAACTGGCCTTCTCCGGCCATGTACTTGTCAGCAAGGTCTCTCAGGTTGGCGTAGTAAGTCTGCACGCCCTCTTCACCGCCGCTCTCAAGAGCGCGTTTATAGGCAGCGGATTGGTCGTAAGCAGCTTCTTCAGAAAGGTTTATGTCGCCGCCGTTTGCCATACGCAAAGGCAGCTTCGAGAGCATCTCTCGAGCGGAAGGACCGGGCATAAGGGCGTCCCCTTAATTCGTTAGTAGTCCGGCCATTCTATCCTAATAATACTCAGGCACAAGGTCTCCGGTAGAGTCTTCCTCGGGTTCGTCCGAATACAGCGAGATGAAATTGCCTGCTCGGAATCGCATCAGAGCCTGAGTCGTGCTGTCCACCATGTCGTCATTATCGCCATTCGGAAAGGCCGCACACTCCTCGATCAACTCTTCAGCCCACTGAGTTTCAGGCGCCCAGACCATGCCAGACTCCAGAATCGGCGCGACAGAGTTGGCTCTCGATATCTTATCCTGCCCCGCTCGCCGACCGCCGGGAGAGTACATCGTGACAGGAATACCAACACGCCGCAGTTCCTGCTGAAGCGTGGTCCCTGTCGCTTTGGCCTCGATCAGGACATTATCAGGCTGCCAGTAGTCATACTGCTCCTTGGCCAGCCGTTTAAGCTCAGGGAAGTCGTAGCGCCCCTTTCTTACATCTACCAGCAGGATATGTGGCCCCGAGTCCTCGCTGGGATAAAACACGCCCCACGTCGTAATGACAGAGTAATCAGCCGTCTCCTTTTTCGAGTAAGCCGTGTCGTAAGACTGAATGATGTAGTCTAGACGGGGCATATAGTCATGCTCCCAGATGTTCCACCACTCCCGCTTGAGTATCGCGCCCTCGTCCGCAGTAGGACGCTGCTGGTACATGGCATTCCATTTCTGGACCGATAACGACGCCCTGACAGCCTTGAGTTCCTCCAGCTTCCAGAAGGATGGCCATAACGGACGTTCGTTCTCCTCGCCCTCGTCAAACACAGCAGGAAACTCAATAACCTCCCACTGGTCCGCGTTATGTGAGGTCTGAGCCTTGATCAGGCGTGCAGTCAGGTCCTTCGTACCCCAACGGGTCATCACAATGACTACCGCGCCACCGGGCTGCAGTCGGGATCGAGGTCCAGAGGTGTACCATTCCCACGCATTGTCTAGCGCCAGCTGGGACTGAGCGTCCTGTTCCGAGTGCGGATCGTCAATGATCAAGAGGTCCGCACCACGACCCGTCATCGCACCGCCTACACCAACAGCAAAGTATTCCCCACCGTGGTTCGTGTCCCACCGTCCAGCAGCCTTGCTGTCCGCTTTGAGCTGCACCGCGTCAAATAACTGCTGATAGGTATCAAGCTCCATCAGGTTACGGACCTTCCGGCCAAACCTCACGGCTAACTCGCCGGTGTGGGTCGCTTGGATGATCTTGGTCGTCGGACGACGGCCCATGATGTACGCCGGAAGCAGGTAAGATGCAAACTCAGACTTCGTGTGTCTGGGCGGCATGTTGATTATCAGCCGCTTCAGCGTGCCGTCGGCTATACGATCAAAGGCCGCGGCCATTTTCTCGTGGTGACTGGACAGGATTGCCTCTGGCCAGACGTATTGGCAGAAACCCAGAAAAGAATCCCTGCCGTGTTCTTGTGCTTCTAGCAAAGCCAGCCTGAGTTCTAGCTTGAGTTGTTCCGCTTCTATCTCAGGAGGTATTTGAGCTGCTTGCATAAGGACCCGTTTTCGTTTGAATTTTGCAAAAATTTTTGCGGGTTTTGATTTTCCAGACAAAGGGGGTGGGTTTCAAGGTGTTCCACGTGAAACATCAAAAGCCATTTTTGTTTCGGCCAGAATTATTTATGTGAAATCTGTCTTAACCCCCGGCGGCGCGGACAGTGGTCGATTTTTGATCAATCCATCGAACGAACGCTCGATCGACGTACCGGATTGGCCAAAAGGGACCCGTTACTTCCGGTAATAGTAATTACCGGAATTAGTGATTCGTTATAAATCAAGCACTTACGTGATCCGAGGGCCGCGGACCGGGGGCAACCACTACATGTTGTGGTCGGGCGCCTCGAGGGCCTCGGCCCGGGCTTCCCGGGGGATGGTCAAAATTTGACCAATTTCGACGCGAAATCGGGGTCTCCCCCATTATGGTTCAGGCCCCGACCGCCCGCCTGTCCTTTCTTGGTTTATTTAAAGTGCCGCGGCGTGGCAGGAAAATGGAAGTGAGTAGACCAGAAATGGATCAGTCAGTGTTATACGGCTGCGTCAGTCTGGACCTCAGGGCATCCCAGTCAACGGCTGCCAGAGGCCACTGGAGGACCGCTGGCACGTCTATTCCGCTTTCCATGAGGGATACCGCCTGTTTGCCGTGATAAAGCCTCAGCTCGATCTCAGTGCGTCTGGTGGTGCCCTTCGGGTGATACTGCACCAGAATCCACGTCGGCAAGCCCATCATGCCGTGCTTCAGGTTGAACGCCACTTGGTGCGGACTCAGCCGGACCTTGCGTCCCCGGCTCACCACCTTCAGCTCCACCATCACGAAACCCCCGTTCGGGATCGCGATCAGGCAGTCCGGCAGGCCCAAACCCACCCGGTTCTCCAGCCTCGTGATCACTACGTTCGGCAGGTTCTCCTTCACTCTCTGATGCAGGCTCGACTCTGGCTTTTTCGGCATCCCTGAATTGCTCAATGATTGATGGCTCTTCAGGTTCTGATTCTACCTCAGGATCGTCCTCGAGGTCCTCAGGCGTCACGTCAATGATTTGTTTAGGTGGCGGGCCGCCATACATTGCCTTGATCTCTTCAAGCTTACGGCGCACCTCATCGACGCTCATGCTGTCAATCGTGCCGTGCCTGATCTCTTTTCTGTCCACGTAGATCGTGCCCAGTGCCTGTCCCCGGCGGTACTCTGCAGTGACAGCGGCGCCATAGTTCCCTGCATCCAGTGCAGCATCGCGGATGTTCTGCAGGTCGCGCAGGTGCCTCTCGATGTTCGTGCCGTATTTCTCGGCCACGTCCTTTCGATACTGCTGGATGGCTGCCACCACTTGAGGGTTCTGTCTCGGGTCTGTCAGGGCGTGTGCGTCCTTGTGGGCGGTCTTGGGGTTGTAGCCTGCAGCTATGGCCGCCTGCTTCAGTGTTTGTTTACCTTCGCCGTCTACCAGCTCTGTGATGAACTTCCATTGCTGCGGCGTAACAGCCTTCTCCTGATCCTTCAGCTCACCTACGTCAGCCTGCAGCCGCTTTTCAAGCGACCGCTTTTTCTTATCAGGTTCTACGGGGCTGCTGTTGAACAGCTCCGCCATGCGTTTGGAACTACTCGTCATGAAATTCTCCTGCAAACCCAGATGCCGGGCTTGAATTGGTAGACAGTGAATTGTTTGCCGGGGTTCTTAGCCTTGAACGTGGCTATTGCGTTACGTGCTTTGACGGCTCTCTCTTGGCTCATCAGCACAAAGAAATCATTTACCACCATAGCAGCAAAAGGATAGCGAGTGCGCCCGGAGGCAGTATGTCCGACGCTGTGACAGCGTGCTTTGATGGTGTTACGCCGTGTAACGGCAGATTTGGCATTTTCAGGCTTTTCAGAATTGTCGCTCATTCACAGATTTCCGCTTTGCAACCGTTCTATATACATTGTTTCTCAGAAAAATTTTTTATTAATCAATAAATTAAAAGTGGAGGTACGTCTCGTATCGATTTCTATTTTGTATACACTGTTACGTCTGTTAAAAAATAGGTGTTACACCAAAAGTTACAGATTTCCTTATATAAAACATACACTTAACGAAGTGTAACGTCTGTTACATTGTTTTTGACAAAAAACACCTTAATACCCTTTTTTTTCAGGAAACAATGCTATAAGGGCAAAACAGACGTAACACGGCGTTACACCCCTAAAACTCCTTTTTCCTTGTCGGATTGCCATAGGCATCATACTCCCGCCAGACCGTCCGGTTGTCCGTGGACCGTGGTACACCACCCTTGGTTGTATAGTACTTTGCCTCTTGGGCCGACAGCCCTGCCGGTATGCTCTTGATGCGCCCACCGTCATTCAAGAAAGCCTCGATATCCTTCTCGAGGCGCTCTCTGAGTTCTGCTTTCTCATTCTTAATCGTCATGGTGCAGGTAATCCTCCACGTGCTGCAGCAGCTCCCCGGCGTAGTCCACGGACTCGATAGCCAAAACGTCTGGATCGAGTTTTGCCCCGTGGCGCGTGAGCAGCGCATGCATGGCCATGCCACTCAAAAGAGTCATCAATGCTTTGTCTTCGTCGTTCACAGCTCCACTCCTTTCTTTCTGAGTCTATTGTACATATGGTTCAGGGCAATTTTGATATCGGCTTTGGAGCCGCCGAAATAGATCGATGCGAGGTTTTCCTCGACCAGCATGTCATTGACGCATTGATTACGGGCCTCATCGAGGTATATCCGGGCGAGGTACCTGCCGAACTTACCTTTCTCAACGGTCCAGATCGGGTACGTCTTGCCGACCTCGAGCAGCTCCTGCACGCGGGCCTTGGCCATCAGTCCGACCTTCTTCTCGATGGGGTCCCGGGTCCGTGTTTCTGGGGTATCGATCCCATGCAGCCTAAGGCGCTGCTTGATTCGCATGTCGAAGCCCACGTCTATCCAAGCGTCCACGGTGTCGCCGTCAACGCAGCGGATGATCTCCGCGTTGTACCTGTACTCACTCATTCTGTCCCCCTTGGATAGCGAAAGTTGTAGGAAGTCTCGTTCTCCTGAAACAAGACGGCGCCGTTGGACTCGTGGAACTTCTTTGCCATGTCGGTTTTGGGCGACAGGGTGATCACTGGGAACTCATCCTTCAGCTTGTATAACAAGGCGTTGATCAGGCGGCGTCCGGCTCCTTTCTGGTTGGACCAGAGCGAGTAGGGCACGACGATCTCCCCGGGTTCCATGTGCGCGATGTCCTCGAGGTCCGACTCCTCCTCGGGGACATACTGGGCATAAGCAAGGCACACCACGGCGTCTGTGGAGACGCCGAAGCCCTGCTTTTCAATTAGAGCGTAGACCTCAAAGGGTTCGTCGAAACGCCTCTGAGGACCTCCTAAGAGGTCCTCGGGCCTTACTGGGTCCTGCTCGATTATTTTTAGAAAATCGAGGTCGCATTTAATCAGCATAGCTGTAGTGACCTCCCTCTACTCGGATGAGCTTGTCATCTCCGGCTTTGACCTCCTCGAACAGCTGCTCTGCCTCTCGTGAGCTGCGGGCCTCGACCATGTATTCCAGCACCCTGTTGCCACACTGGGCGAAGCAGGTGAACCATCTCATTGCAATTTCCTGTTTCATTCTCCTTTCTCCTTACAATCGGTCGTCATATTGACTGACCGGGGGGATTTCCTCGGGGTCCGGGGCGCATGCTTCTGTTTTCCCGGGAAAGCACACGTTGAGCGTGTCGCGGCGTGCCTTCTGCACCATCTCGACGAGATCGGACAGCACTCGTGCTGGGTCCTCCAGTACGTCACCGAGCAGCTGAGCTATCTGCAGCTCGTCAAACTGACCGATGTCATCGAGGTGCCTGAGTACATGCTCTCGGCTTTCCTTTTGAGTCTTTTCGTAAAACGCTAATAGGTCTGTCATTTCACCCTCCATATACGGATTCCAGTTTCTTCGGGTGCCGACACAAAGCGCCAGCTGCTCCCATCTGAGTTAGTGCGTCGGCCTTCTGTGGCCTTCGCGGCTTTGTAAGCTTTGTCTCCGACCTTGCCGCCGGGCACGTAAACGCTCTGCCCGATCTGCATTCTGCCGAAAGGGTATTTCGACTTTCGGACCTGCCCGGTTGGAAAGGGCACTCCATCTTCGATTTCCACAACTTCCTCCTTTCTAGTTATTGCAGTTGATAGCCGGGTCATATGCCGGCCAGCCTTGGTCCCCGTTGCTTGATTCGTAAAGCGCGACCATGTCGCAGTAGTCAGACGCATGGTCCTTGGCATCTGCTAGGTCGGCCTTGCCAGCCCAGCCGAGGGCGGCCACGAGGGCCGCCGTGAAAAGTAGTGCTCTCATTACAACCCCCACCGAACTCTGCAGACGGGGCCGATGCCGAGGCGTACAGACTCCTCGTTGGTGAGCAGCCTGCCGCAGCAGCTGCAGCTTCCGGTCTGGTGACCGTGAGCCGTGAGCGCAGCCAGAGGGTCCGCGGCCAGTGTCTGAAGCTCCTGAGCGATCTCAGCGCGGGCTTCACGGATGGCGAAGAACTTGCCCTCAGGGCTGATCTTGCCGGCGTAATCGCCGTTGTCCTTGACGTACAGGCAGCCGGCGTTGCGACCGTTTTCCGGGGCGATTGACACGCGCAGACCGTGGACGACCAGTGCAGGCTTCTTGAGGCCGTTGCTCCGGGCACTGTCGAACAGCTCGCGGATGCGAGTCAGGTCGATAACCGGGGCGTCAGCCTCACGCTGGGCACGCTCTGCGTTGCGAGCGGCGTCGCGCTCCTGCTGCTTAGCATAGCCCTTGACGACGCAGGCCAGCTGCTTCTCGGACAGCTCGCCATACTTGCGGGCCTTGGCCAGCAGGTCCTGATAAAAATCGGACCAAGTCGCGGCAACCAGCCACTGGTAACCGGCGTCGCCGATGGCGCCCTTGATCTGGCGCTCGCCATTGCAGGCGTTCTGGAATTCCTTCTTGGCCTTGCGCTCAACGCGCTGGATGCGGGCCTTCTTGCGATCGGCCTCGGAGGTCAGGAAGTAGCCCTTGCCGCGGCAGGCGAAGCAGTCTTCGCGATCTTGATGGATGCGGACGCCACGATACAGCCCGGTGCCGCCACACTGGCCGCAAGGATACTGCTCGGTCTTGGCGTAGGGGCCAGTAGAGTTAGTGGTGGGAACGGCGTCAAAGTCGTCCTCAAGGTCGAAAAAATTGATATCTGACATGGTCTGTCTCCTTTCTAGGTGGCCCCCCTCCCGGGGGGCCTTGATCAGTGGTTTAAGGCAGTAGTTTATAACCAAGAGTTTCGCCTACCTCGTCAAAAAGCTCTTCGACTTGAGGCCTGTCAATGATCCACGGGCCGTCTCCGTCTTTCTCGGCTTTCCATTTAGCCTTCAATTCGTAGCTGCCGTCATTTGCTATGACTGCGACAAGACCT
>Ga0255758_10004138_pt1 | contig 12477 bp, 6 predicted proteins | sample 011ome_24_FD_179958 | JGI IMG/M metagenome (GOLD analysis project Ga0255758, IMG submission 179958) | Coastal salt marsh microbial communities from the Groves Creek Marsh, Skidaway Island, Georgia - 011513CT metaG (version 2) | ecosystem: Environmental > Aquatic > Marine > Intertidal zone > Salt...
AATTACATCTAAAAATGGCTGTCCATATCTTTTGGCTTTTCCTTGACCTACTCCCACTATATTTTGTAGTTCATCCATAGAAATGGGATACTGCAATGTCATATCTTCCAATGAGGGGTCCTGGAACACCACAAAAGGGGGTACACCTTTACCCTTTGCAATTTCTTTTCTTAAATCTTTTAACATTTTAAAAAGTACATCGTCAGAAGCTCTTCCTCCTTTTTGATTTAAAATTATGTCGGAGTCATCCGTGTCATTGTAATTATGCTCTTTAATCAGCATAAATGATTTAGGACTTGAGATAAAATTTTCTCCTGCTTCTCGCAAAAATAAGGTTCCGTAGCTTTCGATTTCTTTTCCAACTAGTCCTGCAACAATTACTTGTCGCAAAACTGCATTCCAGAATAAGCCGTCTTTTTCTTTTCCAGCTCCAAAGAATTCATTGTTATTATGTTTGTAGGTATTAATTTCACTCGTGACGTTCCCTGTTAAAATATCTACAAAATATTTTACCTTGTGCTTGCCGACAATACTTTTAATGGTTTTTAATACAAGTTGAACATCTTCTTTTCCTTCTGACTTCTCTTTGGGGAATCTGGAGTTATCGCACATATCGGCGCCTTCTCCATTTATTTCGTCAAATTCTTCTCCGAAATAATGCAAAAGAAATTTTCTTCTATTCATACTGGTTTCTGAATAGGCAACAACTTCTTGTAAAAGTTGGTTTCCAATTTCTTGTTCTGCAACAGGTTTACCATGCAGAAACTTTTCTAATTTCTCAATATCTTTATAGCTATAAAAAGCCAAGCAATGTCCTTCACCACCATCTCTTCCTGCTCTTCCTGTTTCTTGATAATAACTCTCTAGTGATTTTGGAATATCATGGTGAATAACAAACCTAACGTCTGGTTTGTCAATTCCCATACCAAATGCTATGGTAGCACAAATTACATCAGCATCCTCCATTAAAAACATATCTTGGTGCTTTGCTCTTGTGCTTGCGTCAAGGCCAGCATGATAAGGAAGGGCCTTTATTCCATTTACTTGTAAAACTTCAGCAAGTTCTTCTACTTTTTTCCTGCTTAAGCAATAAATAATACCGGACTTCCCTTCTCTAGATTTAACAAACTTAATAATCTCTCTTTGAACATCAACTTTTTGTTTTACTTCATAATAAAGATTCTTTCTATTAAATGAATCTTTAAAAACCTTGGCATCTACCATGCCTAAATTCTTCTGAATATCTTGTTGAACTTTTGTTGTAGCTGTTGCTGTTAATGCAATTATTGGGACTTTATCAATACTTTCAATCATGGGTCTTAAACGCCTGTATTCTGGTCTAAAATCATGTCCCCATTCTGAAATACAATGTGCTTCATCGATTGCGAAAAAGGAAATAGTTATACTGCTTAAAAAGTCTAAATTTTCTTTTTTGGTTAAAGATTCTGGCGCTACATACAATAACTTTGTTTTCTCATCTATAGTGTCTTGTTTTACGCGAGCAATCTCTGTTTTGTTTAATGACGAATTTAAAAAATGGGCAATACTGTCATTTTCACTAACCGACCGAAGTGCATCAACTTGATTCTTCATTAATGCAATCAAAGGAGAGACCACAATGGCCGTGCCCTTGCTCATTAAGGCAGGTAGTTGATAGCACATCGACTTACCGCCTCCTGTAGGCATAATAACAAAAGTGTTATTTCCTTCTAACAGGTTTTGAATTACTTCCTGCTGTTCTCCCTTGAAGCTACTGAAGCCAAAATATTTCTGTAAGGAGGTTTTTATTGACTGTTCTACTACTTGCATTTTTATTTTTTCAAAAGGATACTTTATTTTTCACGAAATTGTTGTTACTAATATACTACAAAAGATTCAGAGAAAAAACTGGTTTTCGTCATTCATCAAAATTTTGTCGTTAAGCATGACTTTTTATTAGATTGTTTCTTATTCTTTTATTTTTTCTGCCTTATCATTTGCCTCAGACATTATTTTATCTGCTTGAAGTTGAGCTACATCTTCCACTTCTTGCGCTTTTACTTTTGATTCTGACTCGATTTTTGTTGCCTTTGACTCTCCCTCTGAAATTATTTTATCCCCTTGAGCGTTTGCTTCAGAAATCATTTTATCTGCCTTCTTATCCGTTTCATCTTTCATTTGCTTTGCGGCAATTTCTGCGGCCTTTTTCTTAATCGGATTACTTGCATTATCAATCAATTTCTGAGCTTGCGCATACCCTTCTTTTTTGAACTTTTCTGCAGCTTTCTTACCTTCTGTTTTTGTTTTATTTCCAGCAGCTAAACTTTCTTTTCTGATTTTCTCCGCAGAAGCTGTCCCAGCCATCCTTATTTGATCAGCCTTTACTTTCGCCTCTGCAATCAACTTATCTGCTTGTTTTTGAGCATCCTCCAATAGTTTTTTGACTTCTTCATACACCTTGTCTTTTACGTCTTCTATTACCTCTTCCACAGCGTTTTGGCCTTTCCCTTTTAAATCAGTTTTAATTATTGGATTAATAGCAGTACCCCCTATTCCTATTTTAATCGGGATATTGTCCCCTAAGTCCATACCAACATCGTTTAAAGCAGACAATAAACCAGCAGCTTCACCCCCAAACATGTTTTGAGGGATTTCCATTTCCATTTTATAGTCCAATTCTTGGAGAAAAGATGTTGTTCCTTCAACAGTTGTGTTAATTCTCCCCATTTTAACTTCGAATGGTTCAATCCAAATTTTACCTTCTCTAAATGCATAAGTAATATTAACATTTTCCAATGTCTGTGTTTTAAGCTTATCCATTTTCAATGCCTCGGATATTTTTTCTAAAACCGGAAGGCCTCTAACCACTACTTTATTTGTGTTAACTTTTCCATTTCCGGTTAAAGATTCATAAATAGGCTCCATTTCCGCATCAATATCAGTTTTGATAGAGAGACTTGTAGAAAAATTTCCTTCACAATATTTAGCTATTGGAACCATTTTTTCCATTGTGTTAAAGTACAATGCCGCTTTAGGAATATCTAAGTTTTTAATATTCATTTTCATGTCAACATGTGCTCTTTCTTTTGAAATCGAATTGTACGATCCATCAAGTCCGATACTACCATCAAAAACATTCATTTTCATTCCTTTTAAAATAGCTAAACCTTCATTTATAATAATACCTCCGGTGAAATTTGAAACTTCCAAGCTGTCATATAACATCTTTTCTATTCTTGTTGTAAGGTTAAAGTTAATATTTGCAGGAATATCAATTGTTTCAGCAACTAATGAATCAGAAGTTGTTGCCGAAGATGGTTCTTCTGCTTTTTCAGATACTGTATTAGGGTCAGCATACATTAATTCATCGACATTGAAATAGTTAGAAGCAATATTGAAAGATCCTTTCAACACATCATTTTTTAATAAATACTCCATATAGTTGTCAATGGTTCCGTCAGCATGCAAGTCACTTTCTCCTATTTTTGCTTCAAAATATGAAAGGTCGAGGTATTGAGGAGCGAACTGAAACAGCATAGAGTCAATTGCAACGGAGTAATTAGACGCTAAAGTCTGGTAATTCATTTGTGCTATTTTCAAGTTTCCATTTGCCTTGAATTTTTCATATTCCTCTTTTTCTAAGGCTGATAAATTGCCCTTTAAAGCTATGTTAGTTTTTATTGTTCCACTATATGACTCTCCCTCTTCCAATGGAATTATTTCCGCTAGTTTGGACAAATCCAAAAACGTATTTACCTTACTTTCTATATTAGGGTCTGTCATCATATTTCGAAGCCTTAGTGATGCATCTACTTCATTCCCTGCAAATTCTAGATGAAACTTATTGATATCTAATTTAGTATTATTTAGGTCAATGCCGGCTTCTCGGTTTACTTTAACATCTAGGCCTATTTTATCAACTTTTCCTGGAAGATCAGGGTACTGGAACCATGCATTTGAAACACTTAAGTCTAAATTAAACCCAGGCATAGACTCCTTACTAAACTCTCCAAAAACTTTTCCTTCAAAAACAAGATTGCCATCTGTTTTTAGATCTCCAAAATCAGGAGAATAAACACCCGGAACCATACTCAGTAATGAGCTAAATGATTGTTTGGTGGCTCCGAAAGTTATATCCATATCCATAATGTCGTCTGTCATTAAAAACCATCCATTAAAAGAAAGTCCTAATTCATTTAACACCGCTTCGTTTTCTTTGAAGGTAAATTTCATTTCATTTTCGGGCATATCTATTTCCATGTTACATTTAATATCTGTAACTGTTTGAGACAAATAATTGATATTGTCATATCCAAATGTAACTCCTCCAATGTCACTTAAGGTTTCTACCGCATACGTTGTCCCGTTAACTGAAGCACTTCCTTTGTGGTTTAACCCATCCAATTCCATATGCATTACATATAGTTGGTCATCGTAAATAATGGAACCGTTTTCTATATAGTAATCTTCTAGGGCTAGTTTTAAAGGAGCGGATTCGTCGTCTTCTTCTTCGATAGCTTCAATATCTGTTGAGTCAGAGATAGCAATGTCATAGTTTGCTTTACCATCTGATAAAACCAATACATGTATTTTTGGCTCAACCAAGCCAACGGATGAAATTTCATATTGGTCACCACTTATGACACTCCATAAATTTAGTTTAAGGTTGGTTTGTTTTATTTCTATCAATTCAATGCCTTCAAATTCATCAACTCCTGTTAAGGTCAAGTCATTTATTTCTAGAGAAAATTTTGGAAATGTAGAAAGCAAACTAAGATTAACCTCACCAAAATCAAGTTCAGCGTTTAAACTTGCATTTGCTTCATCCTTAATAAACTGTACTATCTCATCTTTAAATAAAATAGGCAATAATATGATTAAAATTATTAAAAGAAAAAATGTAATTCCAGTCCACTTTACTAAGCGTCTAACTAAACTTTTTTTCTTTTTTTGTGCTTTTGTTTTCATTTATTTATTTTCTAAATTAAAGATAACGCGATTCATTTAACAAATGATATAAATTTTTAAAAATGTTTTACCATATAATAAGTGTTATGCGATTTAAGAAAGCAGCAATATCCAGTTGCGATTAAATTTGTGTTGGATTACTTTCATTTAGATGTCGCTTTAATAGACGAGAGTGTTTGTTAGAGTTGGTTGTTTCAATTCTTTAAATCAACCAAAGCTAAATAAGCCATTAAGCCCATACCTGTTTCCAGTGCTTTTTCATCCACAATAAAGTTAGATGTATGTAACCCTCCTGTTGGTGCTTTTGAAAAATCAGAAGTTCCTAAACGATAAAAGCATGCTGGAATTACTTGAGAGTAATAAGCAAAGTCTTCGGCAGTCATCCTTAAGTCAAGGTCAATAACATTTTCCGCACCCAAAAATTCTATTGCCGCATTTTTAGACATTTTGGTTAATTCATCATCGTTTACCAAAAACGGATATCCTTTTCGAACTTCAAATTCACATTTCCCTCCCATTCCTTCAGCAATTGATTCGGCCATATTTATCATTAAATCATGCGCTTCTTCCCTCCATTCTTCGTTAAATGCTCTAAAGGTGCCTTTTAGATTCACCTCGTTTGGGATAATGTTAGTTGATCCACCTCCATGGATAGACCCGAAGGATAAAACACTGGGGCTATAAGGACTCACCCTTCTACTAATTAATTGCTGTAGAGAGATAATTATATGAGAAGCAATTAATAAAGGGTCAATTGTTTTGTGCGGTAAAGCAGCATGTCCCCCTTTACCGATTATTTTCACATGTAATTCATCTGCAGAAGCCATGTACATGCCTGGTTTAAACCCAACCTTTCCGGCTTCTAGCTCAGGGTAAACATGCTGTCCAATGATGTTAATTGGCGCAGGGTTTTGCAAAACACCTTCTTCAATCATCAATTTTGCCCCTCCTGGTATTATCTCTTCTCCTGGTTGAAAAATCAATTTAACAGTTCCTTCAAACTCATTTCTTAATTCATGCAAAATTAATGCTGTACCTAATAAGGAAGATGTGTGAACATCATGTCCGCATGCATGCATTTTCCCTTCATTTTTCGATTTAAATGAAAGGTCTGTCGTTTCTTGGATTGGCAATGCATCCAAGTCAGCGCGCAATGCAATCGTTTTTGACGATGGGTTATTCCCCTCAATTATCGCTACAATACCGGTTTTTACAATGCCTTTTTCATGCTTTATTCCTGCGTCTGTTAAAAACTTGGAAACTAATTCACACGTTTCATACTCTTCGAATGAAAGTTCTGGGTTTGCATGAATTGCTCTTCGAACTTCAATAATGTGTTCTTTATTTTGAGCCGCTATTTTTTTTATTTTTTCAATCATCATTTTCACCAAAAAAAGCCATTCCGCTTGCAATCATTTTAAAAGCAACAAATAGCATAAAGGTTCCAAAAATCAACCGTATCAAATTAGGAGATATTTTTAACGCAACTTTTGAACCTATAAAACCACCAATAACAAATGCAACTGCAATAATAGCAGCGTATCCAATAGAGTTTTTTGTAATAGTACCGTGTTGCCAATAGCTATAAAAAGCCATTATCCCTATAGGTGGTAGCATAGTAGCTATGCTTAATCCTTGCGCTTCATGTTGGGTGAATCCCATTATAAAAACCAATGCTGGTACAATTACTATTCCACCCCCAACTCCAATAAATCCGCTCAAAAGACCGGCGCTAACACCAATACATATTAAAAGTAACATTGTTGAAATTCCCATATTAAAAATCTAATGATAAGGATAAATATTTAACTGGTTTAAGCACTACGCCATCATCAACGCCCCAAGCATAATCAAAACGTACATAATACCCAAACAATTTAGACCGTAAACCAATTCCATAGCCATATACTATAGGTTCTTTTTGGTTTTGCAGAATAATCTCATAATTAAAATCTTCAATCAAAATTGTATTAAATGCATTGTCAGAAGTATAAGGATTTGCTCCTGTCCAAGCTGCACCAATATCTCCAAAGCCAACTACCATAAAATTTTCCAAAAAGGATGATTTCATTGGTTTATTTGAAAAATACTTAAATACTGGAATGCGTAATTCATTGTTTATTAAGGCAAAGCTATTTCCATTCCGTACATTTTGGTAAAACCCTCTTACTGGGGTAGCTATAGTTTGAAATTGGAAATTCTGACTAGGGTCTGGTAAAATTGAATAATCGAATTGCGGCCTTAGCCAATTGTCTACGCCGCCCAGATAATTTAGCAACCTTTGGTGGCCTAAAGATGTGTTGGCAGCAGCTCTAGTAGCAAAAACAATATTTCTGTGTATTTTTTGATAATGTCTAAAATCTACACCAAAGACAAAAAAGTCAGTTTCAGCTTTATCTACTTCTCTGTAGAATTCACCCCAAACCTTGAAACGAGTGCCATTGAGAATATTCAGTCCGATTGTACGCGTATTATCAAATACATAATCTAATTTGATGCCGGCGAGATAATGATTTTCATTTTCAATTTCTAAAGTCGCTGGTTCGGTGCTCAAAGTCACTATACGGTCATACCGCAAACTATTCGTTAAACGTATACTAGCAACCTCATTGAAAGGAAACTTTAAATTACATTTAGCATCATAAGTTTGTATCTTTTGTGCGTTTCCAGACTGTGAGTTTCTTGTAAACGATTGCCTTGAAACTAAATACTTTTTATCCATTCTAGATTTTAAATTCTCATACGAAAGCATATACTCCGTATTATTAAAGTTTACAGGAAACCTAAACCCTCCAATTATTCGGAAGTCTTCAAATAAATCAATCATTCCCATTTTAATTAATGTGTTAAATCCTGAAGCTTGATACCCTCCGCCTGTAAACCTTTGATATGATTTATTTAAGAAGCTATTGTCTACTTGGGATACGACATAATCAGTAGTAAAATTGACGTAGTATATTTCTTGTCGCGGCAATTTAAATGTTATTTTATCTTTTTGAGGAACACTATCTTTTTTAACTGCTTCTTCAAATTCTACGAATATCTTTTCAATGACAGCAGGTTTGTCATTGTAAAATTGATAGTCATTAATATCGATATAGTTTGAGTCGATTTCTTTTTCACTCTCACTTGTCAAAATAATCGGAATATTGTTTTTCACCTTTGATTTAAGCCAATAACTCATGAATTGCGTGTTCACCAGTTCATCCTCAATTATCCTATCCTTTTCATATTCTCCTTTGTAAAAATGATATTTTCCGTTCTTAAGCATCAACATAGAATATGCTCTGGACTTTTCAATAGGCTCATACTCCAATACATCTCTTGAATAATTAGACATACGGTCGGTTACTGAGAAATATTTATAATGGACAGAAGTGTCAATATAGCTAATGGCGCTATCGTAATATGCAACATATCGATTTCTGATTCCGTTTGCATTTGAAAGATAGGAATATCGATCCTTCATATACTGATTTGGAGATGATTCGTCAATATAGGGAGTATTTGTAATTCTGGTTAATGGTCTTTTTAAGTTGTCGATATCTAATATATATATGTCTTTATCTTTTTTGTATTGAACTGTTTGGATTTTCCTTCTAATTGTATCGTCAATTCTATTGGATGCAAATATCACGCGAGTATCATTATCAACAAATCTTGGAGATAAATCATCAAAAATGTCATTTGTCAACTGCTTTTGATTATTTCCAATTACGCTATATATAAATAAGTCTGTTTGCCCTTTTTTAACCGCCGAAAGTATTAGCTTTTTCCCTGTATTATTGTAAGACATACTCAATACCTTGTCCATTTCTCGGAGAGGTCGTTTATCTCTTTTTTTATCTTCTAAGTCGTAAAGGTTTAAAATTAATTCTCCTCTTTTTTCTTCTATAAACGAAAGAACTTTGCTTGTAGGATGCCAAGCTAAAACAGGATGAGAGTAATCAGGCAATCTGTCTAACTTATGTTCTCCTCGAGCTATTTTCTTGGATTTTTGTTTTTTAATATCATATAACCATACTTTGTACTGACCTAATTCATTGGTCACATATGCAGCATAATTCCCATCTGGGCTCAATTTAAATTTTTGGTATTTTCTTGTTTTTTTCGTTTTAATAGCAAATTCTTCTTCTGTTGGTTCAATTCTAAATAGATCATCTTTTGAATACCGCTCTTTGTAGTATGCCACAAAATCTTTGGATAAAGTTTTGAGCGTTGTACCCAACACATACATATATCCGCTTTCAACGTTTCGACTAACTCGGGTCATATAGAGTATGTTTGGAATCATTTTTTTGCCGTAAACTTCATCAATATAATTCCATAGTGCGTAGCCTGCCAATCTAGAATCTTCTCCTGACAGTTGATTAAACTTATCATACGATCCTGTCAAAATACCATCTTTAACTTTATTGTCTATTTCCGTAGTCCAATCGCCAGCCATATAATCTGTAAAACCATTTACAAACCAATCCGGAAAAGTGAGGATGGTAGAGCTTTTCAAGGCGTCTTTCCAGTTATCTCCATACATTAATTTGTAAATCACAATACTTGCGATTCCAGAGCGTATTTGACGGTCTAATTTATCATGGTCACCTTCATAAAAAATAAAAATCTTATTACCGTCCACTCGCGAAATACCTCCGATATTAGTGCTTTCATCATTTCTCAGTCCTATGTTACTTTGCCGAAAAGCAGATTGTGAATTAAATACAACAAACTGTAATTTATCTTGGATGTCATAGTCCAAAAAAGTTTCAACTTCCTGCAAATATCTTTCGGCGGCTTTTGCTGTGTATATAGCATGCTCTTTTCCAGCTCCTGTAAAATATACATGAAACCGTTGGAAATTATATTCCTGCCAAAACATAGGGTTGTATTGTACTCTGTTCTTACCAAAGGTATTATTAGATCCCGTGTAAAATTGTGCATTAGCTGAAACAACTATCATGCAGAATAATACTGTGATTACCACTATTTTATTTACAACTGTTTTCACTTAATAATACAGACAAACGTAAAGATAGTTAATTTGGTATGAATTAATACCTTTGCCTTGGATTAAAAACAATACCTATGATTACTGTTGAACAACTGACCTATAACCCATTTCAGGAAAACACATTTATAGTCCACGATGAAACAAATGATTGCGTTGTTATTGACCCAGGAATGTATACAGAGGAAGAAAGGGTAACTTTTGAAAACCATATAAAAAATAAAGGACTAAACTTGGTTAGTTTAATTTCAACACATAGTCATTTGGATCATGTTTTTGGTAATGCTTTTGTAGCGGAAACATATAAGTTAGGATTGCAAATTCACAAAGCAGATCTGCAAACGCTAGAGATGTTTGACAGAACGGTAGAGTTGTATCAAATACCCAATACACAAAAATCTCCAATGCCAGATTCCTACTTTGAAGAGGGAGACAAGGTAGAGTTTGGAAATTCTCATTTAGATATAGTTTTTGTTCCTGGCCATGCGCCTGGCCATGTAGCTTTTGTTTCTCACAAAGAAAAATTTGTAATAAACGGAGACTGCTTATTTTATGGGAGTATAGGAAGAACAGATTTGCCGGGTGGAAATCACGCCCAGCTACTTAATAGTATTCGCACCAAACTATTTACACTTGGAGATGATTACAAAGTCTATTGTGGACATGGGCCAGCAACTACTATTGGTTTTGAAAAACAAAATAATTCATTTTTGAGGGAAAATTACGATTGATTTTCTTTGAAGGTGATAACTCTTTTTCACCAACGGTATTTTTATTACATTCGCTTCAAATAAATTTACAATGATTAATAAGGATCAGTTAAATTCCCTGGATAAGCGATTGTTGGCTTTGAAGGGATATCTTTGACATAGAGGTTAAAGAAATTGAAATTGAAGAGGAAGAGCTTCGAACGCAAGACCCAGAATTTTGGAACGACCCAAAAACTGCTGAAAGTTTATTGAAAAAACTTAAAAACAAAAAATATTGGGTTAAAACATATTACGAAGTCCGGATGGATTTTGAAGATCTAGAGGTATTATTTGAGTTCAATAAAGAAGGAGAGGCAACAGAGGAAGAAGTGGATGCAGCACATGAAAAATTGGTTGCAGCTGTTGAAGACTTAGAATTTAAAAACATGCTGAGTGCTGAAGAAGATTCTCTTAATGCAGTGATTCAAATTACGGCTGGAGCTGGAGGAACTGAAAGCTGTGATTGGGCTAGTATGTTAATGCGCATGTACATAATGTGGGCAGAACGCAATCAGATGAAAGTAAAAGAAATTAACTACCAAGCAGGAGATGTTGCAGGTGTAAAAACAGTTACTTTGGAGGTTGAAGGTGATTTTGCTTTTGGCTATCTAAAAGGAGAAAATGGTGTGCATCGTTTGGTTAGAATCTCACCCTTTGATTCAAACGCTAAGCGTCATACATCATTTGCTTCTGCATACATTTATCCATTAGTAGATGACACAATTGATATTAAAATAAATCCTGCCGATGTTAAATGGGAAACCTTTCGGTCGGGTGGCGCAGGAGGACAAAACGTAAACAAAGTCGAAACAGGAGTTCGTCTTCGACATAAACCTTCAGGCTTAGTGATAGAAAATACAGAAACTCGCTCTCAATTGGGAAACAAGGAAAAGGCTACACAGCTTCTTAAGTCTCAATTATACGAAATTGAAGTTCGGAAAAAGCAAGAATCTAGGGCCGAAATAGAATCTGAAAAGAAAAAAATTGAATGGGGCGCGCAAATCCGCAGTTACGTTTTAGACGATCGAAGGGTGAAAGATCATAGGACTAATTATCAAACTAGCAATACTGAAGCTGTATTAAATGGAGAAATAGATGCGTTTTTGAAGAGTTATTTGATGGAGTTTAGTTAAATTACAACTAAATAATATTTGTGCAACCTATTTTTTAAATTAAGCGTCTAGTAAACTAGAACATTACAGATTAAAAGTAACGAATTATGAAATATATTTTAACCCTTATTACCCCTATCATACTTTGCGTATCTATTTTTGGTCATAACGACATTAAAGAAGGATACCATTTCACTGCTAATGAGGGACAATATGATAGTCATGTTCATTTCTATAGTCGTCTTAAAATTGGTAACATGTTCTTAGAAAAAGATCGTTTTACTTTTGATTTATACTCTGGATTACAATTAGATTCTTTGCACAATATAAAAAATGCAAAAAATGCTTTCGAAAACAAAGAAGGTGTCCCAACTATAAGCACTAGAACCCACGCCGACCAGTCTAACCTATTGAAAAAACATACTTATTCTATGATTTTCGAAGGACATAACCCAAATGTTAGTGTTTCTTCTACTAAAAAACTAGATGGTTATAAAAATTATTTCATTGGTAATGACGAGAGTAAATGGGCTGCAAATGTTTCCTCTTTTAAAGAGGTTAACTACCGCAATATTTACAATAATATAGACATGCAAATCTATACTTCATTTGATTGGATGAAATACGATTTCATTGTTCACCCCGGAGGAAACACGGAAGATATTAG
>Ga0255758_10004139_pt1 | contig 12471 bp, 10 predicted proteins | sample 011ome_24_FD_179958 | JGI IMG/M metagenome (GOLD analysis project Ga0255758, IMG submission 179958) | Coastal salt marsh microbial communities from the Groves Creek Marsh, Skidaway Island, Georgia - 011513CT metaG (version 2) | ecosystem: Environmental > Aquatic > Marine > Intertidal zone >...
GGTGAGTGGAGTTTTTTTGGTGCAGATCCATTTCTGGTGTTTGAGGGGAAAGATGGAAGCTATGTTGAACGCCGACGGAGGTCTGCCGGAGATGGCGAAGCAACGTTGAACGTTGAGCATTCCATACTGGATCGTGATCGGTCTGCTGGAGATGGCGAAGTAACCACGAGTGGCGATGGTCTGGGGTTGTTGCGTGAGTTGATGGCAAAATATTCGAGCACGAATATGAGTGGCATTCCGTTTGTTGGCGGGGCGGTTGGCTTTATTGCCTACGATTATGGCCGTCAGGTCGAACTGTTGCCCGACTTGACTGACGACGACCGAGGGATGCCAGATATTCATTTCGGCTTCTACGATGGCATTGCAGCGCTGAATCATCAGACGGGCGAGTTGAGCTTGATCGCGCTAGGTCTACGTGCGGATGAGGATGTGGTGCTCGCTGAGTTGCAGGCAATTGTGTCTGCCTCGCCGCAACCGGTAATTGCTGCCGTGCCGCAACGTGACGAATGGGAGTGGAATATAGAGCGCGCCGATTATTTACAGGCGGTACAGCGCGTGCGCAGCTATATTGCTAGTGGCGATGTCTATCAGGTGAATCTTTCGCAACGTGCAAAGTGTCGCTACCAGGGTTGCCCAGTTCAGCTTTATCAAGCCCTGCGGGCCGGAAACCCCGCGCCGTATAGTGCGTTGATTCGAACAGATGCGTTTACTGTATTGTCGACTTCGCCAGAGCAGCTTTTACGCAAGCAAGGGCAGCAGATTGAGACGCGGCCGATCAAAGGCACGCGTCCACGTGGTGCGACGCCTAAAGAGGATGCGATAAATGCGGAGGCGCTGCGCACATCCGAGAAGGATCGTGCAGAGCTACTAATGATTGTCGATTTGGAGCGCAACGATTTGGGGCGAGTGGCCGAGTTTGGTAGTGTGTGTGTCGAGCAACTATATCATTTGGAGCGCTATGCGCGGGTTATTCATCAGACTGCTCAAGTCAAAGCAGTGCTGGCTGAGGGCAACGATGTCTTTGACTGTATTCATGCTTTATTTCCGGGTGGCTCGATCACGGGTGCACCAAAAGTGCGGGCGATGGAGGTTATTGAGGAGCTCGAGTCTACGCGCCGCGGTATTTACACCGGGTCTGTCGGTTACATCGGCTTTGATGGCAATGCAGAGCTCAATATTGCCATCCGCAGCTTGCAGCTAAAGGATGGGTATCTGGATTATCAAGTGGGAGGCGGGATTGTCTGGGATTCAGACCCTGAAAGTGAATATCAAGAAACGCTCGATAAAGGCCGCGCGATTCGTGAGACTGTGGATGCTTTATGTCAGAAATTATAATACTTCAATCGGGAGATGCCGCTGCGTTAAATCCGAATCGGTCAGGCTTTGCGCATGGCTTTGGCATTTTTGAAACAATTAAGCTGTCACAGGGACGACTGTGTTTTTGGGAGGCGCATTGGCAGCGGTTTTACGATTCTGCTGTCGATCTAGGCTTGCCGCTCGATCACACACCAGAGGGGGCCTTGGCTGCGATCCGCGAATTGGTCCAAGCCGAAGGACTCCGTGATGGCACGGTGAAAATCTCACTCCTCAAAGAGGGGACCGGCGCTCGATGCTACGTCTATGCGCGCCCAGCGATGGCGACGACTGCGTCTGTGCGACTGCAACTAACAACGAAACATCCGCTCAATGAACATTCGTGCCTAGCGGGTCATAAGACGCACAACTACATGGAGAACATGTTGCTGCTGGAGTCTGCTCGGGCGGAAGGATATGCAGATGTGCTACGAGTGAATACTGCAGGTGTGTTGGCTGAGACTACGGTTGCTAATTTGTTTTTCATTAGGGAAGGGCGCTTGTGCACCCCAGCGCTATCGACGGGTATTTTACCTGGTGTGATTCGCGCGGAGGTGATTCAAGTGGCGGATTCCCTTGCGATTCCAGTCGAAGAGGGCAGCTATACTCCTGCAGTGCTGCAAGCAGCGGAGGTGGTGTTCTTGACGAACTCATCAGTTAGTATCCGATCAATGGATACGATTAGCGGAGCAGGGCTTGATCTAATGCTGCCGAGTGAACCGCGGGCTCTGTTGGATGTATTGACTTCGGGATTGTCAGCTGTGGAAATGAGAAAATCGGTTCTATTGTTAGATGATTAAGCCTACTTCTTATTTTACGCAACGCCGTAGCTTATTGCTAGGTCAGCAGACTCACATGGTCGGTATTTTGAATCTCACCCCAGATTCTTTTTCAGATGGTGGTGATTTTGTAGATCTTGCTCAGGCGCTGCAGCACTTTCATCAAATGGTACAGGCGGGCGCTACGATTATTGATATTGGTGGCGAATCCACCCGGCCCGGGCATGTGCCGATTTCCGTGACAGAGGAGATTGCGCGTGTGGTGCCTTTTATTGAGAAAGTCCGAGGCGAGACAAGGGCGTTGATTTCGATTGATACCTCAAAAAGCGAAGTGGCGGCTGCTGCGCTGGTTGGCGGTGCAGATATTGTTAACGATGTCTGGGGCGCTCAGCGCGACTCGCAGATGGCTTCAGTGATTGGGCAACACGGTGCGGCTTGTATTTTGATGCATAACCGCCCTGCCGAGGAGGCGGGCGTCGGCGACGTAATTGAGGCGATTCGGGTGTTTTTTGAAAAGTCAATTGCGCGGGTCCGAGCCGAAGGTGTCAGGGAGGATTCGATCCTGCTCGATCCGGGGCTGGGTTTCGGCAAGAGCTATGCAGAGAATTGGGAGATCATGCGTCGTTTACCTGAACTGGTTGACCTTGGTTATCCGCTGCTACTGGGAGCATCGCGCAAATCGATGATTGCGAAGCTGCTGGAGTTGAAAGACCCCAAGGCGCGCCTGAGTGGCAGCTTGGCAACTACGGCATTGGCAATTCAGGCAGGAGTTGATTTTATCCGAGTACATGACGTTCGCGAAAACCGCGAATGCGCTCAAGTGATGGATCATTGTTTACGTTATGAATAAGACGAAAATCGAATTAAAGGGCTTAGCATTTTTTGCCCGTCACGGTGTGTTGAAAGAAGAGGCTCAGCTCGGGCAGCGCTTTAAAGTCGATGTATTGCTGAGCCTGGTCGATGGCTTGGAATTTGAAGAAGATACACCGGAGCACACGGTGAACTACGTCGAAGTCTATGCGGCAGTGAAGGAGGTCTTCGAGGGCTTTCGCTTTAATCTGATTGAACGTGCGGCGGAAGTGATCGCTGCTGAGATTTTGGAGCGCTTTGATAAGGCCGTGGAAGTTACTGTGAAAGTGGAAAAACCTGCAGTGCCGGTGGATTGCATCTGTGACTATTTTGCTGCGGAGGTCACGCGATGCCGTTAACGACGTCTTATCTCGCATTGGGCAGTAATGTCGGCGAGCGATTGGAGCAGATGCGTTCCGCGTTGAAACTGTTGGGGGCGGCGGGTGTGACGATTGTGACTGAGAGCCCTGTGTATCAAAATCGTGCGATTGGTATGGGCGAGGCAGACCCTTTTTTAAATGCAGTGGTCGAGGTGCAGACGGAGCTGGGGCCTGAGGCTTTGCTAGATGTCTGCCTTGCAGTGGAAAATAAATTAGGACGCGTGCGCACGGGTGGTTGGTCGCCGCGGACGATTGATGTCGATGTGCTGATTGTTGGGCAAACTGATATCGATACCGAACGCTTGCAACTACCGCATCCGCGCATCGCGGAGCGCGACTTTGTATTGCGACCGCTGGCTGATATTGCGCCTGAGCTGGAACTGTTCGGCCAGCCGATCAAGGCTCTGCTCGAGAGATTGCCGCTGGTCGAACTGGAGCGCGTTGAGAATTCGTTGCGTTAATACTTACCTCTGTAATGACGATGAAACCAAGTGTTGAGATTGAATATTGTCCGGGCTGTCGCTGGTTGTTGCGGGCAGGTTGGACGGCGCAGGAACTGTTAACGACGTTTGAAAGTGAACTCGGCGCAGTGACGCTGAGGCCTTCGGAGCTGGGCGGCACCTTTCGTGTGACGGTCGACGCCGCTGTAGTGTGGAATCGTAAAGACGAAGGCCGCTTTCCTGAAATGAAGGAGCTGAAGCAACGTATTCGTGATGAGATCGCTCCCGAGCGTGACCTAGGTCATAGTGATGTCGGTGGGAAAACGAAGGATGACTAACTCGATCAGCGAGGCTGCGATCGCCGCAGCACTGAGGCTTTCGGCTGGCGTCGATGCACTGCAGTTTGCAGCGCCGACCACACATGTTTATAACCCGCTGGACTACGCGTGGGCAGGGCATCAGAGTTATCTGAAGCAGCACGCCAGCTCGCCGAAGAAAGTAATTTTCATGGGGATGAACCCCGGGCCCTTTGGCATGGCGCAGACCGGCGTGCCGTTTGGCGAAGTCGCGTCAGTCCGTGACTGGGTGGGCGTGAATGAGGACATTCAGCAGCCGTTCAACGAGCATCCAAAGCGTGTGGTCGAGGGCTTCGCTTGTCAGCGTAGTGAGGTGAGCGGGCGTCGTCTGTGGGGCTTGTTCAGTGAGCGCTTCGCTTCTGCGGATGCGTTTTTTACAGATCACTTTGTGGCGAATTATTGTCCGTTGGTGTTTATGGAAGCAAGCGGGCGCAATCGCACGCCAGATAAGTTGCCCGCGTCTGAAGTCGCCGCGTTGTATTCACTGTGTGATACGCATTTGCGCGAGTTAGTTGCGGTGTTGCAACCGGATTGGGTAGTCGGCGTCGGCGCGTTCGCAGAAGGCCGTGCGAAGGTGGCCTTGAAAGATATCGACGTGCAGGTCGGGCGTATTTTGCACCCGAGCCCTGCGAGTCCCGCCGCGAATCGCGGCTGGGGCGAGCAAGCGACTAAGCAGCTCGAAGCGTTGGGCGTGTGGCAATAAGGGTCATGCTCGCTTCGCGAGAAAGGTAAAGGAGTGTGGGCGACTCGCCCTCCTTTGCAGTAACATAGGATGAATGTGGGCGAGTCGCCCACACTCCTATCGCGGTCAATGGCTCAAGCAGCCGCTGCCTCTCAGATGCACCGGTCTGTCGTTTCAAGCGAGACTTTCGGACTAATCGGTGATGAACCAATAAAAAGGGCGGACATTGCTGTCCGCCCCGAAGTAAAAGTCGTGTGCCTTAGAAACGGTAGCCTACTGAAAAGGCCACTGCTTGGCTGTCGAGATCGTAGTCGCCATTAACGCTAGGAAGATCAAGGGGCCCATCGTTGCCGCTGACTCCACGCTCGTCCGCGTAGGTATACTGGTAGGTGGCTTGCCAGTAGAAGTTACCGTAGTCGCGACCGACACCAAGTGCAAAGAAGTGGCGGTCAGAGTCAGGCACGATAGGCAGGAAGCCTTGGTCGGGCACGGCACTTTCCACGTAGGTGTAGCCAGCGCTGACGTTCCAGCCATTGTCGAAGTAGCGGGTGACACCGAGCTCCCAAATGAAGGCGGACTCCCAGTTGAGTTCATAAGATGATATACCTGCGAGCGGAGCTGGGAGTCCTTCAATGGTAAGATCATCGACGCGATCCCAGTTGGTCCAATCAGCATTGAATTCGATATTCCATTTTTCATTCGGACGGTAAGAGTAGCCGAATACAATAGACTCTGGATAGACGAGATCTGCCTCGCTGTCGACTCGGGTGGTCGCGCCGGCTGTGCCTAGTGCAATCGCGGTGCCAGATGCGGTGCCGTCATAAGTGACTTCGGTTTTAGCTTGGTAGTTGAGGCCAAACGAGTGCTTCATAGAGGGTTGCCAGAGTGCCGATAGGGAATAGCCGATGGTGTTGTCGTCGCCGTCAAACTCTAAACCATTGTTTTTGATTTCGATGTCGGTGTCGTCGTAACTGACGCCAGCCGAGAGTGAGAATGTCTCAGTGACTTGCCAGGCGACGACGGCATGGTATTTTGTGTAGACCAAGTCTGCCTCGTAGGGCACACGGTATCCTGGGTCGAATGGGTCGGCTGGATTGTCTGGTGTGGTGAAGTTTGCATCGTTACCCCAATCAGCGCCGAGTGCGAAGGGCGAGTACACGCCGAAGCCGAAGGCGAGCGGGCTATCTTTCAGATTGTGACTAATGAAGGCGCTGGGGACGGCTTGAAATTCGTCATCAATCTTGTCTTTGCCGAGTGTGGTGTCTGCGCTGTAGTCGAGCGAAACCGCAAAGACATTGCCGTGGATCTGCGTGCCTTCGAGCTGAGTGAGTCCTGCGCCGTTATAGAAGACGGCAGAGGCGTTGTCGGCGGTGGCGGTAAATGCGTTGCCACGGGCGGTGGCGAAGGCGTCGACGAAAGCCACGCGTGTCGCGGCAGCATAAGTAGTGAGGGCGCCAGCAAGGCTGAGGCCGACCAGCATAGTAGTTTTTGTGGTTCGATTCATTTTAAGTATGATTAGGGTGTGTTAAAGTGGCAGGGAGTTCGATTTTGATATCCCAGTCAGCCTGTGCGGAACGGGTATTGAGTTGCATGAAGCCGTGGTGCTCTTCAATGATTTTTTTCGCAACGGAGAGTCCGAGGCCAACGCCAGTCGTCCGTGTGCTGTAAAATGGTTCCGTCGCATTCTGAATGGTGTCGGAGGCAAAGCCTGGACCGTCGTCGCGGATGCATAGCGTCAGGATGTCTTCGTCATTGCGGCGTAGGCTAATCCCGACGGCGCCTGCACCACTTTGATTCGATTGGATCGAGTTAAGGAACAGCTCTTCAAAGACGTAGGCAATCCCTTCAGGGTTACCTTGAATCGTGGCGGCTTTGAGTGTGTTATCCAGATTCAGTTGAATCTCGCTTGCGCCGCTTTGCTCTTTGGCCCTGCCGAAGCCATCAAGGATGGCGGTTTCCAGATCGACCTCATCGAGGTCGGAAGGCTTCGAATGTTCGGCGAGGTAGAGCATCTGCTCGCTGAGGCGTTTAATCCGACCAGTCTCGCGCGTGAGGGCCGATTTGAGTGAGGCCTGAAATTTTGGCTGAGCGATTTTTTTGTCGATCAGTTGCATGTGGGTCGTCAGCGGCACCAGCGAGTTGCGGATTTCGTGAGCAAATCGTTTGGCGATCAGGGTAATCAGTTTCGACTTCGAGTCATCCAGTGCGGTTTGCTTACTGGCCTCAATATGGGTGTAATCTTCGATCACCACCATCACTGGACGAGGCAGCAGCGGCAGCTTGTCATTCGAGGCAAAAGGGATGAGCGAGATCTGGTGCTGCCCAATATTGTTGGAGCCGAGAATCGAGAACGGCTCTGGGAGTTCGCCGAGTTCGACGGCGCGGTGTATGGGGCCAGCCAATTCGTTCGGCAAGTCGCCCCATTCGACGGATTCGGCATCTTCGCTGCCCATGCCGAGGAAGTGTTTGGCGGAATTGTTGGCATACAGTACTTCTAAGTGCTCGCTCAACACCAGTGCGCCGCTGGAGATCGAGCCGAGCACATTCTCAGTCAATTGGCCATGTGCGGCGAGTTCAGTGTGAAGGCGGCTGTTGCGGATGGAGAGCCCGAGCTCTTCCATCAGTAAATAAAGCAACTGTAGCTCATCTTCGCTGTAATTGCGCCCAGTGACAGGGCCATTGAGTACGGCGACGCCAATCAGGCGTTCGCGGTCGCTGATCGGGATGGCGAGGTGACAGCCTAGGATTTCAAATTCTTTACGAGCAGCCGAATCGATTTCACCAAATGGCGAGCGGGACTGGCCGCTGTACTGCTGAAGTATGCTAGGCTGTGCCGTGAGTGCACGGCCGATGCCGGTGTCGCGGCTGAGTTGGTAGCAATCGACTAAATCTGCGGGCAGGCCAAGTGATGCAATGCAGGCAAGTGTGGTCGGACGGCTCTTACTGGGGAAGGATTTTTGGACGTCGTGCTCCAAGAAGATACCGATCCGGCTGAAGCTGATGTGGTCGCGTAGTTTTAGGATGAAGTGGTGCGTAAACGCTTTATAATCTAAGCTAAAACTCAGAATCTGGGAGAAGTCGCGCAACACGTGCAGCGCGGAGGCTTGCGAGGGCGTTTCGGCCAGGTCTTCTACGTGTCGCGGCGCTTGGAGTGGCGGCGCTGTCGGCTCGATTGGCCCCACGTATTGTTGGATCAACCGCTCAAGTGTCTGTTTTGGCACAGGTTCAGCGAAATAGAGGTCAGCACCTTCATCGAAGGCAAGTTGTTCGGTCGCGAGGTTGTATTCCGGGGCGATGACGATCGTCGGTAGTGTTTGATTTAGCGATCGTAGTGAACGTAGGTGCTTCGCCAGAGTGGAGTCGCCACTATCTGCATAAATGATGGCCAAATTAAAGACTCCTCGTTCTAGGGACGCTGCGGCCTCGGTCGGCGCGCGTCTATCGACGTTTCGTATCTGCGGCGCTGTGATAACCCCTCGTAAATTTTCCGAGATAGATTCACTATTCTTGATGAATAAAATGTGGGTCACTGGTCCGTGAATATGGGTGCGTTACGGGATATTGACTATTTGTGTTAGATGGATCGCTGAGCTGCAACAGCAAAGCAACTAAATTTAGCGATGTGTTTGCATCGTTTACACTTGCTGTTGCGCTGCGGTGATGGAATTTTGCAAAAGCAACGGCATTCTTATTATTAACATGATCTGCTTAAACTAATTCATGATTGAAGGACAAGCGCTTACAGGAATTACGAGTCAGGTAGTTTTTTTCCCTTCTCGTTCCGGCAAAAAAATAGTCGGATTCCTGGATATTGCGGCGGGTTGTCCAGAGACTGCGCCATATGTTGTAATGGCGCCGAAATATGGCCAGTCGAAGAAGAATAATCTTCAGTTAGCATACCATTTTGCTCAAAATGGGATGCGTGTCTTGAGATTCGATCAGACGAATCATATCGGCGAGAGTGAGGGAGAGATTGTAGATTATACTTTGCCAGGCGCGGTGGATGACATTTTGGCGGCTGTTGATTTTTTAGAGATTCAATATCAAGCTCAGAGCATTTTACTCCAGGCGAATAGTATGTCTGCTAGATGTGCGATCCGAGCGGTTCGATTAGATGAGCGAATTGAACGGCTAGTGTGTCTTGTTGGGATTGTGAATTTCCAGTCCACTATTACGACGATATGTCAGAAGGACATTGTGAGCGCATATATGGACGGAGCGATTCAGGGCGTCGGAGATATTTTGGGGCACGACGTTAATATTGATCAGTTTTTGAAAACTTGCGTAGACCAGGATATGCATAATCTAGACGGTAGTATGACGGATCTGCGTGAGGCGAAGTGCGATGTCTTTATGTTTGCCGCTGGACGAGATGCGTGGGTGGAGAGTTCGGAGCTGGATGCGCTGGATGCACAAGCCCCGCGAGTGAGCATGCGCCGAGTTGAAGGGGCCATGCATGAGTTAATGGAGAACCCGAAAATTGCAATGGATACAATTCTACAGGCGGTGTATGTCTGTAAGCACGGCAAGTTTCCTGAGGTAGGGGAAGTAGAGACTTTATCATTCCCAGATAAAAAATTGATCTTTGCTCAAAATCGAATAGAGCGAGATCGCCTCCGAGCGGTCGCACCGCTGCGTGAATGTGAAGGCGATTTCTGGAAGAAATATCTCGATAAATATAAAATGCTGCAGTCCGTCGGAGCTTATCAAGAGTATCTGGATTTAATTGGTGCGTGCTTGGGGGCTCCTCGTGCTGGGCAGGTGTATTTGGACTGCGGTTGCGGGAATGGGATGTTTGGCGCGTGGTGCTTGAGGGATGCTGCCGTGCGCGCCGGAGTTAAACAGGGAGAGCCAGTTTCGTATTTTGGATTAGACCTAACGGGCAAGGGGCTAAGTGAAGCGTCGCAAAACCATTCCATCGCCACCAAGGAGCTGGGCGATACCAGCTTTGGCGGGTTGAACATGATGTATTACCGTTTCGATTTGGATGAGCTGGATCCAGAAAGTGCGGCGGGGTTACAATTGCCTTTTGAAGATGCTTCAATTGATCGTATATGTTGTAGCTTGTTGATCTCGTATTTAAAACGTCCTGAAGTCCTCATTGCAGAGTTCCATCGGATATTGAAGCCTGGGGGCCGAATTATTGTGTCCAGCATGAAGCCATATTGTGATTTATCTTTGATTTATAAGGGGTTTGTGGACGAGGCAGATACTGAGGATGCCATTGAGTCTGCTCGGAATTTGCTCAGTGCTGCGGGCGCGATTCAGCAAAAAGAAGAAGAGGGGCATTATGTCTTTTACACCGAGGAAGAGTTACTAAGTGTTCTAACACTGTCTGGGTTTGATCGTGCCCAGTTTTTTAGATCATTTGGTGATCAAGCAAATATGGTTTCCGCTGTTCGATGATTGCATATTTAATTTTCAGTTCTTTCTTAATTGCGCTACTGACGCTGTTTTTCTTTTTTGCTGTTTTGGCAAAAGGAATTCGTTCGGATGAAGGACGAAACCTGGCCTTTTGTTCCTTTAGCTTTTCGATCTTTGTCTGGTCGACTGGCCATATGTTTTGGCTGTTGTCGGAGACTGAAGCGCAGGCTTTGTACTGGGTAAAGGTACTCGTCTTTGGGTCTATCTTTGTGCCATATACTTATTTTCACTTTGTAGTAAATATAACTGGTCGCTATGCATTGCGAAAATTTGTTTATATTAGTTATTGCTTAGCGGCTTGCTTAGCGTTGCTGAATTTTGGCTCTTTTGTGGTGGTGCGACTGGAGCCTCGCTTAGGCTTCCCGTATTGGCCAGTTCCTGGTCCAGGTTTTCCTGCATATTTGGGAAGCTTCTGTTCGTTGGTGGTAGTGGCGGCGTGCTTGCTGTTTGATAAGTATCGGACCTCTGCTATTGAGGCTAAGAACCAATATAAGTATATCTTGCTTGGGACTGGTATCGGCTTTGTTGGAGGCTCGACTAATTTTTTGTTGTGGATGAATATTCCGATTCCTCCCTTCGGGCATCTGTTAGTTCTAGTGTATATTTTAGGCGTGGGTTACTCGATGTGGAAGTATCGGATATTGGACTTCAATGAGATGGTCTTTCGGGTGCTTGCGATGCTGCTTGTTGCGATCCTATTTTCAGGGATCACTGCACAGGGGTTAGTCTATTTGCTGTCCACAGTTTATCCTGAATTCTTTCCTTCTGGCTTCTTGTTCTGGTGGGGGATTTGCCTGTTGATCTCTATCGTGATTGTTTCTTTAGGCTCCCCAGTATCGATCTTTTTTAGTGAGATGCTTCATGAGCGTTTTCTTTCAAACCGCTATGCGTATCGGACCGAACTAAAAATCTTGTCGGAGCGTGTTGCATTGGCTGCCGGCACTAAGGTGTCGATATCGGAGATTGCATCCGAGTTGATGGAGGTGCTTTCCGTTGATTCAGTCGGAGTATATATACGTTCTGAGGTCGAGTTTGATTATGTCAGTAGTGGTTCCGCGGGGGAACGAGATTGGGCGAAGCGAATTCTCACTAGCGACCTGTCGTTTATGTTGGATCGTTTAAGTGGTCAGCCTAAAGCCATAGTGTTGGCAGAATTGATGCATAATTCACGTTCTTTTGACGCAGAATTATCGAATATCTGCGGAGATGGAAAAATGCTTCAGCCGACTGATGTTTTAGTCCCAATTTCCGGACTCAGCGAATTGCTTGGGTTTTTAGTCATCGGCAAGCGCAGGTTTCGAGCGGTTTATGCCGATGTCGATTTCTTATTAATCGAGAATTTATGCTCGCAACTTGGGCTGGCTATTAAGTTTCGGGAATTCGAGCGTATGTCGAATCAGGCGGAGAAACTGATTTCTTTGGGTACGATGGCTGCGGGCCTGTCCCACGAGCTCAGGAATCCGCTAGTATCGATTCGGACGTTGGCAAGCTTGTTGGAAAAAGAACCAGAGAATCTGTCTCTGAATCACAGTTTCAGTACTACGGTCCAGCGCGACGTGAAGCGAATCTCGGGGATTGTTGAGGGAGTGGCGGCATTTGCTCAAGACGCAGAACGCCCGACTATGCCTGTCGTAATTGAGCAAGTTATTCTGGAGGCAAAGTCCGCTCTTGAACATCGGCTTGTTCCAGAGCGAGTAGAGATCAAGTTGTTGGTTCAAGAGAATGTTTCTGCGGCGCTGGGGAATTCTGAGCAACTCATTCAAGTTTTCCAGAATGTTTTGGAGAATGCGATCAATGCTATTTCGGAGTGGGATGATCGACCCGAGCAGGGGCGAATTAATGTGAATATTCGTGGCGGCCGTAAGTATAAGCGCTGGGTGGATGTCGAGATCTCCGATAATGGACCAGGTATGCCAGTTGAATTTCAGTCTAGGATGTTCGACCCGTTTGTTACTTCGCGGGATACAGGCATCAGGTCTGGGGCTACAGGTACTGGCTTGGGTCTTGCGATCGTAACTAAAATAATTGAGCATCATCGGGGGTTGATCACGGTTGACTCACAGGTGGGCAAGGGGGCTCACTTTAAGATATCCATTCCATGTGCCTGATTACACTGCACTTATGATACAGTATAAGAAAAATAGTGACGTTTCTGTTCAAACACCATCGGCATTATCAGAGGTTTATCGCCGATTTACGCAGGCCTTG
>Ga0255758_10004168_pt1 | contig 12410 bp, 12 predicted proteins | sample 011ome_24_FD_179958 | JGI IMG/M metagenome (GOLD analysis project Ga0255758, IMG submission 179958) | Coastal salt marsh microbial communities from the Groves Creek Marsh, Skidaway Island, Georgia - 011513CT metaG (version 2) | ecosystem: Environmental > Aquatic > Marine > Intertidal zone >...
TCTTAATGGGCAAATGCACAAAATGGATCTTTGTGAAAGTTGTGCCCAGGCCAAAGGTGTAACCAATCCGGAGAATTTATCGATTGGGAGCTTAATGGAAAATACATCTGATGTCCCGGAAGGGGTTCATTCTCCGATGACATGCGAAAGTTGCGGCACCACGCACAGTGAATTTAAAAAAGGAGGCAGGCTAGGTTGTGAGGCTTGCTACCATGTGTTTCGCCCGGTGCTTGACCCGCTTCTTGAGGGTATGCATGCAGGATGCAAGCACCTTGGCAAGATACCTGCGGGCTCAAAATCAAGGGTTATATTTGAACAGTCAGTCAGCCAGTTACAAGCTGAATTACAGTCTGCAATTGAGCAGGAAAACTATGAAGATGCTGCCCGATTACGGGATCAGTTGAAAGAACTGGAGAAGAAAAAGCAGGCAAACATAGGAGGGTAGTCAGTATGTTTAATGATATATTGAATGACAATAACGGTTCGGCGAAAGGGCCGAAAGCGATTCCGGTCACCCTTAGCACCCGCATTCGATTGGCCCGTAATCTCCGTGAATTTCCATTTCCAGGTCGTGCCGAAACGTCCCAACGGCGTGCCGTTTTGACCAAGTGTATGGATGCCATGCATGAGATTGAAGAATTAGATAATTCCTACGCAGTTGAAGTCGATGACTTAAGTGAACTGGAACGACAAATTTTGGTGGAGAAACATCTCATAAGCCGAGAACTTTCCGATGTGGATGAAGCCTCGGGCATTATTTTATCCAGGGATCGTAATTGTTGTATTATGATCAACGAAGAAGACCATTTAAGAATTCAGGTTCTTCAGCCTGGTTTAAATTTCAGTCAAGTATGGAAGCGGGTCGATGAGCTTGATTCTAATATCGAGTCAGAAGTTTCGTATGCCTATGATGGCGACCTTGGCTTTCTCACCGCATGCCCCACTAACCTTGGCACTGGAATGAGAGCTTCGGTTATGATGCATTTGCCAGGCCTGGTCATGTCCAAAAATATGGATAAGGTGGTGAACGCAGTAAATCAGTTAGGTTTTGCTGTTCGCGGACTCTTCGGGGAAGGCTCAGATGCGAGTGGCAGTATTTTCCAGATATCCAACCAGCAAACCCTTGGAGAGTCCGAAGGAGCAATCATCGAGCGCCTTGACAAGACCCTCCAAAATTTAGTCAGGCAAGAGGAATTTGCCCGACAGAAGCTTCTCGAGGATGATGGGCGCCGACTTATCGACAAAATTAGTCGTGCGATTGGCTCCCTCAAATCCTGCCATCTGATCCAGAGTGCAGAAGCGATGGATTTGCTGTCCCTTATCCGCCTTGCTGCTGATTTTAAAATGTTGCCCGAAACTTATCGTGCGACTGCCGATCGTATGTTTATCGAAATTCAGCCCGGGCATGTGCAGCTGGCTGCTGGTAAACCGGTTGAGCCCGATGACCGTGACTTTTTACGTGCCTCCTTGTTGAGGCAAAAATTTGCCAAAGCCCCTTTTATTAAAACCGATGGGTAAGTTGACTTTATTTTCTTCAACCACTATATGATTCTTTATGTCCGAACCAATGAGTAACTTCACGCCTCGCGCTCAACAGGTTCTTGCCTTGGCGCGCAAGGAGGCAGACCGTTTTCACCACAATTATGTAGGCACTGAACATTTATTGCTTGGCTTGATCAACCTGGGACAAGGTGTTGCCGTCAATGTTCTCCAGAAAATGGGTCTTGATCTTGATACGGTCCGACAGGCTGTGGATGAACAAGTAGGGCTTGGGCCTGAAGCAAAGCCATCTGGCAATGTACCTTACACCCCCCGTGTCAAGAAAGTCCTGGCCCTTGCAGGGAAGGAAGCAAAAGGCTTAAACCACAGTTATGTGGGAACCGAGCACATTTTGCTTGGCTTACTCAGGGAAGGTGAAGGCGTAGCCGCCCGGGTCCTAAAGTCTTTGGATGTGGACGCGGATCGTTGCCGTAACGAAATTTTGTCTGAGCTCGATCCAAATTTCTCTTCCACCGAAGAGACTGAATCCTCTGTTGTAGGCGGTGGTGAGAGTGAAGAAAAATCAAAAGATTTAAAAACTCCCGCCTTAAAAGCGTTTGGCCGAGACCTTACTGAAATTGCAAAGAATGGGGAAATGGACCCTGTGGTTGGCCGTGAGCAGGAAATCCGCCGGGTTACCCAAGTTCTTTGCCGCAGAACAAAGAATAACCCTGTGTTAATCGGGGAGGCAGGCGTTGGGAAAACCGCAATCGTTGAGGGCTTGGCCCAACAAATTGCAAGCGGCATGGTACCTGAAAATTTAGTGGATAAAAGAGTTGTCACCCTTGATCTTGCTCTCATGGTTGCAGGCACCAAATATCGGGGGCAATTTGAAGAGCGTATCAAAGCGGTGATGGATGAGCTCAAAAAAGCCAAAAACATTATCATTTTTATTGATGAACTTCATACGATTGTTGGTGCAGGGGCCGCGGAGGGTGCGATGGATGCATCAAATATTTTTAAACCTGCCCTTAGCCGTGGCGAACTCCAGTGTATTGGGGCGACGACCCTGGCAGAATATAGAAAGTACATCGAGAAAGACTCTGCCCTGGATCGCAGGTTTCAGTCGGTCAAGGTAGAAGCACCTTCGGTTGATGACACCGTACTTATCCTCAAAGGGATTCGTCCCAAGTATGAAGAGCACCATAATGTCCGCTTTACTGATAAATCATTGGAGGCTGCTGCCAAGCTAACGGACAGGTATGTCACCGGTAAACACTTGCCTGACAAGGCCATTGATGCCATTGATGAGGCGGGAGCCCGCAGTCGTATGGAGTCATTGAAACGCCCGCAGGAAATTGAAGATTTATCGGACGAGATCAAAGAAGTTTGCACGCTCAAAGAGTCTGCCATATCTGATCAGAATTTTGAAGAAGCCGCGGAGGCCCGGGACAAAGAGAAAAAACTTCGGGCCAAAAGAGATCGTGTGCTTGAGGAATGGAAAAAATCTCGAGAGGAGACGAAGGCTGAAGTTAACGAAGATGACATGCTTCAAGTTGTTGCAGACTGGACCGGCATTCCTCTAAACCGTATGGAAGCCAAGGAGTCCAAAAAACTTCTTGAGCTTGAGAAAGAGTTGCGCGGGCAAGTAATTGGGCAAGATTTTGCAACGGAAGTAGTGTCGAAAGCCCTTCGTCGTTCTAGAGCTGACCTGAAGGACCCGAAGCGTCCGATTGGGTCATTCATGTTTCTTGGGCCTACAGGTGTGGGGAAAACTCACCTCGCCAAAGTCTTGGCCGAACGCATCTTCGGCGATCAGGATTCTCTGATCCAAATCGATATGTCCGAATATATGGAAAAACATGCGGTGTCCCGGATGATTGGATCACCTCCCGGCTATGTTGGGTATGAAGAAGGCGGGCAACTTACCGAGGCTATCCGTCGTAAGCCATATGCAGTTATTCTTTTCGATGAGATTGAAAAAGCTCACCCAGATGTGGCACAGATTTTATTGCAAATATTAGAGGATGGCCGTCTTACGGACAGCTTGGGAAGAAAAGTCGATTTCAGAAATACTATCCTGATTATGACTTCCAATGTCGGGGCTCACATCTTACAGAAAAACACTTCCATGGGCTTTTCGATGCGAGATGCTGACCAGGATTTTGATAACACTAAGGATAAAATTATGGATGAGGCCAAGAAATCCTTCAAGCCTGAGTTCCTAAACCGCCTTACTGAGATTGTTATCTTTAAACCCTTGGCCAAAGAAAGCATGCATTCAATTGTTGAGCTTGAGTTGCACAAGGTATCCACCAGGCTGAAGGAGAAAAAACTCAAACTCGATGTTACCGATGAAGCCAAAGAGTTCCTTATCGAAAAGGGCTATGATGAAAAATTTGGTGCCCGTCCTTTGCGAAGAGCGGTGGAAAAATATTTGGAAGATAACCTCGCCGAAGCCCTCCTTGCTGGTAATCTGCGCAAAAATAAACCCATTAAGGTGCTCGTCGATAAGGATGAGGATGTTGGGCTTTGCTTTGAGCAGGCAAATGGGAAAGACAAGGTAGCACTTCCATCCTCGACGGATAAGGACGATTCTAGCAAAGATTAATTTCATTCTTTGATCGCTATTTACGCATCATCGTGTAAATTAGCTGCCCATGGAAAAGTCTCTGATTCTACTCAAACCTGATTGTTTGGATAATAAAGTCGCCGGCAAGGTAATTACACGTTTTGAAGAAAGCGGCTATGCCCTTATTGCCAGTAAGATGATTCAGTTAAATGATGACCTTTTAAAGGAGCATTACTCTCATGTAGCACATCTTCCATTTTTTCCAGAAATTGCAAGTTTTATGAGCTCCAGACCAGTACTCGCTCTTATTCTTGAAGGAGAAAATGTTATTCAGGGAGTGCGTGACCTTTTAGGGCCGACTGATTCCACCGCGGCACCTGCAGGTACAATTCGTGGAGATTTGGGTACAGACCGTATGAGAAATGTTGTTCATGCATCTGACAGCAGCGAGTCTGCTGCTGCTGAAATTAAACGCTTTTTTGGCAGCGAGTAAGCGATCTCTTGTATCTTAAGATTTTTGGAGTAAAGACACCGCGAAGCAGGCAATGGCCTCTTCTCGTCCCACAGGTCCAAGGGTTTCATTGGTGGTGGCTTTAATCCCGATGCAGGTGTCATCAATTCCTAGGGTAGCAGACAAGCTTTTTTTCATCTCATGAATGTAAGGGCCAATCTTCGGCTTCTGTGCCACAATGGTGATATCGATATTGGAAATATGGTAACCGGCAAGACTGCACTCTTGGTGGGCTTTTGCGAGTATAAGCTTGGAATCTAAATCTTTGTTTGCGGGGTCGGTATCCGGGAAATATTGACCGATGTCAGGAAGGGCTAAGGCCCCGAAAATCGAGTCCGCAAGGGCATGGGTCACGCAATCGGCATCGGAGTGTCCCAGTAAGCCCATATGGTGGGGGATATTGATTCCCCCGAGAATTAATTGTCGGCTCTCGACTAATCGATGCAAGTCATATCCATGTCCAATTCGTATTTTCGGGCTTGTCATTTTTGAAGCAGGTATTGAATGAAATCAAGGTCGTCCATTTTGGTTATTTTAGGGTTGGGGTAACCCAGTTCCAGGAATGCTGTTTTTTTGGAAATTAATTCCAGGGCGGCAATTTCATCCGTGATGGAAATTTTTTGTTTAGCAGCTTCGTGAAAGCCTTGGAGTAACCAATCTTTTCTAGCGGCTTGCGGGGTCTCCATAAGCCATAGTTTATGCCGTTCCAAAGTCTTTGTGCTTTGTGGATGATTGGGGGCTGTTTTCTTTGCTTCAATTTGCCTGACCGTATCCTGTGACGGACGGCATGCAACCACGGCCCCTTTGGCCTCGACCTCGCGTGTTATCATGGAGACGGTGGAGGGTCGAATCATAGGCCTGGCACAATCATGAACTTGAACAAATTCACAGGCATCGGGTAAGGATTGTAAGCCATGAAGCACCGAGTCTTTTCTTTCTTCTCCTCCCTTAATCATAATTGGGGAAATAGAACAGTCGGTTTTTGCGCGGACGATTTCATATTCATCAACCAGGGCTTTTTTTTGATCTTCATCGCGATACACGATGGTGAGAAAAGCAATTGCTTCACTTTTTACAAAGGCCTCACAACACATTCGAAAGGCATTGGACCCCATGATTGGGTGAAGCAATTTGTCTTTAACATGGCTTTTCATTCGTAGGCCACTGCCCCCTGCGACTAGAATTGCACCGTGCATGAAGGATACTTTAATTAGCTGCTACCTTAATTCCAGCTGGATGGCATCCAGTGCTGTGGAGGGATCGGGTGCGGCAAGGATGGGGCGACCAATGACTAAATAGCTGGCACCAGCATCTCTAGCTTCCTTAGGGGTCATAATTCTTTTTTGGTCTCCTTTGGCCGACCCCGCTGGTCTTATACCAGGGGTGACTAAATCGATATCACTCGATAAACATTTTCTTAACATCGGCAGCTCCAGCGGAGAGCAGACCATACCTCCTATGCCAGTACTTTCAGCCATACAGGCCAATCTCTTAACTTGTTCCTCTACTGTGGAGGAGACACCTATAGATTGTAAGTTTTCCTGGTTCATCGAAGTGAGAACCGTAACTCCAAGTAGCGTGGTTTCGGGCATGGTCTTCTTTGCTGTTTCCGCGCAAAGAGCCAGGGCTTCGGGGCCTGCACAGGTATGAAGTGTCAGCATTTTGATAGGCAACACGGAAAGACTTTCGATGGCTTTGGACATGGTGTTCGGTATGTCATGTAATTTGAGATCAAGAAATACATTGACCTCCTTTTGGATGCACTGATCAATGATACCAGGGCCATCCCTGAGGTAGCTTTGCAGGCCAACTTTGACCCAACTTAATTGGCTGCCCACTTGATCCAAAATAGTATTTGCTTGCTCACGGCTATCTACATCTAAGGCTAGAATTACTTCGGTTTTTGTATTACTCACAGTAACTCAATCATGTAGGATCAGGGGAACGAGCCAAATCTATTCTTTCTCGTAGTCTTATGAATTATGTTATTTAATCTGTGCTATGGGCTTGAAGAATGCGATTAAACGGGTAAGTGTGCCGGCTCCAGCAAAAATTAATTTGTTTTTAGCGGTTACAGGAAAGAGGCATGATGGGTTTCATGAACTTGTCTCCGTGCTGGCTAAGCTCGATCTTGCGGACTTGGTAACCATTGACCGTGTAAGTGAAGAAAATCATCTTTCCTGTAAATGTGTAGGAGCGGATCAATTGGATGGGATTCATAACCTGGCAGAGGAAGCAGTCTTACTGTGGAGGAAACGGACAGGAATCAAGGATGGGCTTCACCTAACCATTGAAAAAAAAATACCAGTTGAAGCTGGGCTCGGGGGCGGAAGCTCGGATGCAGTGGCCACACTTCTAGCTCTTAATGCCATGATGGAGAGTCCCCTGAAGCAGAATGATTTAATCGATTTGTCCGCCCAGGTTGGATCCGACTGCCCGAGCTTTTTGATTCCTGGTCTTTGTGTTGCCGAGGGAAGAGGTGAGCGGGTTAGGTCAGTTGCTGCACCTATGAATAAACATATGAAAGGTAAATCCGTCTTATTGTTTAAACCACCATTGGGTTTTTCCACGGCTGCTATATTTCAGGCATTGGGGCAAAGTGAAAAATTCTCTATTTCCAGTGAAGTAGTGCAAAAGTTGAGTAATTGGGAGTCTCAAAACCTTGCAACGGATAAATTTTTAGCCAACGACTTAGAACTCCCGGTTTTTGAGAAACACATCTATATTCCTGCCTTGTTTCTCGAAATCGAGGAAAGTTTCAGCTTAATCCCAAGACTCTCAGGCAGTGGCTCCTGTTGTTTTTGTTTAGGGAATGACAGGGTACCCTGGTCGAAGGTGGAAAATGTTATTCGAAAGGCATGGGGGGAGGAAACTTTTCTTACACGCACACATATTGTTTGATTTCATTGAAGAAAGAATTTGTTTCCACCTGGGACAAGAATCATACATACTGAAATGTTGCTTCCATGATGAAATCAAAAAACCTCAATGAACCTAAAGAAGAAATTATCTTCTATGGCCTCCCCGCATCACCTGGTGTGTCTCATGGCCCTGCCTTTAGGTTTCTGCACAGTAATGTTGAGGTTTTACAATATCAAGTGGATGAAAGTGATCATGAATCCGAAATAGAGAGATTTCATGAGGCACTCAAACTTACCCAATCACAGATCAGCCAAATCCGTGAGGATGTGGCCAAAAATTTAAGTGAAAAAGAAGCTTCCATATTCGATGCCCACCTGCTGGTGCTTGAAGATAAAGCCCTGGTGGATGATGTCGTCAAGGAAATCAAAAAAAGTGGGGATAATGTTGAGCAATGTGTTGACCGGGTAACGCGCAAGTACATGGACTTCTTTAATAAGTTAGAAGATGAGTATTTGCGGGAGCGGTCTGCTGATTTGAAAGATATTTCCAAACGACTCCTTCGCAACTTAGTGGGAGCCACTGCGGCAGGGACTGCTTTTTTGGATGAGCCTAAAGTGCTGGTTTCAGAAGATTTAAGTCCTTCTGATACTGCCTCCCTGGACCGATCGAAAATTTTAGGTATTGCAACTGATACCGGTGGGATGACCAGTCATGCTGTGATCATGGCTCGTGCGAGTAGTGTTCCTGCTGTGGTTGGGTTACGGGGCCTTTCCGGTCGGATTAAAGAAGGGGATTACTTGCTGATCGATGGTTTTGATGGGGTGGCTATCATCAACCCCAGGGAATCAACTTTATTTCGCTATGGTAAAGTTAATGTTCGTCGGCAAAAAATTAAAAATTTAGTCACCGAAGAGTCAACGCTTCCGGCCCAAACCAAAGATTTACAGGCGATAACTCTTTTAGCGAATGCCGATTCCGAGGGGGAAGTCGAGCTTGGTCTAGAAAATGGGTGCCAGGGATTTGGCCTTTTTCGTACCGAATCTATTTTTCTGCGTAAAAATCAAGTTCCCAGTGAGGATGAACAGTACGAGGATTATGCGAAAATTGTGGATGCGGCCCAAGGTCAATTTGTCACCATCCGAACTTTAGATATTGGAGGGGATAAGTTTATTAGTGGTTTGTCTAATTCAGATGAGCAAAATCCATTTATGGGTTTCCGGGCGATTCGGTACTGCCTCCAAAACCCAGATGTTTTTCTTGATCAACTACGGGCAATTCTTCGAGCCAGTGCCCATGGTCCAGTTCAATTGATGCTTCCCATGATCAGTGGAATTGGAGAAGTGATACGGGCAAAAGAGTTTCTAAGCACCGCTAAAACTCAACTTAAAGAAAAAGGGGTTGCGTTTGATGAAGATATTAAAGTGGGCTGTATGATCGAGACTCCATCCGCGGTGATGATTGCGGACATGCTAGCCGATGAAGTTGATTTTTTCAGTGTCGGCACTAATGATTTGGTGCAGTACCTCCTTGCAGTTGATCGAGTTAACAACCAAATAGCTTATTTGTACGAGCCTCACCACCCCGCTGTTATTCGCTCGTTAAAAACGATTTTTGATGCTGGAAAAAACAAAGGAATTCCGGTGTCTGTTTGCGGAGAAATTGCGGGAGATCCTCATTTTCTTCCTTTATTGCTTGGATTGGGGGTGGATTCAATCAGTGCCAGTTCTCCGCTTCTGCCAGAGCTTAAATTTTTTGCCCGCAGGTTCACCATAGAGGAAGCCAAGAAATTTTCTGAAAAGTTATCATTGATGAAAAGACCTCACGAAATCAAAGAGGCAATGAATTCATTTCACGAAGAAAGGGTCTCCGAAATTACCGCTTAATTTTATTCGTCCTGAAATTTGGAAGCGAATAGCTCTTTCATTTCACTTTCAAACTCGCTGGCAACATTTTGCTCGCATTCAAATTTGAGGTCAGTTCCCTTCGCGGCAGCCAGCATCATCAGTCCCATAATGCTTTTGGCATTTACTCTTTCATCTTCCTTGGTGACCCATATCTCTCCTGAGAAACGGGAAGCAATACGGACAATCATAGCAGCAGGGCGGGCGTGTACACCCATTTTGTTGGAAACCTGAAGTACAAATTCGTACTTATTATTCCCGCTGTTTTCTTCCGCTTCGCTCATTTAAAAATGATAACAGAGAGTTTTTAAAAAAAAGACAAAGGAAAAGTTTGTAAAAGACCGAGTATCAGAGAGCTTGTGATGGCCGCGGCTAAATCATCCATCATGACTCCCCAACCCTGAGGGAGTTTCTGTAATTTATTAATTCCCAGTGGTTTGGCGATGTCAAAAAACCGAAAGAGGATAAACCCAATAGAGAGCCAAAAAACGAGTTGGAGCGGGTTGAGTAGGCTAAGTTCATCCACAAACAAAAAAATAAAGGGGATTACACAAAACTCATCCCAGATGACAGCACTTGGATCGGACTGGTTCATGATCTTTTCGGCTTGAGTGCATAGGGGAACCCCCAGGAAAAATAAGGGAATAAAACCTGCAATGATCCAAGAAACTGAAAACTGAAAATACCCCACGAGTAGAGCAAACAGTAATATTCCCACGATTGAGCCCATGGTTCCAGGGGCTGGAAGCTTTTTCCCAATGGGCCCGAGTGTGGCTACATTTACAATGAGAAATTTGTACATCAGTCTTCGTCGAGAAAGAAGCGCCAGTATTTTGTCATGTAAGTAATGCCGGACAGGACGGTTATGAAAGCGGCGAGAATCAGGCTAATCAGGGAAGCTGAATCTAGAATTGAAAGCAGGGACTCATATTGCTCGGGAGCCAAAAAGCGTACAAAGTCAGCAGCGAGGGCTAATTTACACAATATGAGAGAAATACAGCTTAACTGAATAACGGTTTTAAGTTTCCCGACTTTTTCCGCAGCCAAGGTTTTACCTTTGCCGGCGGCGACAAGGCGGAGTCCGGTGATGAGAAGCTCCCTGGATAAAATCAGTAAAATGGGAAAAAGCGTCCAAAGGGGAAGTGCCCCCAAAGCTAACAGGCTGGTAAACATGCCTAAAGTGAGCACTTTGTCAGATAGGGCATCCATGAATTTCCCAAACTCAGAAACCTGACCAAATTTACGGGCCAACCAACCATCCAACCAATCAGTTAATGCGGCAAACAGAAATAGTCCAAGAGCCAGAGTTCGCGACCATTCGAAGGAAAATTCCGGCTTGGGATAAAGCAAGCCAATGATCAATAACATGAATGGAATCCTCGAGAGGGTTAGTAAGTTGGGTAAATTCATCTAATAAAATGAAGTCGTAACCCTTTATTCTTGATATTGCAATCCCAAGCAAGGATGCCTTGAGAGTCGACGTATCTAAATCGAGTGATAAGGTGAAAAGGTTATGGTAGTCGCTTTATACCCAGGTACATTTGATCCGGTAACAAACGGTCATTTGGATGTTCTGTCCCGAGCATCTAAATTGTTTGATCAAGTTGTGGTGGCTGTTTCTGCCGGGAATTCAGGAAAAGATACAGCCTTTAGCCTGGAGACTCGAATTACCCTGGTTGAGGAAAATATAACCTCATTTGCAAATGTAACAGTGGAACCTTTCGAAGGGCTGTTGGTGGATTATGCCGCTGCTAAAAAAGCCAAGGTCTTAATTCGAGGATTAAGGGCTGTTTCTGATTTTGAGTATGAATTTCAAATGGCCCAAATGAATAGGCACTTGGATCCTGAGCTTGAAACTATGTTCCTTATGCCCAACGAGAAGTACTTTTTTACCAGTTCTCAACTGATTAAGCAAGTACACCTTTACGGTGACAGAGAAACCCGTCTGGTACCGGAAAATGTCCTCGTCGCCCTTCGAAAGCTTTCAAAAACTAAAGACCTTTAACAAATTACCTTATGAATTCAAATATGGATGAAACAACCCGCAGGAAACGGTCTACTTTCGCCGTGGTTTTTTTGACCATCTTTTTGGATATGGTGGGCTTTTCCGTTTTGTTTCCACTTTTCCCTTCCATGCTTGATCATTATTTAAGCCGGGAAGCTGCGTTGGGGGGTGGCATCGTTACGGATTTTGTTATCTACCTGAAAAGTTTTTCTTTTGAAGGCTTCGACTCATCAAGCTCTTTTCGCTTTGAAACTGTTATATTTGGGGGTGCTCTTGGATCGCTTTACGCGGTCTTACAATTCTTTTTTGCACCTATTTGGGGAAGGTGGTCTGATCGAATCGGTCGACGGCCTGTTTTAGTTTACACCTTAGGCGGGACCGCTTTGGGATATGCCCTGTGGATTTTTGCGGGTGACTTTTGGGTTTTAGTGCTTTCCCGGGTACTGGGAGGAATTGCTGGCGGTAATTTGTCGGTGGCAACCGCTGCCATTGCAGATGTAACCTCCCGGAAGTCGAGATCCAAAGGAATGGCCTTGGTCGGGATTGCTTTTGGGCTTGGTTTTATCCTGGGTCCCGCACTAGGTGGATATGCTTCCACATGGGTGCTTGCAGAATCAAGCCAAGGGACCTTTTCCCTGAATCCCTTTTCAGCAGCGGCTTTGATTAGTCTATGCCTTGCCCTGATTAACTGGGTTTGGGTGATCCTGAAATTTAGGGAAACATTGAGTGCGGGGAAAAGAAATGTCACAGAGCAACCAAAACCTGCGATTTTCCAACTTGGTAAGATTGCCAATCAAAATGTGCGAAATACCTGCCTGGTTTATCTTTTTTATATGATTTCTTTCAGTGGTATGGAATTTACTCTCACCTTTCTTGCCGTGGAAAGATTTGATTATGATCCGATGAGCTTGGGGAAAATGTTCTTACTTATCGGGCTAACTTTAATTTTTGTTCAAGGCTTTTTTGTGCGCCGATTTGTTGGGAAAATCGGTGAAAAAAATATGGCAACATTAGGAATTATTTTAGGATTTATTTCCTTTGTAATTATTTCGCAATCTTTTACATCTTCTATGTTTTACA
>Ga0255758_10004171_pt1 | contig 12407 bp, 9 predicted proteins | sample 011ome_24_FD_179958 | JGI IMG/M metagenome (GOLD analysis project Ga0255758, IMG submission 179958) | Coastal salt marsh microbial communities from the Groves Creek Marsh, Skidaway Island, Georgia - 011513CT metaG (version 2) | ecosystem: Environmental > Aquatic > Marine > Intertidal zone > Salt...
TCTGGAATACTTAAAGTTAAACCATCTAATATTGAAAAATTCTATTCTTTTTTTAATAGCAACAAATCATATTCAAATTTAAGCGATAAGCTATACAAAGGATCTCAAGTATTAGAGAGTTCAAATATAAGTGATTTATATACTAATTTAGTATCCTCATATAAGAACCCAGATTCAATAGTAATTCATGGTAACGAATCAAATACCTTCTTTGATTCCAGCTTAAGTTCTTTTTTGCATCTAGATGACATATCTTTAATGATGTCTATGGACTTACTGACATATTTGCCTGATGACATACTAGTAAAAGTAGATAGAGCATCTATGGGAGTATCACTTGAAACAAGAGCTCCAATGTTAAATCATAAATTAGTAGAGTTTGCATATAATCTGCCTAAAAAATATAAATTGAGAAGTAACACTTCAAAATGGCTGCTAAGAGAGGTTTTATATAGAAATGTTCCAAGGCATTTGATTGAACGACCAAAGGTTGGCTTTGCTGTTCCAATTGGAGAGTGGCTCAGAACTAGTCTAAAAGAATGGGCTTCAGATTTATTAAGTGAAGAAACTCTAAAAAAACAAGGTTTTTTTGATTATGCAAAGATATATCAGTGCTGGCAGCAACATCAATCAAGTAAATATAACTGGGAGCATTTTCTTTGGAATGTCTTAATATTTCAGAGTTGGTATAAAGAATTTCATGAAAAAGGGTAAAATTTTATTTGTTATAAATGTTGATTGGTTTTTTCTTTCACATCGACTACCCATTGCAATAAAAGCCTTAAATGAGGGTTATGAAGTTCATATAGCAACCAAAATTACTGATAAGGCAGAAGAAATTAAAAGTTACGGATTAATTTTACACAATCTGGACATTTCTCGAGGCGATTTTAGTTTTTTTAAAAGTTTAAAAACACTAATACAACTTATACAGATTTTTAAAAGAATCAGGCCACAATTAGTTCATCTAGTAACAATTAAACCAATTATTCTAGGAGGCATAGCTGCTAGGATAGCGAATGTTAAGGGAGTTATTGCTGCAATCTCTGGCCTGGGATATATATTCATAAATAATGGCTTGATTGCGTCTGTAAGAAGGGTCCTTATTAAAAGACTATATCAATTTTCCTTAAACCATCACAATCTTAGAATTATATGTCAAAACGATAATGATCTTCAGATAATTAGAGATATAACTGGGCTAAATAAAGATACTTTTTCTATGATAAGTGGTTCAGGTGTTCCATTGGAAAAATTTAAATTTATAAAAGACACAAATGAAATTCCAAATATAATGATGGCTTCAAGGCTGTTAATTGATAAAGGGGTAATTGAGTTTTCAAAGGCTGCAAAAATTCTAAAAGAAAAAAATGTTACTGCAAATTTTATATTGGTTGGAGAGCCAGATTTGGAGAATCCGTCAAGTATACATTATTCCCAAATTAAAGAGTGGAGAGAAGAAGGAATCATTGATTGCTGGGGTCATAGAGATGATATGCATGAAGTTCTTCCATTGGCATCAATTGTTGTTCTTCCTTCATATAGAGAGGGCTTCCCAAAGATTTTAATTGAAGCAGCTGCATGTGGAAGAGCTGTTGTAACAACAGATGTTCCTGGCTGCAGAGATGCAATATATAATGAAATAACTGGATTATTAGTTCCAGTAAAAGACTCATATGCGCTTGCAAATGCAATTGAAAAACTAGTCTCTAATAAGGAATGGCGCAGAACAATGGGGAATGAAGGTAGGATTATGGCTGAAGAAAAATTTGATGAGAATATAGTGATTACTAAACATCTTGAAATATATAATCTATTACTTGCAAATCAATAACTTTACTCAATTAATGTACTAAGGCAAATAGAAAAATGAAATATTTAGTAACAGGAGGAGCTGGTTTTATTGGAAGTGCCTTTATTCGGCATCAAATTAACAACACTGCCAATGATATTTTAAATATTGATAGCCTTACATATGCTGGTAATTTAGACTCACTTGACGAAATAAGCTTTTCATCAAATTACAATTTCCAAAATATTGATATCTGTAATCTTCAGAAAGTTAAAGAAGCAATATTTGATTATCAACCTGATTCTATTATTCACCTTGCTGCTGAAAGTCATGTTGATCGTTCAATAGATGATCCTAGTTTATTTATACATACAAACATAATAGGTACATACAACTTATTGGAAACATCCAGACTTTTTTTAAAATCTTTACCCTCAGATAGATTAGAAAATTTTCGTTTTCATCATGTTTCCACTGATGAGGTTTATGGAGATTTGGAGGCCAAGGAAAAACCATTTACCGAATACAATCCATATTTACCTAGTTCACCATATGCTGCCTCCAAGGCTAGCTCAGACCACCTTGTAAGAGCTTGGGGAAGAACTTTTAAGATTCCTTACCTTATCACCAATTGCTCAAATAATTATGGACCATATCATTTTCCAGAAAAATTAATTCCTAATACTATCTTGAGTGCTTTAAATGGAAAAACAATTTCAGTATATGGCGATGGAAATCAAATTAGGGACTGGCTCTTCGTTGATGATCATGCTAGGGCATTAAGCATTGTGCTCTCTCAGGGAGTAGTAGGAGAAACGTATAATATTGGGGGCAATAATGAAAAAACAAATATAGAAGTTGTTGAATCTATTTGTAATTTACTAGAAGAGTTAGTTATAACAAAGCCAAAGAATATTTCTTTTTTCAGAGATTTAATTCAATTTGTTTCAGATAGACCTGGTCATGACAAAAGGTATGCAATTGACGCATCTAAAATAACTAAAGATCTTGGCTGGACTCCGATTGAGACATTTGAATCTGGTTTAAGGAAGACAGTGTCTTGGTACTTGGAAAATAATAAATGGTGCAAAAGAGTTCTTTCAGGCGATTATAAACTTGATAGAATTGGCACAATTTCGTGAACCTTTCAAATAAACAATAACTATGAATAAAAGAAAGTATAAAGGAATTATTTTAGCAGGTGGTGCTGGTTCAAGACTTCATCCAATTACAATAAGCACCTCGAAGCAACTTTTGCCAATATATGACAAGCCTATGATTTATTATCCGCTTTCAGTACACATGCTATCAGGCATAAGAGATATATTGATCATATCAACTCCTCAAGATTTACCTATGTATCACCAACTTTTGGGAGACGGCTCACAATTTGGACTAGATATTTCTTATGAAGAACAGCCGACACCTGATGGATTGGCGCAGGCGTTTTTATTAGGAAAAGATTTTATAGGTCATGATAATGTTTCATTGGTTTTGGGAGATAATGTATTTTTTGGACCAAATTTTTCAGATTCACTTATTTCTGCTTCAAATAAAAATGAAGGAGCAACTATATTTGGATATTATGTTCAAGATCCAGAGAGATTTGGAGTAATGGAATTAGATAATAAAGGAAAGATCATAAGTCTCGAGGAAAAACCATCTAAGCCAAAATCAAATTTTGCAATAACAGGGCTATACTTTTACGATAATTCTGTAGTTGATATAGCATCAGAACTAGAACCTTCACAACGTGGCGAGCTTGAAATTACTGATGTAAATTCAATTTACCTAAGTAGGAGTTCATTGGATGCAATTGTTCTTGGGAGAGGGTTTGCATGGTTGGATACAGGTACTCCAGACTCTTTACTAGAGGCAGGAAGATTTGTTCAAATGGTTGAACAAAGGCAGGGATTAAAAATAGCTTGCCTAGAAGAAATTGCTTATAGTAAAAAATGGATTTCAGCTAAAGAATTAGAAAAACAAGCGGCAAAATTTAAAAATTCATCTTATGGAAATTATTTAGCAAATTTCCTTAAAAACAACAAATGAAAATAATTCAAACATCTTTAAATGATTGCTTCCTCATAGAACCTAAAGTCTTTTCTGACCAAAGGGGATTTTTTTTAGAAGATTTTCAACTTGAGCGATATAAAAATGAATTGGGAATAGATAATTTGTTTGTACAAGATAACCACTCTAGGTCATCTAATGGAGTTTTGCGCGGCCTTCATTTTCAAATTAAGAAACCTCAAGGTAAGCTTGTTAGAGTTACACAAGGAAAAGTTCTGGATGTTGCAGTAGATCTCAGGATTGATTCAAGCACTTTTGGAAATTCAGAAATATTTGAGTTATCAGATACGAATTTTCATCAACTATGGATTCCACCAGGGTTTGCTCATGGATTTTTAGTTATTTCTGATATTGCAGACTTTCAATACAAATGTACAGATTACTATGATCCAAATGACGAAGGTTCAATTTTTTGGAATGATCCTGAATTGGGAATTCAATGGCCAGATGATATTGAAATTACTCTTTCAAAAAGAGATGCTGAGGCTCAATCATTTAAAGAATATAAGAAAAGTTTATCTAAATAATTTTTTAAAACTTAAATTAAATTGAAAAATTTTGTTTTAAGAGGTCAATTAATAAAGATGAATTTAAGTTTGTTTTTTGTTCACGAAGACTGATATAGAAAAATTAATATATAATTCACTATAAGTTTTTTTAGGAGTTAAACATGGGCAGTATCAAAGTTTTTTTTCGAAGCTCAATTTTATTATTTTTGATTATTTTTTCTTTTGAGTCGTTTTCACAGGCCTCAAACCCATTAACTACTGAGTTTCTTGAAGGCTTACCACCGTCTGTTCGAGAGGAACTCACTCTTAATAATGCAGTAAAAAAAGAAGAGGAATTAGAAAAATTATTTCGTGCAGATACGGAGTTTGATAAAACTAAAGATGTTCTAGAAAAGATAAGATATGAATTAAAGACAATTGAGAGCAGGCTCTCAAGATCAGACAAATCAAATGAAGTAGGTTTAAAAAGGTTTGGCGATAGTTTCTTTAGCACCATTCAATCATCTTTTATGCCAGTTAATGTTCCCAGCGCCGCAGGTGAATATGTAGTTGATGTTGGCGATACTCTAACAATAATGTTAACTGGTGGAGGCTCATCCGGTGTTTCAAATGATAAGCCTCAGATGGTTCAAAGAGATGGAACTATTCTTTTATCCAAAATTGGAAAACTGAGAGTTGCAGGCATGACACTTGATGAAGTTGAAAGTGCAGTTGAAGAGTATTTAAATCAAACTTCTCCAGGGGTAACAAGCTTCATAACTTTATCTAAGTTAAGAGATATTCAAGTTGTTATGATTGGGGGGATTTTGAGCCCAGGAATATTTACATTAAGCGGTGGTTCTAATGTCCTTACAGCAATAAATGCTGCAGGAGGACTTTCTGAAAATGGGTCGTACCGAAAAATAGAGCACAAGAGGAGTGGTGAAACTATTCAAATGATTGATCTCTATGAAATATTTGTTAACGGTAATATCAGTTTTGAAAATAGCTTGCGTTCAGGAGATGTTCTTTTAGTTCATCCAATTAGTACAAGTATACCTGTTTCTGGTGGTGTCAATACAGAGGCTATCTTTGAATTACTACCTGGTGAGTCAGCAAAAGATCTTGTAAATTATGCTGGAGGTTTTTCTACTGCATTTGCAGGCCACGATATGATTTTTGTTCAGAGAAATCAATTAGAATCAAAAGAAATTATTGATGTTTCCGTAAATAATATTGATTCTTTTGAAATGCAGCCTAGAGATGTAGTTTTGGTCCCTTCCTATGCAAATATTTTGGAACCAGCCAAACAGGTTGTAATTGAAGGGTTTGTTGAGAGACCAGGTAAGTACTTCATTAGTGAAAATGAAAGATTGAGCTCAATCATTAAAAGAGCTGGCGGCTATAAACATAACGCTTATGAGTTTGGAGGAGCCTTATTCAGGCAGCAAGCCTTAGATGTTGAGCAACAATTTGCCCAATTAAGCTATTTTGATACTATCAACTTTATAATATCTAATATTGCACAGCCAGGTATTTCTGCTTCACCAGATGTAATCGCTCTTCTTACTGAAGAATTAAGATCCAGACAGAGCACGGGAAGGGTTATTACAGAATTTCATTTAAACGAACTATCAAAAAATCCGTCTCTTGATATTATATTAGATGATAAAGATAGAATTGTAATTCCTCCACTTCAAAAGGTGGTTTATTTATTTGGAGATTTTAAAAAGCCAGTAAATATAGGATTTGATCCAGATTTAAGCATAAGAGACTATATAAAAATGGCTGGAGGACTTAATGACTCTGCCCAAAAAGAGTTAATAGTTATTGATCCTTCTGGATCATCTAGGCTTTATAAGAAAGGATTTTTTGCTAGTAATAAAGTTAATATATATCCTGGCTCAGTAATATATGCGCCAAGAGACATCGCTAAAGTTGATGGAGTAAGATATGCAGCTTCAATAGCACCAATATTAAGCAGCTTAGCTATTACTCTCGCGTCTCTAAATAGCATAGATGATTAATAGAAAGCTTTTTTAAATTTTTATTAATTTTAGTCAAGCAAGATAAAGCTTTGATTTAATGAAAAAAATTTTATTAATATTTGCGATTGCTTTTACGAGCACTAAAACATTATCAAGTGTTGATGATTATATCTACCCATATTCATCTCCAACTTATAATGATTATGGAGCTCTTGGGCTCATAAGAATGCCATCAGCAAGATTCTATGAGGCGGGCACATTAGCTATAAATTGGTCAGAACACGATCCTTATACTAGAGGAGCAATTATTGGCTATCCATTCAGTTGGATGGAAGCATCATGGCAATATACAGATGTAAATAATGCATTGTATAGTAACGTAAAAGCTTTCAGTGGAACTCAAACATATAAAGACAAGGGTTTTGATGTTAAATTTAGACTACTTAAAGAGACAAATCTTTTGCCAAGTATTGCTCTTGGTATCAGAGATATTGCTGGAACTGGGACATTTGCAGCAGAATATATAGTTGCTTCTAAATATATAGATGTTCCGCTAAATTTCTTCCTCTCAAGACATGTTAGTACAATAGATTTAAGTTTCGGACTAGGATGGGGTGACTTATCTCATAATAATTTTGAAAATCCGCTCACTAAGATTGATCAAAGTTTTAAAGAAAGAACTTTTATTGAAGATACGCAAGGCGGTGATTTTAGTCCAGGCAGATATTTTAGTGGCCCAATGGGGGTATTTGCTGGTGTTGAAATACCTATACCAAATGCCAAAGGACTGAAAATAAAAATTGAATATGATGGGACAGACTATACTGAGGAAGGATTTCCATTTGGCAGAGAATCTTTTGCTTTTGCCTTTGACTCCGTCAAACAAAGTCAATCTAGAATAAACGCTGGGCTTACCTTTCCATTAAATAATCATGTTAATTTTTTTGGATCTTTTACTAAAGGAAACACCATTAGTTTTGGAGTTACTTTAAAGGGTAGCTTTGGTAAAAAAAATACTATAGTACAAAAAAAGGATCCATATATCCCCATTAAAGACAATGATATCTACAAGGAGCTTGCTTCAGCCAGTGATGAGCTTCTGTTAGCTGTTGCAATGAATGCTCTTAAAGATCAAAAAATATATTTACAAAAAATGCATAAAGAAGAGGAGACATTAACCGTTTTATATGCTCAAAATAAGTATATGAGTCACGGTAGGGCTCTCGGCAGAGCTGCTAGAGCTCTAAATGAAATTGTACCAGACGATATAAATAAGTTTCGTTTAGAAAATATAAATGCTGGCATGTTAATGAATAGTATTGAGATTGATAGAGATTTAGTAGATAAATATGAAAAAGATAAAATTTATAACTTAACTACAAAGGGAATTACTATTAACTCAGGTAGTTATAATAAGAATGGTTATGATTTTAATCCTCCCCTTGAATATCCTAATCATTTCTGGAGTATAGAACCAGATTTAAGATCTCAGATTGGAGGTCCAGATGGTTTTTATTTTGGAGATCTTAGGATTGCATTTTCTTCTGAATTGCAATTTTTAAGAAATTTTAGCTTGATAAGTCATGCTTCGGTCGGTGTATATAACAATCTTGATGAATTAAAACTGGCTTCTGATAGTGTTTTACCCCATGTGAGAACTGATATTGTTGAGTACCTTCAAGCAACTAAAAACTTTGGTATAAGAAGAATGCAGTTAAATTATTATAAAAATCCTTATCCTGAAATCTATACAAAAATTTCAATGGGCATACTTGAAGAAATGTTTGGAGGTATTGGTGGAGAAATCTTATGGCGCCCTATGCATCATTCTTTTGCAGTTGGAGCTGAAATATGGTCTGTTAAACAACGAGACTATGATATGCAATTTAGTTTCTTAGATTATGAGACAACTACTGGGCATATTAATTTATATTACCATGAGCCCTATTCTAGAATCACTGTTGCTGTGAAAGGAGGAAAATTTTTAGCTGGAGATTCAGGAGTTAATATTGATTTCCATAGAAGGTTTGAAAGCGGTTTGAGGATGGGTGCTTTTTTTGCTTTAACCGATATCAGTAAGGAAGAATTTGGTGAGGGTAGCTTTGATAAAGGATTCTATTTCAGTATTCCAATTCAAGCTTTTTATTCAAATTACTCAAGAAAACTAGCCGCCTGGGGATTGAAGCCTGTTACCCGAGATGGCGCAGCTTTTGTTCATCATTCTCATACATTGTGGAGTTTAACTGAACCAGGGCAGAGATATGATATTGAAAGAGATTGGAATGATTTTTATGATTAAGAAAATATTAATTTTATTAACTGTGTCATCTTGCTCTGTCATTGGCTTTGGAGAATTACCAGGCCTAATCAGGGATACAATAAATGGGAGAGACATTGAGATAACGAATGAATTTTTTCAAACTCAACCATATTCCTTTGCTAAAGTGAACATTGGTAGAAACATTGTTGCCATAACAGTTCTTGCTTCAATTAAAGATGATGTTTATCTATGGGTATCTTCAGACAACGAAAGGATATATACAAAAAACGGAAAAATCATAGAAACTTTTGGTTTAAAGCATGATATTAAATATTTAAATATAGAAGATATTCACTTTCAAAGATTTAGTGCATTTGAATCGTCAGTTAACAATACTCTGTTGCTTGAACTAGATGATCCTAAAGCAGTTATTAATTATTCTTATGAAATTGATGAACTGGGTATTGATCCTGATTTTTTTAATACTATGAGTTATGAAGAAAAGTTTAGGTCTAGTAAATTATCATGGAACGGAAGGAATAATTACTGGGTTGATATAAGGGGTAGAGTAGTGAAATCAAAACAGTTTATTCATCCAATGATGCCTGAGATTACAATGGAATTTTATTATAAATAAAATTCAATTATAAAAAAAACCCCAGATGACTGGGGTTTAAAAAAGTTCGCTAAGTTTTAGCTTCCAGCTTTTGTTCTTGTTGCTGTTGTAACAGTTGTTCTTTCTTCAGTGATAGTATCAGGAAGAGTAGTAACTGTTTCAACAATTGGATTGTATGTCTCTTCGGTAGCTGGTTGTGCAGGAGTTATTTCAATTTCAGTGTTAGGAGCATCCACCACAACTTGTACATATACGATATCATTTCCATCGGCATCATCGCTACCAGAATCTGTATAGTATTCACCATCAGTTAAGTCTTCAGTTTGTGCATCAGTACCGTAACGAGCGTATCTATAATCAGTTACAACTGATCCACCCTTAGTTGTTGTTGCTGATGCAGTTGTAGTTGATGTTGTTAATCCAGTAACAGCAGGAACTGCAGCAACTTCTCTAGTTGCAGTAGCAACTCCAACCTTTGTAGTTACTACATTGGTGTATGTTGCAACGGACACTTGCTCAGTTTCAGTGACTTCATATTCTTCTATAGTTGTAGGAGCAGGAGTCGGTGCAGGAGTTGGTGCAGGAGTCGGTGCAGGAGTCGGTGCAGGAGTCGGTGCAGGAGTCGGTGCAGGAGGTGCAGGAGTCGGTGCAGGAGAGCTATCGGAATCTGATGCTGCTGCGATTGCTGCTGCTGCTGCAACAGCTGCTGCTATAGCGCCAGCACTTAAACCACCTGATGCCCCTTCAGCAGCTTTCTCTTCAGATCCAGCGGCTTTAGGCTCATCGTCAGCCAATATGTTATTTGTCATACCAAAGGTTGGGATGATCAACGCAAGAAGGTAATGTAATCTGCTTTTTAATTTCGCCATTTTTTCTAACTCCTATTTATAGAAAATTGTATTATGTCTTAAAAACGTGCTTTTTTGCAATATTTTTAGATAAAAACTTAATATTGTTTATTTCCCCATTTCTCTCTGTTAATTACAATTATATATTAATAAAAACCTAAATTGCCAAAAACTTTTTTTTAAGTTACGACTGTAAGCTTCTAAACTTATCACTAAAAACATAATACGTTTAAAATTTAAGGGTATATTAGGCGAAAATAAAATTTTTACAATCAAAATGAGGTATTTATGAAAGAATAATGCTTAATTTTTTTTTAGAGATTAAATTTCGGGATGTAGCGCAGTCTGGTAGCGCACCTCGCTGGGGGTGAGGTGGTCGTCGGTTCAAATCCGGCCATCCCGACCATTTATCTTGATTTATCAATAATTTCGTCTGCGTACCATTTAATTTCAGCAATCATGCTGTCCAATGTTCTTTCATCAGGTCCGCCCTCATATGTGTTCCTAAATGCAACGATTACTTCTGTTGCCCCCAGATCTTCCAGCTGCTTGATTCCATCTGGAGAATAGGCTGCTTCACCCATCACTTGAAATTGATAGTTTGGATGATCTAGAGTTCCGTATTCCCCTCTGAATGTATTGATTTGATTAATTAGAGATTCTGTTTGTTCAAGATTCAATCCTGCACTAATCCAGCCATCTCCTAACCTTGCCGCTCTTTTAAGTGCAAGTTTTGAATGACCTCCTATTAAGATTGGCACTGGTTTAGTTGGAGCCGGGCAAAGCTTAAGTTCCGGAATATCATAGAACTCTCCTTTAAAAGAGAAATAATCTCCATTCATAAGCCCCTTTAAAATATAAATTTGTTCATCCATTCTTTTACCACGTTTTTCCCAGCGCTCTCCTGTGGCTAGGAAATCTTCATACCAAGGACTCACTCCTACTCCAAAATGAAATCTATTATTTGTCATCACACCCAAGGTTGTGACAAATTTAGCTGTTGTTACAGCTTGTCTAGGTGCAAGCTTGTACACAGATGTTGAAAACTCTAACTTTTCAGTAACTGCTGCAATGGCAGGAATAATAGAAAATGGCTCCAAAAAAGGAACGCCATCTAAAAACTCTCTACTTCCATCATCATTGTATGGATAAGTAGAGTCACACTCTTTTGGGTAACAAATACTATCTGGAAATGTAATTGCATCAAAACCAGCATCTTCAGCAGCTTTACCAAGCTCTAAGTAAAATGAAGGATCGCACATTGATGGATGATATGAAAAACGCATAGTTATTTACCTTTTGGTGAAATTTTGTACAAATAATATAATAACAATTAATAAGTTATGGATATATAATGACAGCGTTGTCAAATTAAAAAAATAAATAAACCTTGAAAGATCAATCTTCAAAAAATACTTCTGCGCATGATCTTGAGCTTAAAGAGTGGTTGGATGCTTTAGAAAACATTATTAACGAAGAGGGTAATGATAGAGCCTCATTTATTTTAGGTAAACTTGCATCAAAATTAACAGAAGCAGGAACTATTCCTGATTTTAATCTAACCACCCCATTTAGGAATTCCATTCCAGTAAATGAAGAGGCCAAAATGCCTGGAGATCTTTTTATGGAGCGAAAGATAAGATCTCTTATAAGATGGAATGCTCTGGCTATGGTTTTAAGGGCAAATAAATCTTCAGATGACCTAGGTGGCCACATTGCAACCTTTTCCTCGTCTGCAACATTATATGACGTTGGATTTAATTATTTTTTTCAAGGTTCGAAAGATGGGCAAGAGGATCTAATATATTTTCAAGGACATTCCTCACCAGGAATCTATGCTAGAAGTTTCTTAGAAGGGTATTTATCAGAAGATGACTTAGATAATTTTAGACGAGAGGTGGATAAACCTGGTATTTCATCTTACCCCCACCCATGGTTAATGCCTGATTACTGGCAATTTCCAACAGTCTCAATGGGTTTGGGGCCGATTATGGGAATTTATCAAGCTAATGTTATGAGATATTTGTCTGCCAGAGGCTTAGCACCAAGAAATAATAGAAAGGTTTGGGTTTTTTGTGGTGATGGAGAGATGGATGAACCAGAATCCAAGGGTGCAATTGGTTTAGCAGGTCGAGAAAAATTAGAAAATTTAATTTTTGTTGTAAATTGTAATTTGCAAAGATTAGATGGGCCTGTTCGAGGAAACAATAAAATTGTCCACGAACTAGAAAGAGAATTTAGGGGCTCAGGTTGGAATGTGATTAAAGTTATCTGGGGGAGATTGTGGGATCCTATTTTTGCTAGAGACAGGGAAGGCAAACTTCAAGAGCTTATGGATGCAG
>Ga0255758_10004187_pt1 | contig 12376 bp, 10 predicted proteins | sample 011ome_24_FD_179958 | JGI IMG/M metagenome (GOLD analysis project Ga0255758, IMG submission 179958) | Coastal salt marsh microbial communities from the Groves Creek Marsh, Skidaway Island, Georgia - 011513CT metaG (version 2) | ecosystem: Environmental > Aquatic > Marine > Intertidal zone >...
AATGTGACTGACGAGGCCGCAGTGCAAGCGCTGGTGAACGAGGCGGAGCGTTTTTCGGGTGGCGTCGATGTCCTGATTAATAATGCAGGGCTGGGGGGTACTTGTTCGCTCCTCGACATGACGGACGAGGCCTGGTCGCAAGTGCTCGAGGTCACGTTAACCGGCACCATGCGCATGACGCGCGCCATGCTGAGGCCCATGCAGGCGCGGGGAGCCGGCGTGATCGTGAACAATGCTTCGGTTCTGGGGTGGCGCGCCCAAAAGGAACAAAGCCATTACGCGGCGGCCAAGGCGGGGGTAATGGCGTTGACCCGCTGCGCTGCGCTGGAGGCCGCCGAGTTCGGCGTGAGGATCAATGCGGTTGCGCCCAGCATTGCGCTACACGATTTTTTACGAAAAACCACGCCGGAGGCGTTGCTTGAGGAGCTGGCCGCACGCGAGGCGTTTGGCAGGGCTGCGGAAGTGTGGGAGGTCGCCAACGTGATGATGTTCTTGGCATCGGACTATGCGAGCTATATGACGGGCGAGGTCATCTCGGTGTCGAGCCAACATCCGTGAAAGGACTAGGCCGCGATGTGAAATGCATGTACCTGACGCGCGACGCGCAGAGGAGTGGTCATGAGCGAGGGTAAATGGGATCGTGAAGTCGATGTGTTGATTGTCGGTTCGGGCAACGGTGGCTTGACCGCAGCGATCTGTAACTGGGAGATGGGTGCCCGGGATATTTTGTTGATCGAGAAAGGCGACAAAGTCGGTGGTACCAGCGCCACTTCAGGCGGTGGTATCTGGATCCCCAATAGCCATTATGCCCAAGCCGCTGGTGCCGAGGATTCACGAGAGGCCGCTAAAACCTACTTGATGAAGACCCTCTTTGATGAAGACGTACCCGAGGCGCTGATCGATACGTATCTTGAGAATGGCCCCAAGATGCTGCGTTTTTTACACGATTGTTCGGATGTCAGGTACGAATCGCTCGAGCATTACCCCGATTACTACACCAACATGGAAGGCGCGCGCGCGGGCCACCGCTCCCTAGAGCCCGCGCCGGTGATGGCCTCGGAGTTAGGCCCCGGCTGGCGCAATATGACGTGGACGCACCACATGATGCGGATGTTTAACCGCATTCACTTTACGCAGGTAGAAGCCCACACGCTGATGGTGCAGCTGCCGGGCTGGAAGCGACTACTTGCTGGCATGATCTGGGACTACGCCCGGGATATTCCGTGGCGGCTAAAGACGTCGATTTCGCGCCGGTTGTGCTGCGGCTCAGCAGGCGTTGCCCGACTCTATTTGTCGGTGCTGAAGCGAGAGATTCCCGTTGAGCTCAACACGCGCATGACGCGGCTTATCGCCGAAGACAATGCCGTTGTCGGCGCGGAGATAGTCAGGGGTGGGTGCACCGAGCGCGTTCGCGCGCGCAAAGGCGTCGTTCTGGCCGCCGGCGGGTTTGAAAAGAATCAGGCGTTGCGCGAGCAGTACTTACCAGCGCCCACCAATACGGAGTGGAGTGCTGGCAATCCGCTCAATGAAGGTGATGCCCTCACGGCGGGCCTAGCGCTGGGTGCGAGAACCCGTTTAATGGGTGATGCTTGGTGGACGACTACGCTGGTGGTGCCCGATGAACCGACGCCAAGGCTCGCCATCATGGAGAAATCCTTTCCAGGATCTTGTGTGGTGAATCGTGCGGGAAAACGCTTCGCGAATGAGTCGCAGAACTATATGGCGTTTCAGAAGGCGCTCTTTAAAACGCATACGGCAGAGACCCCCAATGCCCCTGCATGGCACATCTTTGATGCGCGATTTAGGAAAAATTATATGGTGGGTCCCATGATGACTGAGGCCATGAAGCCCGATTGGCAAATTCCCAAAAAGTGGTTCGAGACAGGTTTTGTGGCTAAGGCGAATACTGTCAGGGAGTTAGCCGAGCAATTGGGTATTGATCCCGAGGGCTTGGAACAGACGATTACCGACATGAATGCGTATGCGATCTCAGGGAGGGACGAAGCCTTTGGGCGCGGCGATTCTGCTTACGACCGGTACTATGCTGATCCGTCGATCAAGCCGAATCCCTGCCTGGCGCCCATTGATCAGGCGCCGTATTACGCGATGCGAATTGAGGCGGGTGACTTTGGCACTTTGGGTGGGCTCGATACGGATATCCACGCAAGGGTAATGCATGAAAGTGGCGAGGCGCTGAGTGGGCTGTATGCGATCGGCAACTGCGCCGCCGCGATATTGCCGACCTACCCGGGCCCGGGCGCGACCTTGGGGCCAGCTATGACCATGGCGTATCAAGCGGCCAAGCACATTAACCAATTTCAGGATTGAGGCGCACGATGCTCGACTTAGAGGCGATTGAATACATCAAGCAGCTCAAAGCGAGATACTTTCGCTTTGTCGATACCCGAGATCTGGAGGGGCTTCGCTCGATATTTACCGACGATGCAACGGCGCATTTCAAGGGGGCGGATTACGAGTTCGAGCTCAATGGTTGGAAGGCGCTCGAAGCGTTTTACAAAAAGTCCTTCACGCCCACAACGTTTGGCATGCACAACGGACATCATCCCGAGATCACGGTGACTGGCGATTCCGCTACGGGCATTTGGTATTTGCAGGACATTTTTGTTGAGCTGAATCATAAAATCACCATTCTGGGCAGCGCGCTTTATGACGACGCGTATCGTAAAGAGTCAGGAGAGTGGAAAATCGCCCGAACGGGGTATAAGCGGCTCTGGGAGGAGTATCACCCGAGGGGCGATGACATCAAACTGCGACTCAAGCCAATTCCTGACGCCGACGCGTCCTAGCATGTCGATAGTAGGCTTCGTGAAAACGCGCATCCTGGCAAAATACCGACATGCAGTTTGATGTTTTCAATGGCGACGCCGATGGCATTTGTGCGTTGCTTCAGCTGCGCCTGAACGATCCATGCGATGCCAAGCGAATTACGGGTATCAAGCGAGATATCGCGTTACTGGATCGGGTCGAGGCTGCTACTGGCGATCACGTCACCGTGCTCGATATTTCCATGGCGAAAAATCAATCTTCGCTACGCCAGTTATTAACATTGGGAGTGACCGTCGACTACGTCGACCACCATGATCCTGGCGATATTCCCGAGCATCCGGGATTGTCAGCCACGATTAGCGAGGCGCCTGAAGTGTGCACAGCCTTGCTCGTTAACGGGCGTTTGCGAGGTGCGCAGGTGGCATGGGCGATTGTCGGGGCCTTCGGTGATAATTTAGATGAGCCCGCGCTGCGGCTAGGGGAAAAGTCAGGCTTGTCTGAGGCGGCGTTGGAGCAGTTGCGCGCGTTGGGTGTCTGTATCAATTACAACGGTTATGGTGCCTCGATCGAGGACCTGCATTTTCATCCTGACGATCTATACCAAAGACTCTATGCTGCAGAGAGTCCCCAAGCGTTTCTCCAGTCGTCAGATTTCAGAGCCTTAAATGAGGGTTACGACGCAGACCTCGCTGCCTCATCCTCGTTGACGCCTCTGTTAGCCGAGCCATCCTTTGCCGCGTTCCAACTGCCCAATGCACCGTGGGCGCGTCGTGTGAGTGGCGTATTCAGCAACGAGCTCGTGCGGGCGCATCCGGATCGCGCGCACGCCGTGTTGACGGAACAGGACGACGGCGCTTTTTTGGTGAGCGTACGCGCGCCTTTCAATAACCGCGCCGGCGCGGATAAAGTCTGCTCTAAGTTCGACACGGGTGGCGGTAGGGCCGCCGCAGCCGGTATTAATCGATTGCCGGCTGACGGCGTGGAGGCATTATTCGCGGCGTTGGCTGCTCAATACGGTAGCCCGCACTAGTCGCTCACGCCGCGTGCTTGGTGAAGGCGAGCTCGGGGAACCCTGCATCCGCTGATTCGCGCAGTTTGTCGTAGTAGATATGCGCGCCGCCAAAGTAAACCAATACGCGGGGCTTTCTCTGCTCGAGATTGGCGCCCATCATCCAGGAGTGCACCTTGTCTCCCTGAGCCATCAGCGTTTGATTGTGAATCTCAGCGGTATGCTCGGACCACTCGTCTTCTGCCTGTTGGCTTGGCTCGAAAAGATCATAGCCCTCTGACTCCATCTTCTTGATGCAGTCGGTGATGTACGCCACGTTCTGCTCGATGGAGGTGGGCAGGTTGGCGAAGGGCGCTTGCGGTCCGGTGATCATAAAGAAATTGGGATAACCCGCGGCGTACACCCCCATGATGGACTTGGATTCATCATCCCACTTCTCGCGCAGGGTATGACCGTCGCTGCCGCGAATATCAATCGCTTCCAGCGCGCCGGTGTAGGCCTGAAATCCGGTAGCCAACACAATGATGTCAAACTCGTAGAGACTTTCGGTGGTTTGGATGCCGGTCTCGGTAATCTCAGTGATGGGCTCGCGATCTTTGATATCAACGAGCTTCACGTTGTCGCGGTTAAAGGCTTCGTAGTAACCGTGATCCAGCGGCGGCCGTTTGGCGAACAGCGGGTAACCCGTCGGCGTCAGCAGCTTGACCAATTCAGGGTCATTCACTTTTTCCGCAATTTTGGCGGTAATAAAATCTGACGCCATCTGGTTGGCTTCAGCGCTACCGAGCAAATCATCAAAGGTTTCGAATACCCATCGGAAACTGCCTTTCCAGTGCTCCTCGAAGATGCGCTGCACCTCTTCAGGTGGTGTGTCGACCGCATTGCGTCCCGGCGGCTGCTCAAAGGCCATGCCGAACATATGATTACGCGCTTTGGCGATGATTTCGTCGTAGTTGTCCTTGATCTCCTTTTCCCACTCAGGGGTCATGTCTTTCTGCATTGCCGGGAGTACGAAATTGGGCGTGCGCTGGAACACTGTAACCTGCGCCGCGGTTTTGGCCACCTCAGGCAGCATCTGTACGGTGGTGGCGCCAGCGCCAATAATCCCAACACGCTTGCCTGCCACGTCGAGGCCTTCTGGCCAGCGTGAGGAGTGGAAGATCGGGCCATTGAAGCGATCCTGCCCGGGTATGTTCGGTAACACGGGTTGGGAAATCATGCCCATCGCGCTGACAAAGTACTTGGCAGTGTGGGTTTCGCCCCCCTGAGTACGGACGTTCCAGAGCCCGGTTTCATTATTAAACTCCGCGCTCTCTACTTCGGTGCTCAGTTGAAACATGGGCCAAAGCGAAAACTTGTCCATGACGAATTTCAAATAGGCCTGCGTTTCTTCCCAGCCGGAGTATCGCTTACTCCAAGACCACTCCTGCAGGACCTCCTTCGAGAAAGTGAGGCAGTAGTAGTAGGACTCACTGTCAGTCGCTGCGCCGGGATATTTGTTCCATGCCCAGGTCCCGCCGACATCGCTGGCGCGATCGAAAACCTTGACGTTGAAGCCGGCCTCTCTCAAGTGGTAGCTCAACGAAATGCCCGCAAAACCCGCACCGATGGCAATCACGTCATAGTCTGCAGAATAAGATGCGCTCATAACAGATTCTCCTGTTCGCTTTGACCCCTGCCCCGAGGTCCGTACTCCAGTAAACTCCGTTGCCAGTTTGTTGAGTGGCACCAGATTTCTTTGCCCGTCTGACGCCTTTCTGTATCAGTCTGGGCTAAACTTACTTGTGTTCAGCAAGTCGCGGACGTCACTATCGCCAACGCCCTGAACCTTGTCAACGATCACTCCACATTAGAGGTTAAGAATATGTCTTCCAACACAAAACCGTCGATCGGCATCGTCGGCGGCACCGGAGATTTGGGTCGCGGCTTGGCCCTGAGGTTGGCCAAAGCGGGCCACCCGGTTCTTATCGGATCACGTAAGCTCGAGCAGGCGGTCGAGGTTGCAGAAGCGTTAACCACGGAGCTGTCTGATCGCGGTGTCAGTGGCCACGCCATTGAAGGCTTGGACAATACCGAGACGGCAAAGCGAGGCGACATTATTTTCGTTACGGTTCCTTTTGCGGCACACACTCCGACGTTGGAAGGTATTCGTGACGTGGTGCAGGGCAAGGTGGTTGTTGATGTCACCGTCCCGCTCGTGCCCCCCCGAGTTGCCCGAGTCCAGTTGCCGCCGGAGGGTAGCGCGGGCGTTATCGCGCAAACGCTTCTCGGTGATGACGTGCATGTGGTGAGTGCGTTTCAGAACGTGGCTGCTGCGCATCTGCAAGCGGATATGGATATTCCCTGCGATGTGCTGGTCACTGGCAATGAAAAAGAAGCGCGACAAGTGGTTGTTGATCTCATTGAGTCAATGGGAATGCGAGGGTTTCACGCCGGGTTGATACACAACGCGGCGGCGGCTGAGGCGCTGACCTCGGTTTTGATCAACATCAACAAACAATACAAAACCCACGCGGGTCTCAGACTCACAGGCATCGACTGACCGCTGTGAGCTCCGGCCCGCTGCAGCTCACGGCTCTGCAAGACTTCCCGCTGGTATCCGCGGGCGATGACTTGGCCGAAATGATTGTCCATGCCATGCAACAGCAGGGTCTCACGCCCGATGCATCGGGCGTCTTGGTGGTGGCCCAAAAAATTATTTCTAAGTCAGAGGGTCGGTTGGTCAACCTGGCCGATGTACGGGTAACCGAGGAAGCGGCGTCTTTGGCAGCTGATGCGCAGAAAGACCCGCGCTTGGTCACGTTGATCTTGCAGGAGTCGCGCGCGGTCATTCGCATCCGGCCCGGTCTTGTCATTGCGGAGCACCGCACGGGGCATATTCTGGCTAATGCGGGGATTGATGCCTCCAATGTGGGGGTCTCGGGAGACCATGTGTTGCTGTGGCCCGAAGATCCGGATGAGAGTGCACGGCAGTTATCAGCGCGCATTGCCCATTTGACCGGGGTCCACATTCCCATCGTGATCAACGATAGTCTGGGCAGACCCTGGCGTATGGGTACGGTTGGGTTTGCAATTGGCATCTGCGGGCTGGAGCCGGTCTGGGATCAGGTAGGTGAGCACGATCTCGACGGGCGAAAGATGCAGGTCACTGCACCCGCCATGGCCGATGCGCTGGCGGCCGCTGCTTCCTTGGTGCAGGGCGAGACCAACCAAGGACAGCCAGTCGTGTGGGCTACCGGATGCCCGATGCGCGTATCTGAGACAGCGACGTCACAAGCGCTGCTGCGCATCCGAGGTCAGGATCTGTTCCGATGATATCGAGTCTTTCCTCGCGGGGCGTGGTCTTGCTGAGTGGCGGTGGTGGCGGTGCTCGTCTCGCGGCTGCCCTGCATCAGCAGCGCTCGAAGGGGCCGCTGACGATTCTGACCAACACAGGTGACGACTTTGAACACCTGGGGCTCACGATCTGTCCGGATACTGACAGTGTGATTTATGCGGTCACGGAGCAGCTTGATCGCGAGCGCGGTTGGGGTCGCTCCGGAGAGAGTTGGAACGCCCTGTCCGAAATTAAGCAGATGGGTGGCCCCGACTGGTTTCAGTTAGGGGATCGTGATTTGGCTTTGCACCTGCAGCGTGCTGCTTTGTTGGCCGAAGGCAAATCGATGTCCGATGTGACCGCTGCGGTGGCGGGGCGACTCGGGCTGACGGGGCAGACCTCAATCATTCCTGCTTCCGAGCAAGCGATTCGGACGCGGGTTTTGACAGATCAGGGCGAAATGGCGTTCCAGGAGTACTTTGTGGCACGCCGCTGTGAGCCACGGTTATTGGATGTTCGCTATCACGGCATCGAGCGAGCCTTACCCAACCCGGCGTTTACGGAGTTATTAAAACAGCCTGCATGGCAAGAGTGCGATGTCATTGTAGGGCCATCGAACCCGTTATTGAGCGTTGCGCCGATTCTCGATATTCCTGGCATGGCGTCGCTCTTGCGACAGCGAGCGCGGCGGGTGGTCGCGGTCTCTCCCATTGTGGGTGGGCGCGCGCTCAAGGGGCCTGCTGCCAAGATTATGAATGAGTTGGCAATGTCGGTTTCTGCTCAGGGTTGGACGCAGTGGTTCGATCAACGCTATCCCGGACTGGTCGATACCTGGGTTTGGGATAAAGAGGATCAATCAGCACTGTCCGAGGCTGAGGCATCTGCGGGTCGGGTGCGCTTCACAAATACCGTGATGTCTCAACCAGAGCCCGCTGCTGCTTTCGCGAATTGGCTGATCGAGGAATGTCTCGGTGACGATTGAGGCGTTCGTTCCACTGAAGACGCTGACACTGACTAAACATCGACTCATGTCTGTGCTGAGTGAGCCTGCTCGGCTAGCGCTGGTGGTTGCGATGGCAGAGGATGTCGTGACTCGACTCAGCCAGCATCCCGATATTGATGTCGTACACGTGATATGCGGTGAGGGTTGGGACGCACGCGCGTTTTTGCAGCCGCCAATTCGGCTGTGGCGGGAATCTGCTTTGCCTGTGAGCGGGCTGAATGCGTCGCTCGATGCCGTCGCGCAGGATTCGGAGGCTGAGGGGCAGCTGTTCATCCACGGGGATTTGCCTTTTCTGAGTCATGAAGATCTTTCGCTGATTTGTTCTAACGCCCGAGAGGGTGGAGCGATTTTGAGTCCTGATCGTTACCGTGTCGGCACCAATGCGCTGTTGAGATGGCGACAGCAGTCATTTCCGCTTTTATTTGGAGAAAATAGCTTCGCCAGCCATCGCGAGGCGGTGCGTGCGTTGGGTGTGGATTGGTCGGAGATTATCTCCGAAGGTTTGGGCGCCGATATCGATACGGCGGATGACATTACACTGCTGCAGGAAGGCGCTGCCTCCGCTGAACGCGTCGCGATGCTTGGGGCCTGCACCCAGAGCTGGCGTCTTGCATGGGGTGGGTTAAGCGGGTCAGAGTAGCGCAGCGTCGTTGCCGAGGCTTGTGCATAAGGTGAACGCGCCGATGGGGTGTCTGCCAGTAAGAGCGTGCTATGACTGGCGGCAGTTTCCGGCTACCCAAGACGCCGCATAAAGCGTTAGAGTACGAGGCCTATGGGGGCAGATGAAAAATTGCGGCGAGCCGTGTCGAAAGACGCTGTGCTTGCCAGTTCGGTGTTGATGGATCAACCCAGCGATCGCCTTTTGACGAGCGCCGCTGTGATCCGTGATCGACACTTCGGATCCGTTATCACCTATAGCCCCAAAGTTTTTATTCCACTGACACAGTTGTGTCGAGACGTGTGTCATTACTGCACCTTTGCGAAGACGCCATCGCAACTCGATGCGCTGTATGTCGACGCGGATGCGGTACTTCAGACAGCTGCGGCGGGGGGGCAGGCAGGCTGCCGAGAGGTGTTGCTGACCTTGGGCGAAAAGCCCGAGCTGAGGTACAAGGCGGCGCGTGAATGGTTGGCAGAAGCGGGATTCAAAACCACTGTTGATTATGTGGCACACGTTGCGGGGCGGATCCTGAACGAGACGGGGCTGCTACCTCACATCAACGCGGGTACGTTGTCACGTAGTGAGCTCATGAAGTTGCGAGGTGTGTCGGCTTCAATGGGGCTGATGTTGGAGAGCGGCGCGGCGCGCCTCTGCGAGCGGGGAGGGCCGCATTTTGGCTCGCCCGATAAGCGCCCCTTCCGGCGCTGGCTGACACTGGCGCGGGCGGGCGCGCTCAAGATTCCCATGACGACGGGTCTGCTGGTGGGCATTGGTGAGACGCGTGCAGAGCGAGTGCGCGATTTGCAGAATATCCGCCGTTTGCACGAGCGCTATGGGCACGTTCAGGAAGTCATCATTCAGAATTTCTGCGCCAAACCCGATACGCTGATGGCCGACTCGGAAAGTGCCGACCTCTCGGAGTTGCTCTGGACGGTCGCGCAGGCCCGGTTGATATTGCCGTCTGACATCAGTTTGCAGGCGCCCCCGAATTTGAGTCCAGACAACCTCGGGCGTTTGATAGATGCAGGTATCAACGACTGGGGCGGCGTGTCGCCGCTCACCCCGGATTACGTGAATCCTGAGGCTCCCTGGCCGAGCTTGTCAGCGCTGCGTGCCGCAGCCGCGGAGCGAGCCAGGCATTTAGTGCCGCGACTGACGGCGTATCCGCGCTTTGTGTCGGATCCGGCTTGGATCGACGCCTTGGTCAGACCCCGAGTGCTGGAGTGGTCTGACGCGAGCGGATGGTCACGCGAAAATCAATGGCGCGCGGGTTCCTCCGATTCTGCACCCGAGCACTTCAGCGTCACCGCCGGGCCTCTCACCGCTGCGGTGCGTGAGGCGCTGGATGCTTGTTTGAGGGGAGAGTTAATCGACGCCCCCGCAATGCTCGCGCTGTTTAGCGCTCGCGATGCGGATTTCGTGGCGGTTTGTGAAGCGGCCGACACGCTGCGTCGTCAGCAGGTGGGCGACACGGTGACCTATGTTGTGAACCGCAACATTAACTACACCAATGTTTGCCAGTACAGCTGCAAATTTTGTGCGTTTTCCAAAGGTGGCGGCCAGGTTGCCAGTGGGCGGGAGGCCTACGATATTGAGGCGAAAGAGCTCTATCGTCGAGTCGTAGAGGCGCAGCAGCTGGGTGCCACAGAGGTGTGTTTACAAGGCGGCATCCACCCCGATTACACGGGCCACACCTATCTCGATATCCTGCAGACAGTGCGCGAGGCCAGTGCCGATATGCACATTCACGCCTTCTCGCCGCTGGAGATTGATCAGGGAGCGCATACTTTGGGCATGCCGATGCCTGAGTATCTCGCATTGTTGAAAGAGGCGGGGCTGGGTTCACTCCCGGGCACCGCTGCGGAAGTGTTAGACGAGCGGGTGCGGGCGATCCTCTGCCCCGATAAAGTCTCCAGTCAGCGTTGGCTCGATATCATGGAAGCAGCGCATGGCCTTGGTCTGCGAAGCACCGCGACGATTATGTTCGGCCATGTTGATGATCCGCAGGCCTGGGTGGGGCACTGGCAGCGAGTCATTGCTTTGCAGCAGAGGACCGGTGGCTTCACCGAGGTCGTGCCACTGCCGTTTGTGAGTGCGGGTGCGCCCATCTATCGACGGGGTTTATCTCGACCGGGGCCGACCTGGCGAGAGGCTGTACTGATGCATGCGGTGTTGCGGTTGACTGTTGGCGCCGTCATCCCCAACGTTCAGGCGTCTTGGGTAAAACTCGGTCGTGAGGGTGCGCTGCAGATGCTGTCTTGTGGCGCTAATGACCTGGGTGGGGCGCTGATCAACGAGAGTATCACCCGAGCCGCTGGCGCTACCCATGGGCAGGTGTGGACGCCTGATGAAATGCGCGCCGCAATCGTGGTGAACGGCAGAGTGGCGCAGCAACGATCAACCCTCTACCACCCGATTAAATTTTATCAGGGTCAAAAGCAGTTCGTGGACTCTGTTCGTTGGATCGCCAATTCGCCAGCGGGCCCTCGCTCAACAGAGAAGCGTTTGAGCTCATATTCTTGAAAATAGGACCCTGATGAGTGCTGCGGGGCTTGACGCTATTTATGGAATATGGATTGCTAGCGACAAGCAAGGTCATGGCTTGCTAGCGACAAGAAAAATTAAGGGTTTAGCACAGCCTAGTTGGTGAGGGTGTGCTGAATGGGGAGCTATTGACCCTGCGGGTAACTGAGAAACCAAAGCCAAAACTAAATCCAAAAATACGACCAAAACCAAAACCAAAACCAAAACCAAAACCAAAGTCAGGTCAGGAGATTACCTATGAAGAAGAGAGCCATTGCTTCCGCAATCGCTGCTGTTAGTAGTTCCGCCGCACTTTCTCTGATTGCGCCTTTTTCCGCCGCGCAAGAGGGAGGGTTGGAGGAGATCGTTGTTACCGCCAGAAAGCAGACGGAGAGCCTCCAGGATGTTGGTATTGCGGTGAGCGCAATGAGTCAAACAGAAATTGAACGGACATTTGCTCGAGATTTGACTGATCTTGCCAGTATTTCTCCAAATCTAATCATCGACGACACGGGGCAGGGGCCCGGTGGCGTGGCAGCGATTTTTATTCGAGGCATTGGCGTAGCCGATGTGGAGAAGAACTTCGATCCAGCGGTGGGCGTCGTGGTTGACGGTATGTTCATTGGGGCGAATGCTGGGTCTTTGCTTCGCAGTATTGATTTGGCGAGTGCAGAGGTGCTGCGAGGGCCACAGGGAACGCTTTTTGGCCGAAATACAATTGGCGGGTTGATCAATGTAACTCGAACCCAGCCAACTGGTGAGTTGGGCGGAAAGATCCGTGCGGGCATCGAGAACTACGATACTTATTACTTGGATGGCGTTTTTAACTTTGGGTTAACCGATAACCTTGCCGGCAAGGTGGTAGTCGCGAAGCGCGAACAAGATGAGGGCTATTTCGATAATGGCACTACCGGCGAAGAAGGTCGCGGCAAGGTTGATTATCAAAGTTACAACCTGAATTTCTTGTGGACCGCTAGTGATGCACTGGAACTGGAGTTTACTTATCAGGAAGAGGAAACGGACCAGGACACCCCAGAGCTGATCAATACGGCGCAGGATAGGCACTTGTTCTGCAAC
>Ga0255758_10004216_pt1 | contig 12324 bp, 11 predicted proteins | sample 011ome_24_FD_179958 | JGI IMG/M metagenome (GOLD analysis project Ga0255758, IMG submission 179958) | Coastal salt marsh microbial communities from the Groves Creek Marsh, Skidaway Island, Georgia - 011513CT metaG (version 2) | ecosystem: Environmental > Aquatic > Marine > Intertidal zone >...
CTTTTATTAAGAATTTTAAAGGAAAAATTCTTAATATTCACCCTTCACTTCTTCCAAAATATAAAGGACTAAATACTCATGAAAGAGCAATTAGAAATAAAGATAAATATTCGGGTTGTACTGTACATTTTGTAAATTCTAGACTTGATTCTGGCGAAATTATTAATCAAAAAAAAGTGAGAATTAAAAAACTTGATACACCTAAAACCTTGGCAAAAAGGATTTTAATCCAAGAGCATAAACTATATCCAGCTGCTATAATAAAAGTGCTTAATCTTTAAAAAAGAAATCTATTTCAATTTTTGCGTTTTCAACACTGTCAGATCCATGTACAGAGTTTTTATCAATAGAAATTCCATATTTTTTTCTAATAGTTCCTTCTTCTGCATCATTCGGGTTAGTGGCACCCATTAATTCTCTATTGCCTAATACTGCATTTTCTTTTTCAAGAACCATAACTACAATTGGTCCAGAGGATAGATAGGAACAAAGATCATTGTAAAATGGTTTTGTCTCATGAACTTTATAAAATTTTTCAGCCTCTGATTTTTCAATTTGAATTTTTTTTTCTTTTACAATTGAAAATCCTTTATTTTTAAACATTTCCTTTATCTCATTATCTAAATTTCTTTCAACAGCGTCTGGCTTTATAATTGATAATGTTTGCTCAATATTACTCATAATTATCCTCTATTAGTTTATTTAACAATCTTACACCATAACCTGTTGCTCCACCTGAATTTAATGCTCCACCATATTTTGAAAAAGCCATACCAGCTATATCTAAGTGCGCCCAAGGTGTTTTATTTAAAACAAATCTTTGTAAAAACTGTGCTGCAGTTGTTGATCCTGCTCCACCAACGTAATTAATATTTTGCATATCAGCATTTTTAGAGTCTATTAATTTATCAAAGTTTTTGTGAAGAGGCATTCTCCACAATTTTTCGTCGACCTTATCTCCAGCTTTCATTAATTGATTTGATAGTTTGTCATCATTTGAAAAAAGACCAGCATATTCTGATCCAAGAGAAACTATAATTGCACCTGTGAGTGTTGCCAAATCAACCATAAATCTAGGATTGAATTTTTTTTCTGTGAAGGTAAGCGCATCAGCTAAAACCAATCTACCTTCTGCATCTGTATTTAATATTTCAATTGTTTTACCACTATAAGACTTAACAATATCACCGGGTCTTTGAGCATTTCCACCTGGCATATTTTCTACAAGTCCTACAACACCAACAGCATTAATCTTAGCTTTTCTTACAGCTAAATTTTTCATTAATCCAACTACTGTAGCAGAACCAGCCATATCATAAGTCATGTCTTCCATAAACTTTGCAGGTTTTAATGAAATACCTCCTGTATCAAAACAAACACCTTTTCCAACGAACGCCAAAGGTTTAGAATTATTTTTTGCACCATTCCATTCCATGGTGACAAGATATGATCCTCTAATACTACCTTGGCCAACACCAAGTAAAGCATTCATTCCAAGTTTTTTTAATTTTTTTTCATCATATATATTTATTTTTAATCCAAATTTTTTAAGTGAATTTATTCTTTTTGCATATTCATCAGGGTGCAGAATATTACCTGGTTCAGAAACTAGATCTCTTGCAAAAAAAGTTCCTTCTTCTAATGCCCTAAATCTTAATTGATCTTGTGGGGATATTTTATTTTTACTTCCAATTACATTTATAGAAGCAAATTTTTTATCTTTTTTTGATTTATATATTTTAAATTCATAAGATTTTAGTTTTATTCCATGCAAAAAATAACCTACAAAATTTTTTATTCCATTAATAGCAGTATCTGAATTTACATAATATTCATTTTTCTTATCATAGTTGATATGACTGTGAAATTTAGCTCCTAAATTCTCTATGTCAGAAATTTTAATGTCTTTCTTTATGGATACTAGAAATATTGTTTTTTTAGAGTTGATTTTAAAAACAAGTATATCTTTTTTTAAGTCACTATTTTTTAGTAAGTCTGAAATATAAGATAATTCAGAATTTGAAATATATTTTGTTAATCTTTTAAAATTGAATTTTTCATCAACAAATAAAACAATATTTGACGAAATTTTTTTTGAATTAGTATTTTTATAATTAATTTGGACAGTCATAAATTTAAATACACTCCTTACGAGTAGAATGCTATATATTGTTAAAATTAATAAAATTCAATGAAAAAAATTATATTTAGAAAGTTGTTACTTGATTGTTTAGTATTTTTTCTTTTAGCTTTATTCGGCATCAGTACGATTATTTGGGTTTTTCAAGCAGTAAATTTTTTGGATATAATGATTGAGGATGGCAGAAATTATAATATTTACTTCAATTATACATTGTTAAATTTTCCAAAAATTATTAGTAGAATTTTACCTTTCGCACTTTTCTTTAGTTTTAGCTATACTTTCTTAAAATACGAAAACAGTAATGAATTAATTATTTTTTGGAATCATGGCATTAATAAAATGCAGTTGATTAATTTTTTTTTCTCAATTTCAATATTAATAATGTTGCTACAAGCTATTCTTGTATCATTAATTGTGCCTAAAACTCAGGAATTGGCAAGAGCAAAATTAAGAAGTTCAAACATAGATTATTTTGAGGGTTTGATAAAGCCTAAAAAATTTAATGACACTATTAAAGGATTAACTATTTATGCAGAAGATCAGAATGAAAATAAAGATTTTAAAAATATATATATAAAAAAAAATAATTCTGTTTCAGGTTTTCAAATCACTTTTGCAAAAAAAGGCGTTTTTGAAAACAAAGGTAATAAAAGAATTTTAGTTCTATATGATGGACAAACATTAAATCAAAATGGAAAAAATATTACTAATTTTGAATTTTCTAAATCAGATTTTGGACTGGCAAATATGGACTCACATCTTGTTACTCATAAAAAACTACAAGAAATATCTACATATACATTAATAAATTGTTTGCAATTTATTTTGAACATAGACAAAAAAGAAATAAAAGATTGCTACAAAGATAACCCAAGAAACATTTATAAAGAATTATTCAAAAGATTAATTAACCCTATCTATTTACCAGTCTTAATTTTAGTTTCTTTAACTTTAGTTTTAAACTCAAAAGAAAATCTTAAATATAATAGAAATAAATATATAACATTTTTTGTTGGCTTAATAATAATTATTCTATCTGAAAGCTCTCTTGGTTACATAACTGATAATTTAATTAAAAATATTTCAATATCAATTTTTCCATTAATTTTAACTATATTAATTTACTTATTCTATATTTATAAATTAAATTCAATTTTTAGGAAAATTTTATAATGAGAACTTATACAAAATTTTTAATAACAGGGTTTATAAAATCTTTTTTAAATGTTTTTTTTATAATGATGAGTCTAGTATTTATTCTTAATATTCTTAAGGAAATAGAATTTTTTAGCAATAAAGAAGTTAATGCCTTTTACCCGATTTACTTATCAATTATGAGTTCGCCTTCTATTATTTTTGAAATGTTTCCTTTTATTTTTTTGATAGGAACTCAATTTTTTTTTATAAAATTATTTAACAATGATGAAATAAATATTTTTAAATATTCTGGACTAAAGAATATCAAAATAATTAATATACTAAGTATTGTTAGTTTTTTGATTGGGGTATTAACTATTACAATATTTTATTCACTTTCATCTAATCTACAGCATTATTATATACAAATAAAAAATCAATTCTCTGATGATAAAATTTATTTAGCTGTAATTAATAAGAATGGTCTATGGATTAAAGATGTTTTTGATGACAAAATAAGTATTATTAATTCCTCAAAAATAAATAATAATTTTTTAACCAAAACATTCATAACAACATTTGATAAAGAATTTAATTTAGTTGAAAGTATAAGTAGTGACAATATTGATATTAAAAATAATGAATGGTTAATTTATGATGCAACAATATTTAAAAATAATATTAGTCAAAAAAAAGATTTAATAAAATTTAAATCTAATTTTAATCAAAAAAGAATTGAAAGCTTATTTTCAAACTTATCTTCTCTATCATTATTAAAGCTCATCGATCTAAGAAAAAACTATAAATCTTTAAACTATTCGACTGTGGATGTGGACATGCAGATTTATAAAGTTGCAACATATCCTTTATTTTTTGTAATAATGACAATTTTATCATCGATCATTATGCTCAATACTAAAAAAAATAGCAGTAAAGTTATTAAAATAGTTATTGGTTTATTTTTTTCTGTTATAATTTATTATTTAAATAACGTTTTTAATGTGATGGGATCAACTGAAAAAATCCCATTAATGATTTCAATTTGGACTCCAATCATTTTTTTGACTTTAGTAAATTTAATTATGTTAATAAATATTAATGAAAAATAAGTTTATATATTATCTTTCAATTATATTTTTTAGCTTACTAACATTAAAAGCTGTTAATGCTAATGAACCATTCGTGTTTAATGTAACTGAAATTGAAATTTTAGAAAATGGAAATAAAATTAATGGATATAAAGGTGGCACAGCTATATCCGAGGATGGTAGCACAATTACCGCCAAAAATTTCTTTTACAACAAACTCACAAATATTTTAGAGGCAATTGGTAATGTAAAATATGTTGGTTCTTCAAATAATGTTGTCATCACATCTGACAAAGTAATTTATTTTAAAAATAAAGAAAAAGTATTTACAGCTGGCAATTCTAAAGCTGTTAATGAAAATAATACTATTACAGCTTACAGTCTTGAATATGATAAAATAAATAATATTTTTATAGCAAAGGATGATGCAGTAGTTGAAGACTTTGAAAAAGATACGACAATTTATGCAGATAAAATTACTTATTTAAAAAATGAAGAAAAGATTTTTACCAAGGGTAAAACTAAAGCTTTAATTGAGAAAAAATATTTATTTAATTCAGAAAATGTTACTTATCTGAGAGATAATGAAAAATTATTTTCTCAAAAAAAGACATCTGTAGATGATGATAATGGAAATGTTTATAAACTAGACAACTTTTTTTATGATATTGATAAAGAGCTTCTAAAGGGAGAAAAAGTTGAAGTTTTCGCAAAAGTTGAAGAAGAAAAGAATGATAGATACTATTTTTCAGAGGGTTTTTTTAATTTTAAAGATAAAAGTCACATAGCAAAAGAAACTAAAATAAATACTCATAAAGATATATTTGATAACAAAGAAAATGATCCAAGATTGTATGGATCTTCTTCGTATAGCAATAAAGATAAAACAGTTGTTAAAAATGGACTTTTTACAAGTTGTAAAATTAATGACAATTGTCCTCCCTGGAGCATAAAAGCGGAAGAAATAACTCATGATAAAATAAAGCAAGATATGATTTATAAAAATGCAATATTAAAAATTTATGATGTTCCAGTTTTATATTTTCCAAAATTTTTTCATCCAGATCCATCTGTGAAAAGAAGAAGTGGTTTTTTACAACCTCAATTAAATAATTCAGAAACATTGGGTTCTTCATTATATATTCCTTACTTTAAAACTCTAGGTCACGATAAAGATCTAACATTTAAACCAACATTATTTGAAAAACTAAAAAAATTTGAAAGAGAAAAATATATTTTACAAAGTGAATTTAGGAAACAAGGCAAAAATTCTTTTCTTATTACTGATTTTGGTATGTTAAGAGATTATAAAAGATCTTCAGATAATAAATACAAAAATGCTAATCATTTTTTTTTAGATTACAGTGCTGATTTAAAAATCCCAAATTATGAAAATAGTGATTTAAATGTTCATTTTGAAAAAGTAACAAATGACACTTACCTAAAAGTTTTTCAAAATAATTTATTCGATACTCATACTCTTTTAAAACCTGACAATCTTGGTTCAATGAGATCAAATATAGAATTATACCTAGATCAAGAGGATCAAAATTTTACTACTGGAATAACAGTAAGTGAAAACTTGAGTGGAAAAAACAGCGACAGATATCAATATACTTTGCCTTACTATAGTTTATCAAAAAATTTAACTTCTATACTTCCAGAAAATTCTTTTTTTGGTTCATTAAATTTTTCTTCAAATGGCAGTAATAATCTTAAAAATACTAATAATTCAGTAAGTCAAATCAATAATAGCATAGAATATAGTTCTCCTGACTTTATTTCAAATTTAGGAATTAAAAATAATTTTAATTTATATCTTAACAATTCAAATAATATTGGAAAAAATGATGAAACTTATACTTCAAGACCACAAATCGATGGAATGAGTATGGTGAAGTTTGATACTAGTTTTCCATTAATAAAATATAATAATAATAGCAATGAAACTATAACACCAAAATTATCTTTGCGCGTAAATCCTGGAAATAACATGAACGATCATAGTGGTTCCTCATCTTTAATTAGCGCAGGTAATGTGTTTGATCTAAATAGACTTTCTTTATCAAATGATTATGAGGCAGGAAGATCGCTAACATTAGGTTTAGGATATAAATTTGATCAGATTGAATACAAGCCAGAAGATGGAGATGAAGATGGGATTAAAGATAAATATTTAGAATTTCAGCTTGCAACTGTTTTGAGAGATCAAGTTGAAACTGAGATCCCTTCAAACTCAACAATAAACAGAAAAAACTCTAATCTATTTGGATCAATAGAAAACAGAATGTTTGATAATATTAATTTCTCTTATAACTTTTCATTAGATAACGACATGAAAACAATAAACTCAAACAATATTAGTACTGAAATTTCAATAAATAATTTTGTAACAACTTTTGGTTTTATCGAACAAAGAAACGAACTTGGCTCAACACATTTGATTTCAAATTCTACAGAATATCAAGTTAGCAATAACACTTCTCTAAAGTTTTCAACAAGAAGAAATAAAGAAATTAATTTAACAGAATTTTATAATTTAAGTTATGAATATAAAAATGACTGTTTAACAGCAGCCTTAAAATTTAATAAAACATTTTATCAAGACAAAGATTTAGTTCCAACAGAAGATTTATTTTTATCAATTACACTTATACCTCTCACAACTTATGAAAGAGAGATTTATAAAAAAACACCCGGAATAAGTGGTTTGAAGGGATGGTTTAGATAAGTGTTTAAAATAAAGTTATTAATTTTTTTAGGACTTATTTTTTTTATTTTTGGCACAAACTCAAACAGTATTGAAAATAAGATATTATTAAAAATTGAAAATCAAATAATTACAAGTTTAGATGTAAATAATGAATATAAATATCTAATTGCTTTAAACCCAAATATAAAAAATTCTAAAAAAGATGATATCATCAAACTTGCAAAAAAATCTATTTTGCATGAAAGAATAAAAAAAATTGAAATTGAAAAAAATTTTAACGACCCTAAGATTTCTCAAAAATTTTTAGAACAAATTTTACAAAATATCTATTCGAGAATTGGCTTTACTGATCTAGAAGATTTTAAAAATTATTTGGTTAGTAATAATATAGATTTTGAAAATGTTAAGAACAAACTGGAAATCGAAGCACTGTGGAATGAATTAATTTTTATTAAATTTTCTTCAAAAGTTAAGATTAATAAAAATGAATTGAAAAAAAGAATTAGAGATAACAATAAATTTTCAAAATCATATTTATTATCTGAAATTGTTTTTGAAGTTTCAAGTCTAAATGAATTAAATAATAAATTTGAAGAAATAAGTAAAATAATCAAAAATAAAGGATTTGATTTTGCAGCTCTCAAATATAGTACATCTCCAACATCTAACTTTGGAGGAAAGTTAGATTGGATTAAGGAAAATTCTTTAAACAAAAGTGTTAGAGCGGCAATAAATAATTTAAAAATAAATGATCACACCAAACCTATAAATGTACCAAATGGTTTTTTAATATTGCAAATTAATGACATAAAAAACACTAAAATTGAAATTGATATAGATAATGAGCTTAAAAAATTAGAAAATTATGAAAAAAATAATCAATTAAATCAATATTCAAAAATTTATTTTAATAAAATTAAAAGAGATTTGGAAATAAGTGAATTATAAGCCTATAATTATTGTTGCCGGAGAACCTAATAGTGTTTTTTTTGAGCTATTTTTTAAAGTTATAAAAAAGAAAATTAAATCCCCCATCATTTTAATTGCATCTAAAAAATTGATTGAGCATCAAGCTAAAATTTTGAAAAAAAAAATTAATTTTAATATTATTAGTGAGTCTAAAATTCTTAAAAAAGAAAATAAATTAAAAAAAATAAATTTAATTGATGTTGATTTTGAACAAAAAGTAGCATTTAGCAAAATTACATCAAAGTCAAATTATTATATTTCTAATTGTTTTAATATTGCAATTAGATTACTTAAAAATAATGTAAGTAAAAAATTAATTAATGGGCCTATTTCTAAAAAAACATTTTTAAAAAATAAATATAACGGGATTACTGAATATCTTGCAGATAAAACTAATACAAAAAAGTTTGCTATGATAATTTATAATAAAAAACTTTCAGTTTGTCCTTTAACAACTCATCTTCCAATTAAATATGTTGCTAAAAGAATAAATAAATTAGAGATAATTAATAAAATAAAACTTATTAATAACTTTTGGAAAGAAAAATTTAAGAAGCAAGCAATAATTGGGGTTACAGGGTTAAATCCACATTGTGAGAGTATTGATAATTTTAATGAGGATAAAAAAATAATTTTACCTACTATTAAAAAATTACAAAAACTTAAATATAGTGTTGAAGGACCATTGGCTGCAGATACTATTTTTTTAAAAAATAACAGAAAAAAATATGATTTAATAATAGGAATGTATCATGACCAGGTACTTACTCCCATAAAAACTCTTTTTGAGTATGACGCAATTAACATTACTATAGGACTTCCTTTTATAAGAGTTTCACCTGATCATGGGCCTAATGAGGCTATGCTTGGTAAGAATAAATCTAATTATCTTAGTTTACTTAATTCAATTAAATTTTTAGACTTTTAAGTGATTAGAGCAAAAAAAAGTTTAGGCCAAAATTTCTTAATCGATAAAAATATAATAGACAAAATAACTAGCACTGTATCAATTGAAGGTAATGAAGTTTTAGAAGTTGGTCCTGGCACAGGAAACCTAACTAAAGAAATTTTAAAAAAGAACCCAAGTAAAATGTATCTTGTTGAAAAAGACACTTTTTTAGCAGAAAATTTAAAAGAAATAATTGATGGTAGAGTTAAAATTTTCAATGAAGACGTTCTGAAATTTGATGAAAATTTACTATCAAAAAATAAAATTATAGTATTTGGAAATTTACCATATAATGTTTCGACAGAAATTTTAAGTACATGGATTACAAAGTTAAAAAATGATTATTGGTTTTCTGACCTTATCTTGATGTTTCAGAAAGAAGTAGGAGATAGAATTATAGCTCAATTTAATAACTCTAATTATGGAAGATTATCAATTTTAGCTAATTGGAGACTAAACATTAATAAAATTTGTGATATTTCTCCTGAAAGTTTTTCTCCTAGACCCAAAATACAAAGCTCTTTGATACATTTCACTCCTAAAAAAAAATTTGCGAAAATTAAGGATCCATTAAATTTAGAAAAAATTACAAGAATATTTTTTAGTCATAGACGAAAGATGCTAAAAAAACCATTTAATCAAATATTTAATGGAAATTATGATTTGCTTGATAAATTAAATATAGATTTAAATTTAAGACCTCAAAACTTAGACTTTGATACTTATTATAAATTAACAATGGAGTATGAAAAACTAAGAAGTTAGTTTTTCAACATGATTTCTTATATATTCTAAATCGTAGTCTTTTGATCCATTGGAAATTTCAGCATTAATTAGATTGGTAATTTTAGAAAAACAATTTTCTAAATCATCATTAATCACTACATAATCATAATTGATCCAATGTAAAACATCTCTTCCAAATTGCTTCATTCTTTCATCTGCAATTAGTTTATCTTTCATATCTCTATTAGACAGTCTTTCGAATAAAACTTTTTTGCTTGGAGGTAAAATAAAAAATGTTATTAGCTTGTAATCTAACTTTTTATTTTTAATTTGGTCTGCACCTTGCCAATCAATATCAAATAAAACATTCTTACCTTTATTTAATTTATCAATAACAGGTGTTCTCGTCGTTCCATAAAAATTATTAAATACTTTTGCATATTCAAGGAATTCTTGATTATTAATTAATCTTTTAAACTCGTTTTCATTTACAAAATAATAGTCTTTGTTATTTTCTTCATTGAGTCTTGGTTGACGGGTTGTATGTGAAATAGAGATTTCATAGTTATCTATTTTTGATAACATTTTTACTAATGTGGTTTTACCCGCCCCAGATGGAGAGGATAAAACAATCATTACGCCATCATTTTCTGAGGGCATTTAAAATATTAGTTCGCTTTTCCTTCGATAAACTTAACTGCATCTCCAACAGTTAAAATTTTCTCAGCTTCGCTATCTGAAATTTCAGATCCAAATTCTTCTTCAAAAGCCATCACTAATTCTACTGTATCTAAGCTGTCAGCACCCAAATCATCTATAAAACTAGACTCTTCTGTTACTTTTGCTTCATCGATACCTAAGTGATCAGCTACAATTTTTTTTACTTTGCTTGAAACGTCTTCTGACATATTGATCCTTTTTAGTTATAAATTCTTAATAGTTTAAAAAGCTATTTTGTCAAGCCATATACATGCCCCCATTAACATGCAATGTTTCCCCATTAATATAATTAGACTGATCTGAACTTAAAAATAATACAGCATTTGCAATATCCTCTGGCTCACCAAGACGAGCTGAAGGTATTTTTGAGATAATAACTTCTTTAAATTTATCATCAATTTTATCTGTCATTGCTGTTTGAATAAATCCTGGCGAAATACAATTTATATTAATATTTTTCTTAGCATATTCTATTGCTAGACTTTTTGACATTGCAATTATTCCAGCTTTGGAAGCTGTATAATTAGCCTGTCCTAAATTTCCTGTGTGACCAACTACAGAAGTAATATTAACAATTTTTCCAGATTTGTTTTTAAGCATTTTTTTAATAGCAAATTTACTCATTAAGAAAGTTGAGGTGAGATTTATATTTATAACTTTTTGCCATTCATCCAAACTCATTCTAATTGCAAGATTATCTTGGGTTATTCCTGCATTATTAACTATGCCATCTAAACTGCCATCTAATTCATTTGTAGCATTTTCAATAAATTCCTCGATTTTATCACTTTGAGAAATATCAAATTTTAATATCTTTAAACCTTCAAAATTTTTTTTGAGTTCTTCTAGTTTTTCAATTTTGGTCCCAGAAGCTAAAATATTCGCACCTTCTTCACTTAGTCTTTTTATTATCGCATTACCTATTCCACCTGATGCACCTGTAACAATGATATTCTTTTTTTCTAAACTGCTCATATTTTTAAACCTTCTATATCTCCTTGATTATTAATAGTATCTATTTTTACATCTTTGCTAATTCTTTTGACCAATCCGGATAAAACTTTACCTGGGCCTATTTCAATAAAATGATTTACGTCATTGTTAATCATATTAATAACGCTCTCTCTCCATCTAACCCTATTTTCAATTTGTTTTACCAATAATTCCTTAAGCTCAGTAGTATTTGATATTTCTTTAGCTGTAACATTTGAGATTAATTTGTTTTCACCGTCATTAAAGTTTAACTTATTTAATTGATTATTCATTATATTTGTTGCTTTATTCATTAAATTACAGTGAAAAGGCGCACTTACTGGTAGCTTTATATTTTTAATTGAATTTTTTTTTAAAATTAAAATTAATTTATCTAAATCATCTGTTTTACCACTTAACACGATCTGACCTTCAGAATTATCATTTGCAATTTGAGCTCTTAAATTTTGCTCATTTAAAATTTTTTCAATTATTTCAACTTTCGAACCTAATACTGCAACCATGCCGCCCTGTCCTTTAGGAACTGAGTTTTGCATTGCGTCTCCTCTTATTCTTAAAATTTTTATAGTTTCGGAAAAATTTAAATAACCTGCACAAGATAAAGCAGAATATTCACCAAGAGAATGTCCAGCAAAATATTTTGCTTTACTCAAATCAATATTAAATTCCTTTCTAATTACATTATAAATTGAATAGCTGATTAAAAATATTGCTGGTTGAGTATTTGCCGTTAAGTCTAACTCCTCTTTCGGACCTTCTAATATGAGCTTAGACATTGAAAAATTTAGTGTATCATCAGCTTCTTTAAAGAGATTTTTAACAAGATCAAACTTGTCATAGAATTCCTTTCCCATTCCAACCATTTGTGAACCTTGACCTGGAAAAA
>Ga0255758_10004236_pt1 | contig 12282 bp, 8 predicted proteins | sample 011ome_24_FD_179958 | JGI IMG/M metagenome (GOLD analysis project Ga0255758, IMG submission 179958) | Coastal salt marsh microbial communities from the Groves Creek Marsh, Skidaway Island, Georgia - 011513CT metaG (version 2) | ecosystem: Environmental > Aquatic > Marine > Intertidal zone > Salt...
GGGGATGGGGGAGTTATTCCGTCGCCTCCGTTTTGTTCTAGTAGCGTTGGTTATCTACCGAATCGGGACCCACATCCCGGTGCCGGGCATCGACCCTGCGCAGCTATCTGCGTTATTTGATCAAAACCAGGGCACGATCCTTGGCTTGGCCAATGTGTTCTCTGGTGGTGCGCTCGAGCGCATGAGTATTTTAGCGCTGGGTATTCTTCCCTACATTTCTGCCTCCATCATCATGCAGTTGATGACAGCGGTAACACCTGAGCTCGATGCCATCAAAAAAGAAGGTGAGGCGGGCCGCAAGAAGATTAGCCAGTGGACTCGTTACCTCACTGTCGCGCTTGCGCTGGTTCAGGGAACCGGGATGACGGTTGGCTTAGCCAATCAGGGACTGACCTACGATGCCAGCCTGGGATTTTATGTGATTGCAATCACATCGCTGGTGACCGGTGCGGTCTTCATGATGTGGCTGGGTGAACAGATCACTGAGAAAGGAATAGGCAACGGGATCTCGCTCCTTATCTTTGCGGGTATTGTGGCGGGCTTACCACAAGCCATCGGTCAGTCGCTGGAGCAGGCACGGCAAGGCGAGTTGAACATCTTGATTTTGTTGGGCGTGCTGGCGCTCGCGATTATTGTTATTGCACTGGTGGTGTTCATTGAACGTGGGCAGCGCCGAGTCACGGTAAATTATGCCAAGCGTCAGCAGGGTCGCCAGATGTATCAGGCTCCCGCGTCGCACCTGCCGCTTAAGGTCAATATGGCCGGCGTTATCCCCGCCATCTTCGCAAGTTCGATTCTGTTGTTCCCTGCGTCGGTAGCGCAGTGGTTTGGTAGTGCTGACAGTTCTGATTGGCTGCAGGACCTCGCGGTAGCGATCGGCCCCGGTCAGCCCCTTAACATTATTCTGTTCACTGGCTTCATCGTCTTCTTCTGTTTCTTCTACACAGCGCTGATGTTCAATCCCAGCGAAGTGGCGGACAACCTGAAGCGTTCCGGTGCATTTGTGCCGGGTATTCGACCTGGTCAGCAAACAGCAAATTACATTGATGGCGTCCTGACGCGTCTGACAATTTTTGGATCCGCCTACATCGCGTTGGTGTGTCTATTGCCGCAGTTCCTCGTAGTGATGTTCAACGTCCCATTCTATCTGGGCGGAACGTCGATGCTGATCGTGGTTGTGGTTGTAATGGACTTCATGGCGCAGGTTCAGAGCCACATGATGTCGCACCAGTACGAGGGTGTGATGAAGAAAGCAAACCTCAGCAACATCGGCTCAGCGGGCCGAGTGCGCTAGGTCTTGGGAGAGAGAAATGAAAGTCCGAGCTTCGGTTAAGAAAATTTGTCGAAACTGTAAAGTCGTTCGTCGCAATCGAGTGGTCCGCGTGATCTGCTCTAGCGATCCACGTCATAAGCAGCGTCAAGGCTAGTTTCGGAGTGAAAATTTAGGACCGCCAACTCGATGGGGTCCAAACGATGTGACGATAAGTCACTCAACAATGGAGATTGGTAATGGCACGTATTGCCGGTGTAAACATCCCTGACCACAAGCATGCAGTGATCTCACTGACATACATCTATGGCGTTGGTCGCACGCAGGCGAAGCGCTTGTGCGCTGCGTCAAATATTCCAGAGAGCACCAAGATTGGAGAGCTGTCGGAAGCTGAGTTGGATCAGTTGCGTGGACTCGTTTCAGACCTGACCGTCGAGGGTGATCTGCGACGTGAGGTGTCAATGAACATCAAACGTTTGCTGGACCTCGGTTGTAATCGTGGCTTGCGCCACCGAAAAGGTTTACCCCTTCGCGGTCAGCGTACGAAGACAAATGCGCGTACGCGTAAAGGACCTCGTAAGCCGATTCGCAAGTAATGGAAGGAGTGCGCTAAGCGCTCTTCACATGTGTAGCTACATCGTAATTTGTAGCGTTGATATAGAGACAGGATAGAACATGGCAAAGCAAGCCAAAAAGACAACCAAAAGAAAGATTACCAAGCAGGTAGTCGATGGCGTAGCGCATATTCATGCGTCGTTTAACAACACCATCGTTACCATTACCGACCGCCAGGGCAATACCCTGAGCTGGGCCACTGCAGGTGGTTCAGGCTTCCGTGGTTCGCGGAAGTCAACTCCCTTTGCTGCGCAGGTTGCGGCCGAGCGCGCGGGAGAAGCGGCAAAAGAATATGGCCTCAAGAATCTTGATGTCGAAGTGAAGGGCCCCGGCCCCGGTCGCGAGTCAGCAGTGCGCGCCCTAAACGGTTGTGGCTATAAAATCACCAACATTACTGACGTGACACCGATTCCCCACAACGGTTGTCGCCCACCTAAGAAGCGTCGCGTTTAATAACGCCGCCTGAGGAAACAGATAAATGGCTCGATATATTGGACCTAAATGTAAGCTTTCGCGTCGCGAAGGTACCGATCTTCAGCTCAAGAGCGGCGTTCGCGCACTCGAGAGCAAATGTAAGGCAGAGACTGCACCGGGTATGCATGGCGCACGCCGTGGCCGGCTCTCTGATTACGGCGTACAGTTACGTGAAAAGCAAAAGGTGCGTCGTATTTACGGTGTACTGGAGAAACAGTTCCGTAACTACTACAAGGAAGCGGCTCGTTTAAAGGGCGCAACCGGTGAAAACCTGCTGCAACTGTTAGAGAGTCGGCTCGACAACGTCGTCTATCGTATGGGCTTTGGTTCAACGCGCTCAGAATCGCGTCAGTTGGTATCTCACAAAGGCATCTTGGTTAATGGACGCGTGGTCAACATCCCGTCTTACCAAGTAGCGCCCGGCGACGTGGTATCTGTTCGTGAGAAGGCAAAGAAGCAGTTACGTATACAGTCGGCAATGGGCCTTGCTGAGCAGCGCCCCGACCCCGTTTGGATTGAGGTCAACGCTGAGAAACTTGAGGGCACCTTTAAATCGAAGCCCGAGCGGCAGGATCTTCCAAGCGAAATTAACGAGAACCTGATTGTCGAGCTTTACTCCAAATAAGGCTTGATTGCGTACAGCTAACTACACCGAATTCTTGAACGGGAAACACTATGCAAAATTCAGTAAATGAGTTTCTTACCCCACGCGTCATTAAGGTGGATGAAAAGTCACAAACCCGAGCGCTGGTAACACTCGAGCCGCTTGAGCGTGGCTTTGGTCACACGCTCGGCAATGCACTCCGCCGTATTCTGCTGTCTTCCATGCCAGGTTGCGCAGTTACCGAAGTGGAAATTGACGGCGTTTTGCACGAGTACTCGGCTATCGAGGGCGTGCAAGAGGACGTTATTGAGATTCTGTTGAATCTCAAGGGCGTGGCGCTTGTCATGAACGGCAAAGATGAAGCAGAGCTGACTCTGACTGCATCGGGTGCCGGTGTTGTGACAGCGGGCGATATTCAGACGGACCACGACATTGAAATCCGCAATCCAGAGCACGTCATTTGTACCGTGACGGGCGAGCAGCCTCTGATGATTCGTGTGGTTGCACAGCGTGGTCGCGGTTACTCGCCAGCGGACTCTCGTGCCGATGGCGACGAGGAGACGCGTTCAATCGGTCGTTTGCAGTTGGATGCCTCTTTCTCTCCGATTCGCCGTGTCAGCTACGTCGTTGACTCTGCTCGAGTTGAGCAGCGTACCGACCTCGATAAGCTGGTGATTGACCTTGAGACGAACGGTACGATCGACCCAGAAGAGGCGATCCGTCGTGCGGCAACCATTCTTCAGCAACAGCTGGCTGTCTTTGTTGACCTTGAAGGTCAGACTCAAGCGGCGGCGGCTGAAGCGGCTGACGAAGTTGATCCGATTCTGCTCCGCCCGGTTGACGACCTCGAGTTGACAGTGCGTTCTGCGAACTGTCTCAAGGCCGAAAACATCTACTACATTGGCGACCTGGTTCAGCGAACAGAGGTTGAGCTTCTGAAGACCCCTAACCTGGGTAAGAAGTCGCTAACAGAAATCAAAGACGTACTGGCATCTCGTGGCTTGTCCTTGGGTATGCGTCTTGAAAATTGGCCGCCAGCAAGCTTGAAAGACGACGAGCGTCTTCTGAGCGTTTAACACTTTTAATTATTACAGATGATTTTGCGCTTACCTCAGAGTAAGCCAGACAGTAAAAGGGAATCGTCATGCGCCATCGTCATAGTGGTCGACAACTTAACCGGAATAGCTCGCACAGAAAGGCGATGTTCCGAAACATGACAGTGTCACTGGTCGAGCACGAGCTGATCAAAACGACTGTTGCGAAAGCGAAAGAGCTCCGCGGTTACGCAGAGCCTCTCATTACCTTGGCTAAGAACGACAGTGTCGCTAACCGTCGGCTAGCGTTCGATCGTACTCGGTCGAAGGAAGCCGTTGGTAAGCTCTTTACTGAGCTCGGTCCCAGGTACCAAGAGCGCCCTGGAGGTTACATCCGCATTTTGAAGTGTGGCTACCGCGCGGGTGATAAGGCGCCAATGGCGTATGTTGAGCTCGTAGATCGTCCAGCACCCGAAGTGCATGACGAGATGGAAGAGATGGACGACGAGTAAGTCGTTAGTTCGCAAGTAAAGCAAAAAAGCCGCGAGTCATCGCGGCTTTTTTTTTTCGGCTAGCTTGACCTACTCGAAAAGAGAGGCGAAGCGCCGATTGCGCTGTAGGTTGCCGCTCGCTTGAATGCGCCCGCTGGAGAGTGCATCTACCATGGATATCTCGTTGGTGAGAATAGCCATAATGGTTTGCCGGTCCGTTTTCCATTGGCCCGACGTTGCTCGCTCCTGATCAGGCCAACTGACGCGCAAAATATTGTTGATCACATGAAGGTCGAATGTTTCGCCATCGGTCAACACCAGTCTGACGGCGATATCCACGTTGTCTGCATTTTCTGCAATCACTCGACTTCTTAGTCTTGATAGCAGTTCACTATCGTCAATCGATTGCAGCGAGAGGGTTATCGGCCCTGCAAGCATACGATCGAAATTGATATCACCGTTCTCTTCCGCGACGAGCCCAAGTAGGTAATTTCGCTGATTGGTGCTGCTTGTTACTTGTGCGAATCGAATGGAGGCTTGCTGTCGAACCTGACGTGCCTCGTCGTCATTCGAGTCGACGAGTATTAGATAGGTTGCAAGTCGAGCGGCCCATTGCGGATCCGTGGTGGTGGCATCAGCTGCCATCTGTAGGATTTTTTCTCGGCCACCCAAGGCGGGCACGAGGCGTTGTGCCTCGTCGTAAGCGTTATGCGACAGATAATCCATCCAGTCGTCGATGAAGCCCGCCCGCTTGGTAAAGCGCTGCTGCATCATCCACTCCCATCGATGGTAGTAGGGTTGTAACTGCGGGTGAGCAGCAACGGCCGGGGGTAGCTCAATCGTATTCAGCAAATCATCGACCGACCGGTTAGTTAAATAAAAGCGGTCAACTTGATCGATAAGAAACTGAATCGTGTCTCGTGTCAGCGTCATTAACTCCCGAATGTCCGAATGATCGTCAATGATACTGCTGTGGCCCGGCACAATCGCCAGCGGGTCAAGGTCAATGGTCTTCTGTACCGAAGCCATCATTTTGTTCGGGTCACGGCCCATCTCAAAGCGTGCTGTTTCGACAGCGGGGAAGACGCCATGTGGCGGTGCGTCGCCACTGAATAGAATGCGATCCTCTGGAAGCCAGACCCACAGGTGCTCAGGCACGTCGCCTTCCGCAGGGAAGATCTCTAAAGCGACACCGTCTATGGTCACCTCAATTTTTTTGTCGACCTCGATAGTCGGCGGGTAACTCAAGGCGTCGTTTCTCTCGAGTCGAGGGCTGGGACCAATGCCGTTGCCCACTGTTCCATCGAGCCCTTCAGGAATCGGGATTCCCATTTGCATAAAGGCGCGCCTGAGGGTGGCTTTGTGGGTGACGCTTTGCCCCATAGCGATCGTTGCCTCCCAGTCAGCGGGCCCATACACCGGTATATCTGCTGAGGCATCGGTCAGAACCGCTTGAATGCCCCCGTAGTGATCCATGTGAAGATGGGTGTAGACAACCGCGACGATCGGCTTGTTCGTGTATTCACGCAGCAACTTCATTGCGTTTGCTGTTGGGGTGGGGAACCAGCCTGCATCCACCACGATGATCCCGGTATCGCCTTCGATAAAACCAAAATTCGAGTACCCCATGAACTCGGCACCGTAAACCCGAGTACCTAATTTCTTCAGCCCGGGAATCAGTGTTTGCTGATGAGCTAACACGGTTGGGTTTACCCGTTGGTCTGACGGAGCAGTGACGGGTTGGGCGTGACCTAGGGGCGCAAATCCAAAGCCGAGCAAGAGAAACAAAAACGTCTTCATGAAAAGATCCGTATTTTTATTGTTAGACAACGATAAGGTTTAAGAACAGGCGGACCCAGAGCCTACTCGAACTTACTGATGTAAAACCACCGGCATGTACTCGATGCCACGGACAAAGTTGGAGAGCACGCGCTTCGGTTCGCCCACAACTTCGACGTCGCTGTAGCGCTTGAGGATCTCCTCCCAGACGATGCGCAGTTGCATCTCGCCGAGGCGATTGCCCATGCATCGGTGAATGCCAAAGCCAAATGACAGATGTAGGCGGGGGTTGGCGCGGTCGATGATGAATTCGTTGGCCTTTTCAATGACCGATTCGTCTCGGTTGCCAGACACATACCACATGACAACCTTGTCGCCTTTCTTGATTAACTTACCGCCGAGTTCGACATCTCGTGTTGCGATGCGTCGCATGTGCATAAGCGGGGTCTGCCAACGAATGATTTCGGGCACCAAGGACTTAATCAAACTGTGATCTGCCTTGAGCTTGTTAAACTGATCTCGGTGTTCGTTAAGCGCTAAGACGCCACCTGACAGACTGTTTCTAGTGGTGTCATTGCCGCCAATAATAAGTAGCAGTAGATTACCTAAGTACTCTAATGGGCGGTCGACCATATCATTCGTATCAGGATGATTGGAAAGCGCGGTAATGAAGTCCATTGAGTCCGACTGTCCACCTGAGCGTAGATGCCATAGTTCCGTAAAATAGCCGAGGCATTCGTACATGGCTTTGGTCCGTTCTTCTACGTTGGCATCTCCCCCTGCAATTTCGGGGATGGCACCGGCCATATCTGACCAGTAGGTGAGCTTTGATCGGTCCTCGAAAGGGAAGCCGAAAATAGTCGCTAGCATCTGGGTTGTAAGGTTGATCGAGACGTTGCTGACCCAATCGAACGGCTCTCCCACGGGAAGCGCATCGAACATTTCGGTGACCCTGCCGCGGATAAGCGATTCCATTTGAGCCAAGTTCTTGGGTGCAACCACCGGCTGAACGACGGCACGCTGCATATCATGCCTCGGTGGATCCATAGCAATGAATTGCTCGACGGGAACATCGTCTCCGTAGTCACCAATGGTGATGGCGGGTTCGGACGAAAACGCTTCATGGTTCGAGTCGACCGCTACGATATCGTCATAGCGCGTCACTGACCAAAAGCCACCAAAGAGTTCGTTTGATGTGTAGTGCACCGGGTCGTCACGACGAAGGCGTTCGAAGTAGGCGGGCCACGTATCGTTGAGATAAATGTGTGGATCGCTGACATCAATATCAGCGGTTGCACCGAGTGAGAGATGTGAGGGAGTGTTCATTAATAGGTTCCTCGTTTGTTATATTCTTATAACTTATCGATCTTACTGTCTCAGTTTCAATTTTTCACCCCCTGACAAGATGCGTCTAAATTGCCTCAATTAAGGGGTTGTCATTGTCCGCAAAGAGTAATAGCGTAGGGTGTAATAGCCACAGTTTATGTTGGCTATGAATAAGTCTAATAAACTGGCCATTTTTGGACATTTAACGCGGTAAATAATTAAAGGAGAGCGTATGAAGTCTCACGCCAACAAGCTCGCGGTCGCCGTTGCGGCTTGCTCACTTTCGCTATCGGGTTTGACCCAGGCGCAAAAGTTAGAGGAAGTTGTAGTCACAGCGTCGAAGGTCGAAGCTTCTATTCAAGATACTCCCATTGCGGTAACTGCGTTTACGCAGGAAGCTCTGGATTCCCAACTAATCAATGATGCATCAGCGATGCAGTTCTCGGTGCCCAACCTGACACAAACCAAAGGTAACTTTACCGCTGGTGACATCCGCATCCGCGGTATCGGTTCAGGCGCAGTGGGTACCTTTGGTGATTCCGGCGTTGGTGTTCACGTCAACGGCATTTACCAGGTATCAACTCGAATCTTCGAAACGCAGTTCCTCGATATGGAGCGGGTCGAGGTACTTCGTGGCCCTCAGGGAACACTGTACGGTCGTAACACGACGGGTGGCGTTATCAACCTGATTACGGCGAAAGCGGACCCGACTGAATTCAGTGCGAGCTTGGATGCGACTGTCGGTAACTATGGTGCAAACCAGGGTCGTTTCCACATCAACACCCCGCTTAGCGATACCTTAGCGTTCCGCGCGGCGGGCATGATGCTCAATCGAGATGGTTTTACCGAAAATGTCTTCACAGGTAATGACGTCGATGACCGAAGCCTCTGGTCTGGTCGTTTGTCATTGACCTGGGACGCGGGTGAGAACACCCAGGTTAACTTCATGTACAGCATGTTCGAGGAGGATGACTCTCGCATGCGCTCGCAGAAGCAGGCCTGTAACACTGACCCTGCGGGAATCCTCGGTTGTTTACCCGGTAATCCAACCTATGGTGTAGCGAACGGTGGCGGTATCGGCGACGCTCTCATGGACTCCATTTCCAGCATAAGCGATGGATCACAATTATTCTTAGGCCTTGCAGCGGCGCAGTTGGGTATCAACCCAGGTAACGCTGGCTTGCTAGCTAACACGGCGATGTTTGGTGATGGGTCTGCCTTATTCGTAAGGCCGTTCCAGACGGATAACAATCCTGATGATCGTCGTAAGGTCAATATGGATTACGAGCCCACTTATTTCGCCGAAGAAGAGATGTTTCAGTTGCAGATAAGTCATGAAGAGGGTGATCTGACTTATAACTGGTCAACCGGCTACACCGAGACAGGTTTCCGCTCTACGGAAGACTATGAGAAGGGCGTGACTACTGGTAGTTGGCAGCCTGGATTGGATGCTCTGGTTGATCTTGGAAATGCAACAGCACTGAGTATGGCGCAGTACGCTCAGTACCAGCAAATTGCCGCGGGTTCGGGCGGTGCATTGCCGGCTATTCCAGACAGTCTGCTTCCCTTCATGGTGGATTTTATGGGTCCTGGGTCAGCATTTTGGGCCGGTAACAGCGCGCTACTCGGTGGTTACGGTGCTGGAATTCCAGTCTTGTTGCCCGACGGTACGTTAGTTCAGACAGGTAAGCAGTTCGGTGCTGACTCGTCGTACTCCGATAACCAAGGTTGGTCCCATGAGTTCCGTGTCCAGTCAAATTATGACGGCAACCTGAACTTCATGATTGGTGCGTTTAATCTCGATTACGAGGGCAGAAACCATTACGTCGTTCGTAATGCGGGCCTCGCGTTGCCAGGGCAGATCCTGCCTATCGACCCGCGAGTATTCCCCGCGCCATCCAACCTCACTGATCCTTCAAACGAGGTTAATCCTCACATGTGGGGTTATGAAAACGATACGCGGTTGTATGAGCTCGATGCGCAAGCATTGTTTGGTGAGTTGTACTACGACGTGAGTCCAGACCTTCGCTTGACCTTTGGCGCTCGTTACTCTGAAGAGGAGAAGAAGAGTAAGCAGCGTACGATTTACGTAACGTTTGCGGACCTTCCTCCGCTCGACTCTGAGAACAATGCTTACGGGTTCCCGAAGTATGACCAGGAAGAGTTCACCTGGAAGATGAACGCAACGTACAACATGAGCAATGACACCATGGTGTACGGAACCATCTCTTCAAGCTTTAAGTCAGGCGGCGTTAACCCAATCTCGGTTGATGACGATCTTGCTGACCCAGCGGCTGGTGGTGATCCTGCAAACCTCGGTTTCAAACCTGAGTTTGTTGATGCTATCGAACTGGGCATGAAGACCACATTCATGGACGGAGCAGCACAGTTTAATGGTGCTTTCTTCTTCTATGACTATAAGGACATGCAGCAGTCTAAGATCGTATCGGTCACTTCGTTAAACCAGAACTCAGACGCTGAGATCACTGGTTTCGAAGGTGAGCTACGAATGGCACTTACTGAAAACCTTGAGTTCACTGCTAATGTGGGCTGGGTTGATGCAGAGATTGGTGAATACAACACTGTTGATACCGCTAACCCTAACGCGCGCGGTACAACCGAGGGTGTAACTAGTATTAACGGCGTGAACTTCATCGTTCCTTACGTTGATGCAAGTGGGAACACAGTCCCAGTTGACTACAGCCGTTGTGATCAGCCAGCGCCATTCCCCTGTGCGGGCTACCGCCAGAGTTTGGCTGGAAACCAGATTGCGTTGACGCCTGAGTTCAACTACAACCTTGGTTTGATCTACCGGTCAGAAATGGGTGGCATGCCGATGGCATTGCAGACCAACTATTACTGGCAGGACAAGATGTACACCACAAACTTCAACAGTGCTTCGAACCAGATCGAAGACTGGTCTATGTGGAACGCTAACGCACGTGTTATGGGCGATGGCTGGTACGCAGAATTGTGGGTTCGTAACATCTTGGATGACGACAACATCACGGGTGGCTATTTGACTTCTTCAGTGTCAAGTCTGTTTACCAACCAGTTCATCTTGGAGCCACGTACTTACGGCCTGACTGTGGGTATGCGCTTCTAAGCCATGCTTGAACTGAAAAGCCCGGCACATGCCGGGCTTTTTTTTGCTTGTCTCTCGTCAGACAGGCAGTGAGTAGTCGTGGGTCCTACCGGTTTCCTCAGGTCAATAGCGGAGCAAGAAACCGGCCTGTGTGTGATGCTGGATTTTGAGCCACGTCTTCAGGTGTCCCGGTTGCGATGATTTGACCGCCGCCTGAGCCGCCCTCAGGACCCAAATCGACAATCCAGTCTGCTGTCTTTATCACATCAAGATTGTGCTCGATGATGACCACGGTGTTGCCCCCGTCGCGTAATCGGTGCAGTACCTCGAGCAGCTGTCGAATATCCTCGAAATGCAGGCCCGTCGTTGGCTCGTCGAGGATATATAACGTGCTGCCGGTATCCCGCTTTGATAGCTCGCGCGATAGCTTGACGCGCTGAGCTTCACCACCGGATAACGTTGTTGCGGCTTGTCCGAGTCGCACGTAGGTGAGACCGACATCCATTAGGGTTTGCAGCTTTCGGTGAATTGAGGGCACAGGTTCAAAGAACTCGAGTGCGTCCTCGACGGTCATGTCGAGCACTTCGGCGATGTTCTTGCCCTTGTACTTAATTTCGAGCGTTTCCCGGTTGTAGCGTTTACCTTTGCAGACATCGCAGGGTACGTAAATATCTGGCAGGAAGTGCATTTCAACTTTGGTGACGCCATCACCTTGGCAGGCTTCGCAACGGCCACCACGCACATTGAAACTAAAGCGACCTGGCTTGTAACCGCGAGAGCGGGCTTCTTGGGTGCCTGCAAAGAGCTCTCTTACCGGGGTGAAAATGCCGGTGTAGGTTGCCGGGTTTGAGCGAGGTGTTCGCCCTATCGGTGACTGGTCAATGTCGATGCACTTATCAAAGTGATCGAGGCCTTGGCAGTCCGTATGTGCCGCGGCGCGCAGGGTGGTGGCTCCATTCAGCGCCGTTGCTGCGAGTGGATAGAGTGTCCCGTTAATGAGCGTCGATTTACCCGAGCCCGATACACCGGTTACGCAAGTCAGCAGACCCACAGGGAGATCGAGTTTGACGTCTTGCAGGTTGTTACCTGATGCCCCCTCGATGACCAACTGTTTTTTGGGATCCGCTTTGCCTCGCTTTTTTGGGACGGCAATGGTCTTCCTACCTGACAGGTAGTCGCCCGTTAGTGATGCCTCTGACTCCATGATGACCTGCATGGGACCCTCGGCAACAACTGTACCTCCATGGACACCCGCACCGGGACCAATATCAATCACATGATCGGCCGTGCGAATCGCATCTTCGTCGTGCTCTACAACGAGAACAGTATTGCCAATATCGCGTAAGTGGGTGAGTGTCCGCAGTAGTCGTTCGTTATCCCGCTGGTGTAGGCCGATTGACGGCTCATCGAGGATGTACATCACCCCTACAAGACCCGCACCGATTTGCGACGCTAAGCGGATCCGTTGCGCCTCTCCTCCAGACAAGGTTTCAGCGCTACGATTCAATGAGAGGTAATTCAGTCCCACATCCACGAGGAAGCGATATCGGGCGCGGAGCTCTTTCAGAATCTTGTCGGCAATCTCACCCTGACGACCTTCCATC
>Ga0255758_10004243_pt1 | contig 12256 bp, 9 predicted proteins | sample 011ome_24_FD_179958 | JGI IMG/M metagenome (GOLD analysis project Ga0255758, IMG submission 179958) | Coastal salt marsh microbial communities from the Groves Creek Marsh, Skidaway Island, Georgia - 011513CT metaG (version 2) | ecosystem: Environmental > Aquatic > Marine > Intertidal zone > Salt...
CTAGGCTTTTGTTTTCAAAGCGGCCAAAACAGCAAAAGGTGAATTGGGATCAGGCTGTTTTTCAGCTTGGCGGCGTTGGCCAGATTGCGGCTTGCCACCTGCCGGTTTTGGCTTTCGATTTTGCGCTTTGCGATCATCTTTTGGTTTGGCCCCACGGCGCTGGTTTGGTGCTGGTGCTTTATCGCTGCGCGGTGGACGTGCCTTACGCTTGCGCTCGAAAATCTGCAATGCTGGCTTTTCCGGATCTTCAATCGCTTCTTCACCAACGATCACACAGCCAAGATCAAGCAGCATCAGCGCCATTTGTTCGCGCGTTGCCCCTGCCAAAGACAGCATATCTTCAGCGATTTTAAACTGGCCTTGGCGTGCTGCAACACGAACCAGCATCGCAACACGTTCAACCATATCAACGCGCATCACGCGCTGACCAAGCCGCCGGTACCCAACCGCCAACCAATAGGCATCAGGAACATCGGTAATCGCATCAATGGCAACACGCCCTGCCGGTGGCGGCGCCCCCTCATAAAAGGCACCATTGGCGAGGCTGAAAAGCAGGCTTCGTAATTCAATCTGTGCCGGTTTTAACAATTCGGGCATGTAAACAGTTTCAACGCCGAACCGAAGCCCCAAACGCGCCAAACGCGGCTTATCGCTTTCCTGCATGGCACGGATCAAATGGCCGATCTCGGCAGTCGGAACCGATCCAAGACGTTCATAAAGAATGAAGGCAATGCCTTTGGCAGCACCGCTAAGGCTGGCTGGTGCCACATCTTGGGGCGCATCAGCAGCAGGCGCATCAGTAATTGGCGCATCGGCTGGCACTGCCGCTGATTTTGGTTCTGTTTTGGGTTTATGATCGCCAACAGGTGCGGCATCAGGTGTTTCCAGAACAATCAACCGGCCTAAAATCGTTTCGACATGTGCGGCGGTGAAACCCACCAAACGCTGCGCCATTCGCTGGGTCTGATCGATTGACAACAGATCACTGGACACAAGTTCGGGGCGTGGCACATAAAGACCGTCACCTTTGACAAGTCGCGCAACCTCGGCTTCACGCCATTTCACAACGCCATCAGCACCAAGCCGGAATGCCGGATCAGCCGATGCCACGAAGGCACGAACCCGACGTTCAATCTCGTCGGGTAGGCCGCGCCGTGCAGCCGCTAGAATGGGAGCTTTATCTTCGCCATCGGCAAGCGTCGGATGAAAGGTAAAACCGTCAAGCCGACCGACCTCCTCACCTTCAACAAGAACCGTGCCATCATCTTTTACAGAGGCAATCAAATTTTTCGTTTCCTTCAATCTTCTACTCAAATGCGCGGCACGTTTATCCACAAATCGTTCGGACAGCCTGCCATGCAGGCAATCGGACAGCCTATCTTCAATTGACCGGGCACGATCCTGCCACTCGATGGGGTTGTCTGTCCAGTCAGAACGGTGTGTGATGTATGTCCAAGTCCGAATATACGCAAGTCGCGTCATTAATGTATCAATATCGCCATCAACCCGGTCAAGCTGCGCCATCGCTTTTGCAACCATATCATTGCCAAGCACACCTTTGGCCACAAGCGTCAGAAAAATATTGGCAAGCATGTCATAATGGTTTTCATGAAGGCTTTGCCGGAAATCAGGAATCGACGCAACCGCCCACAGCAGGCGCACATCACGCGCACCCGACACCGCACTCCGAATGTCATCGCGGCTGGCAAGCGCGGTTAGCGCCTGATGGTCAAGCGCATCACCTTTGCGAAACAGAAACGGCAATGGCGGCGGTGCTTCAAGCGAGCCAAGCAATTGATCAATGGATGAAAAGGCAAGGTCACGGCTTCGCCAGTAAAAAGCCCGAAGCGGGGCAAAACGATGCTGTTCAATCGCATCAATCATCTCAGGTTCGAGCGCGTGACATCCATCCGTAACGCCAAAACTGCCATCATTCATGTGACGACCAGCCCGACCGGCGATTTGTGCCATTTCCGATGGCAATAGCTTACGCATTTGCCGCCCGTCAAATTTCATATCAGCCGACAAGGCCACATGCCCAAGATCAAGGTTCAGCCCCATCCCAATCGCATCTGTGGCAATCAGAAAATCAACATCACCATTTTGATAGAGCTCAACCTGTGCATTGCGTGTGCGTGGGCTTAGCCGTCCCATCACCACCGCCGCCCCGCCGCGTTGACGTTTCACAAATTCGGCAATCTGGTAAACATCGGCCGCGCTAAAGGCAACAATCGCACTTCGGCGCGGAAGGCGGGTTAGTTTTTTCGGACCAGCATAGGCAAGCCTCGACATGCGATCACGAAATTCGAATTTCGCGTCAGGCAATAATGCCTTCAACAAGGGCGCAGCCGTTTCTGCCCCCATGAACATGGTTTCAAATGCCCCTCTTGCATGCAAAATCCGGTCGGTGAAAACATGCCCGCGTTCACGATCACCGGCAAGCTGCACCTCGTCAACGGCGACAAAGTCAAACCGGCGATTGGCAAGTTCGGCATCGGCATTGGCATCAAGCGGCATCGATTCAACCGTGCAGCAAAGATAGCGCGCACCGACTGGCAAGATACGTTCTTCGCCTGTCAGCAGCCCAACCTTGCCAACGCCAAGCTTGCGAACAAGCCGGTCATAATTTTCCCGCGCCAAAAGCCGCAGCGGGAAGCCAATCATGCCACTGGCATAGCCGGTCATGCGTTCAAGCGCCAAATGGGTTTTACCAGTGTTGGTCGGGCCAAGAACCAGTGTCAGGTTTTGCGAAGAATGAATCGACATATGAAACTGGTTTTTCTGTATCGCCGGAGAAAATTAGTGCCTGCCACTATAGGCAGCCCCAGCCACGGAAATCCAGCCAAATAGCTCGCCTTTTTTGTGATAAGCGAAACCCATTATGAAAAACCCCCGCCAGAGATGATCATGGCGAGGGTTTTGCAACCTAACAGGCAAGGATGATTTGACCCTTACCTGTTTTTTATGCTGATCAAAATCAGCTAGCTATGCTGCAAGCTGGCGAAGCACATATTGAAGAATGCCACCATTCTTGAAATAGGTTGCCTCACCATCGGTGTCGATACGCGCCAACAGGTCAATTGTTTCGCTTCGCCCATCGGCAAAGGTAAAGACCGCCTTGACCGCCATGCCCGGTGTCACCCCATTGGCAAGACCGGTCAGGCTGATTTCTTCATCGCCAGTCAAGCCCAAAGTTTCACGGCTAACACCGGCTGGGAATTGCAATGGCAAAACCCCCATGCCAATCAGATTAGACCGGTGGATCCGCTCAAAGCTCTCGACAATAACCGCCTTGATGCCAAGTAGACAGGTGCCTTTTGCAGCCCAGTCACGGCTTGAACCAGTGCCATATTCCTTGCCACCAACAATGATCAGCGGTGTACCTTCATCAGCATAGCGTGACGCAACATCATAAAGCGGTGCAACCTCGCCCGATGGCACATGACGCGCAAATCCGCCTGTCGTTCCAGCGGCCGCCATGTTTTTCAACCGGATATTGGCAAAGGTACCGCGCATCATCACCTGATGATTGCCACGGCGTGCGCCAAATGAGTTGAAATCAACCGGACGAACCTGATGGTCGGTCAAGAAATCAGCAGCCGGTGTATCGCGGGCAATGCCGCCAGCTGGCGAAATATGATCTGTTGTGATCGAATCACCAAGAAGCGCCAGAATACGCGCGCCGGTAATATCACTTGCTGTTTCCGGAATTTCGCGGGTCATCCCTTCGAAATAAGGCGGGTTCTGAACATAGGTCGAGCCGTCATTCCAATCATAGGTAAGACCGCCAGATGTATTGATTGCCTGCCATTCCTTGGTGCCTTCAAACACATTGGCATAGCGTGACCGGAACATTTCGGCCGAAATAACCTGATCAACAACTTTGCGGATATCCTCATTGCTTGGCCACAGATCTTTTAGATAGACGTCATTGCCGTCCTGATCCGTACCAAGGGGCTCGTCACTCAATACTTTAGTAACCGATCCGGCAAGCGCATAGGCCACAACCAATGGCGGTGATGCCAGATAATTGGCGGCCGCATGTGGGCTGACCCGGCCTTCAAAATTTCGGTTACCTGACAGAACCGCGCTGACAACAAGCTCATTTTGGTCAATGGCATTAACAATCGCTTCGTCAAGCGGGCCTGAGTTACCAATACAAGTTGTGCATCCATAACCAACCGTATTGAACCCAAGCGCGTCAAGATATTCGGTCAAACCAGCCGCATCAAGATAGGCTGAAACAACCTGACTTCCCGGTGCAAGCGATGTTTTCACCCACGGCTTGACGGTAAGTCCCTTTTCATGCGCTGCCTTGGCAACAAGACCAGCCGCCACCAAAACCGATGGGTTTGAGGTATTGGTGCATGATGTAATCGCGGCAATCATCACATCACCATCAGCGATTTCATAATTGGCATCGGCAACCGCAACTGATTTTGGCGCTGACCGGCCGGTGCTGTCGGCCAATGTGCTGGCGAATGAAGCGGCAACATCAGGCAGAGCAACACGGTCTTGGGGGCGCTTTGGTCCGGCAAGTGATGGCACAACAGCGCCAAGATCAAGTGACAATGTATCGGTAAATTGTGGATCAGCCGCATTTGATTCGCGCCACATGCCCTGTGCTTTTGCATAGGCTTCAACAAGTGCAACACGATCATCATCACGGCCGGTCAGACGAAGATAATTGATCGCTTCTTCGTCAATCGGGAAAAAGCCACAGGTCGCGCCATATTCAGGTGCCATATTGGCAATTGTGGCACGATCAGCCAAAGATAGCTGGTCAAGTCCCGGGCCAAAAAATTCAACAAATTTGCCAACAACACCGCGTTTGCGAAGCGACTCGACAATCATCAGCACCAAATCGGTGGCCGTTGCCCCTTCGGGCAATTTGCCGTCAAGGCGGAAGCCAATGACATCTGGTACCAACATCGAGATTGGCTGACCAAGCATCGCCGCTTCGGCTTCAATACCGCCAACACCCCAGCCAAGAACGGCAAGACCATTGACCATTGTTGTGTGACTGTCAGTGCCGACAACTGAGTCAGGATAGGCATAGGTTTTGCCATCTTCGTCGCGCGTCCAAACGGTTTGCGACAAAAATTCAAGATTGACCTGATGGCAAATGCCGGTTCCTGGTGGCACAACGCGGAAATTATCAAACGCGCCTGCACCCCAGCGCAAAAACTCATAACGTTCCTTATTGCGCGAAAATTCCAACGCAACATTTTTCGCCGCAGCGTCTTTGCCGCCAGCATGATCAACCATGACCGAATGGTCAATCACCAGATCAACCGGTGACAATGGATTGATTTTTTCAGGGTTGCCGCCAATCGTCTGCATGGCATCACGCATCGCCGCCAAATCAACAACAGCAGGAACACCGGTGAAATCTTGCAAAAGAATCCGCGACGGGCGAAAGGCAATCTCGCCCTTCTGGCCGTTATCCGCCCAATTTGCCAATGCTTCGATATCGGCCTTGGTGACCGAACCGCCATCTTCATTGCGAAGCAGATTTTCCAGCAGAACTTTCAACGAATAAGGCAGCTTTTCCAGCGCCGGATAGGTCTTTGCCAGCGCGGCAAGCGAATAATAGTGATATGTTTTTCCGGCTGCATCTAGGCTGGCACGGCATGCATCGCGCAATGTCTCTGACATGGCGTTCTCCTTTTCAAGGTCGAACCCTGCAATAAAATGAAACGGCCAACTCGAGGGGTGCCTCAAAGTGGTCAGACCTTGTTATAGCCAAAATAACGCGAAGTTTCCAGAGGGTATTTACGGCTTTTGACGGGGCGGTTCACGGGGCTAAAATGACATTGCGACACCAAAGCCCCTAGACCCAAAGGGGCAAGCGCGGCTAGATAGTGACTATGACAAATAATGACCACATAAAAACGGCACGCAAAGCAGCGCCAAACACGGCAGATCATTCCCTGCAGATCAACCAGCTAAGCGTGCTTCGCGGCATGGTTCTGGTCATTAGCAATTTGTCACATCAACAAAATGCTGGCGATATTTGCTGTTTGACCGGTCCGAACGGGGCTGGAAAATCGACCCTGCTTCGTACCATCGCTGGCCGCCTTCCCGCGGCGGGTGGTCACATCGCTTGCCCGGTGCCAATTATTTATGTTGGTCATACTGATGGGTTGTCAGGCGCTATTAGCGGGCGGGGAAATCTGGCTGGCTGGGCAAAAATTAATGGGTTTTCGACAACAGAAACTGCCATTGATACAGCGCTATCCAGCTTTGCCACCAACCGGTTTGCCGATCTGCCGGTGCGGGTTTTATCACGCGGCCAGCGCCGCCGGTTAGCACTTGCCCGATTGGCGCTGGCACCGGCTGACAGCCTCTTGCTTTTGGACGAACCCAATGCCGGCCTAGATCAGGCATCAAGCCGCATTCTTGACGATATTGTACAAAAACACGCGATGGCTGGCGGCATGGTGCTGGCAGCAACGCATCTTGATTTTGCCGCGGCGGCAAAGCCGCGATCATTGCATTTGCCCGGGCTGGTGACATGAAACCGTTTTTTGCACAAATCGAACGTGATCTTCTGATCGCATGGCAGAACCGCCAAGATCTTGGGGTGATGCTGGTCTTTTTTGTGATCATCATTGCGCTTTTCCCACTGGCGATTGGGGCCAATGCCTCGGTTCTTGATCCGCTTGGCGTGCCGGTGATTTGGATTGCGGCGCTGCTTGCCATTCTTGCCGGATTTGATCGGCTATTTGCCCAAGATGTTCGCGATGGCTGGCTTGATCAGATCGCCCTCAGCCAGCTGGGGTTGGGCTGGTATGCGCTCGCCAAGGCCATTTCGCATTGGCTTACCGCCGGATTACCGCTTTTGATCATGACCCCGTTAATGGCAATGATGCTGAATATTCCGTTGCAACAATGGCCACCCCTTTTAATCGCCTTATTGATTGGCAGCATGGGATTAACCCTTCTTGGCGTGATTGGCGCAGCCCTTGCCGAAGGGGCGCGGCGCGGCACCGCATTGATGGCTTTATTGATCCTGCCGCTGGCGGTGCCATTGCTGATTTTCGGCACGCTTGCCTCGCAAAGTGATCGTGGCATCATCAGCCCGCATCTAATGCTTTTAGGTGCCGTTTTTGCGTTGCTTTTGGCCTTGGCACCGCTGGTCGCGGCAAGTGCCTTGGAAATTGGCGAAACCGAGACCGGTCTTTGACATTAATGGACGCCATCATTCAGCAATTGAGCATCTTTTCACCACCGGAAAAACAGGATATATCTTGCCATTATGTTTGATTATTTTGCCAATCCGTCGCGTTTCATGCGCATTGCCAATCGGTTACTTTTGCCGCTTGTGATCCTTAGCGTAATCACCGGTATAATCGGTCTATATCTTGGTCTGTTTGTTGCGCCTGCCGATTATCAGCAAGGCGATACGGTTCGCATCATCTATATTCATGTTCCATCAGCATGGCTGGCCCTGTTCGGCTATGTTGGGCTGGGGCTGTGCGGCCTTTTCTATGTTGTTTGGCGGCACCCGCTTGCCGATATTGCCGCGCGGGCAATTGCCCCGGTTGGGGCGGTTTTTGCCCTTTTGACGCTGGTGACAGGCGCGTTATGGGGAAAACCGATGTGGGGCGCATGGTGGGTTTGGGATGCCCGCCTGACCTCAATGTTGATCCTGTTCTTTTTCTATCTTGGTTTTATTGCCTTGGCCAACGGGTTTGACCGCGCCGAACGCGGCAGTCGCCCAGCCGCCCTATTGGCGCTTGTTGGCATGATCAATGTTCCGATTGTCAAATTTTCGGTTGATTGGTGGAATACGCTTCACCAACCGGCAAGCCTTCTTCGCAGTGGTGGTCCAGCGATTGATTCATCAATGCTAACACCGCTGATTCTTACGCTTATTGCCGCCCATGCCTATTTTGCCATTCTGGTGATTTTGCGGATGCGCGCGCTTTTGACCGAACGCCGCCTTGCCGCGCTGATGCTTCGCCCGGGAGGCGACTAATGGCTGAATTTTTCGATATGGGCGGTTTTGGAAACTATATTTGGGGCAGTTACGGCTTTGCCGTCATTTGCCTTGGCTGGCTGAATTATGCGAGCTGGCGCAAGGCCAAAACCACGGCAGAACAGCTTGCCATATTACAATCTGGCACGCATGCAAGCCCAAAGACCTCAGAATAGCAACATCCGGAATGGAAACATCCGAAATGGAAAATTCCTAGCGTCGCCGCCCGCCGCGACGCCTGCCACCCGCCAGCGCCGGTGCATCTTCATCGGTCAGAATCCGTACGGGCAAATCAACTGCCGCTGCCAGATTGGCATAGGGGTCGCTTTTATGCGGAATCGCCATTGCCTTGACAAAATGGTCTTGAAATGACGCTTCGACCGCTGTTTCAATTTTTTCAATCTGCCTGACAACCGCTTCAATATCGCGGCGCGCCGCCTGATTCAACAAGGCCATCCGCGCCCCCGCACCGGCTGAATTGCCTGCCGCCCGCACATTGGCCAGCAAACAATCAGGAATCATGCCCAAAACCATCGCATATTTCGGGTCAATATGCGTGCCAAACGCCCCGGCCAAAACAACACGGTCAACCTTGCGAATATTGATTTTATCCATCAACAGGCGGAACCCTGCATACAGCGCGGCCTTGGCAAGCTGGATTGCCCGAACATCATTTTGCGTCACGCTAACCGTATCGGTAATGCGATAGGAAAAGGTGCGGTCATCAGCTTCGATCCGGCTATTTTGCGCTGCCTTGCTGCCATCAATCACCCCATCCATCGTGATGATTCCAGCAAGATACATCTCGCCAAGCACCTCGATGATTCCCGATCCGCAAATGCCGGTCACACCGGTTTTTTCAACCGCCGCATCAAACCCATCTTCATCCGACCAAAGATCAACACCGATAACGCGGAATTTTGGCTCAAGCGTGTCCTTGTCAATGCGAATCCGTTCAATCGCCCCTGGCGCGGCGCGCTGGCCTGATGAAATTTGCGCCCCCTCAAAGGCAGGGCCGGTTGGCGATGATGCCGCTAACAAACGATCCTTGTTGCCAACAACAATTTCGGCATTGGTGCCAACATCAACGATCAGGGTCATTTCATCGGCCTTTTGCGGCGCTTCGGCAAGCACCACAGCCGCCGCATCAGCCCCAACATGACCAGCAATGCATGGCAGGATATAAACCCGCCCACCCGGATTAATGGCAAGACCTAATTCAGCCGCCCGAACATCCATCGCCGCATCAACCGCCAAGGCAAAAGGCGCCCCGCCCAGTTCAACCGGATCAATGCCAAGAAGAAGGTGATGCATCACCGGATTGCCAACCAAAACCAGCTCGACAATATCTTCACCACTCAAGCCAGCCTGTTTTGCCGCACCATCAATCAGCGTTTGCAATCCGGCAATCACCGCCTTGGTCATTTCGGCCGCACCGCCCGGATTCATGATGCCGTATGATACGCGGCTCATCAAATCCTCACCAAATCTGATTTGCGGATTCATCGCCCCGGTTGAGGCCAGCACCGTACCAGTGACCATATCGCACAGATGCGCCGACATGGTGGTCGACCCCACATCAATGGCAACACCGGCAATCTGGTCCTTCAGGCCGGGCCAAATGGCCACAATCTGGTGCCCGTCACGAAGCGCCACTGTTACATGCCATTTACCTTGACGCAGAACCGGCTGTAACCGCTGGATAACATGTAGATCACAAGTGATATCACCCGTCACACGATCTGGCCATTGCCCCTCTAAGGCTTCGATCAGGCGGCGTAAATCGCCTGATGGTTCATGCATGTCGGGTTCGCGCACCTCGACAAAACACAAACGCACAATCGGGTCCATTTCGATTGAACGGCCATCGGCTTCTTTGCGAACAAGTTGATTATGAACCTGACTTTCAGGCGGAACATCAATCACCGCATCATTCAGTAATTTTGCCTGACAGGACAATCGCCGCCCATCAACCATGCCGCGCTTGTCGGCATAGCGGGTTTCAACAGCCGTTACCGCAGCCAGATGATCGGCACCCGATTTCAAACCATGTTTGGCAAATTCACCAATGCCAACATCGACCTGACAGCGGCCGCACATGGCCCGTCCGCCACATACCGAATCAATATCGACACCAAGCTGGCGTGCCGCGGTCAAAACCGGCGTTCCAACTGGAACATACCCTTGCCGGCCAGATGGGGTAAACACCACTTTCACCTGATCAGTGGCTGCCTTATCGGATGTTGTGGCAGCTTCATCTTTGCTTTTGCTCATCACCTTGCCACCAATTTGCGACGGTTAAGCGTTGCGGCGGCGGCGAGTCTGGCGACGTTCGCGCCCACCTTCACCCGGCACAACAGGTTCGCGGAATTTTTGAATCCAACGACGACATTCTGGATCATTTCCGTTCATCACATTCGCGCCCATGATGCCAGTCATTTCTTCGGCGTGAAGCGGGTTCATAATTGCCGAGGTCATCCCGGCCCCCGCTGCCATTGACAGAAACGCGGCATTCATCCCATGACGGTTAGGCAGGCCAAACGAAATATTTGACGCGCCACAAGTTGTATTCACCTTTAATTCGTTGCGAAGACGAATGATCAGATCAAGCGCTGACCGGCCAGCCATATTGATGGCACCAACCGGCATGATCAATGGATCAACAACAACATCTTCACGCGGGATGCCGTAATCAGCGGCACGTTCGACGATTTTCTTGGCAACTTCATAACGCACATTTGGATCTTCGGAAATGCCGGTTTCATCATTTGAAATCGCCACAACAGCCGCGCCATATTTTTTGACAAGCGGCAAAACAACTTCCAGACGTTCTTCTTCACCCGTTACCGAATTGACCAGCGGCTTGCCTTTATAAACAGACAAGCCAGCCTCAAGCGCGGCAACGATTGAACTGTCAATCGCCAGCGGCACATCAACCACCTCTTGAACAAGCTGAATGGCCTTGGCAAGAATGGCCGGCTCATCCGCCATCGGAATGCCAGCATTCACATCAAGCATCGTGGCACCCGCCTCGACTTGTGCCAATGCATCAGACAGAACGCGCGAATAGTCGCCAGCGGCCATTTCAGCGGCAAGAAGCTTGCGTCCGGTTGGGTTGATGCGTTCGCCAATGACACAAAATGGCGAGTCAAAGCCGATGGTGATTTCCTGCTTATGCGACGAAATAAGGGTCTTTGTCATAAAATGCTCCTAAGAATGCCGCCACCTTAGGCCGCGGTGCCGATAACGTCAAACCCGCCTTTGGGCAAAAGCTGGATATCGCCTGCCGCAATTGCATTCGCATAGGCAGCGGTTTTCCCAAATCCGCCAAACGGGTAAAAATGGAAATGTTCAATAAGGCAATCAGGATCATGCGCCATGCCATATGCCAAGTCAGATAACAGCATATGCGGCGATTGAACGGTCATCAATTTTGCGACATTGCGCGCCTGTTTTGAAATAAATCGCATTGACGGGCCAATCCCGGAAATTTGGGCAAAGCGGAACAGCGTTTTGATCGTTGCTGGCCCCGGAATGCCAATCCGAATTGGCAATTCATTGCCCGCAGCGCGAACGCGCTTTTCCCAATCCAACACAATTGGTGCCTCGAAACAGAATTGTGTTTCGATATAAAGCTTCATCCCTTCGCGTTTGGCAAAGGCATTTTTGGCGGCAAGCGCATCGGCAATTTCAAGATCGCTGATATCAGGACTGCCTTCGGGATGGCCAGCAACACCGGCACGCATGATGCCATGTTTTTGCAACAGACCGGTTTCCAGAATCTGCATTGAATTATCAAATGCGCCAACCGGCTTGTCGACACCGCCGCCAATGATCAAAACCTCATCGACGCCAGCTTCGGCGCGGTAAGCGGCAAGCAACCCATCAAGTTGATCGACATCTTTTAACGAACGTGCGGCTAGATGTGGTACCGCTTTCATGCCTTCATTATGCAACCGCTTTGTGACCGCCACGGTGTCCATCGGGTCGGTTCCGGGCAGAAAGGTGACATTGACGGTCGTTTCAGGTGCAAGACAAGCGGCAAAACTGTCAATTTTAGTGGCACCTGCTGGCGTTACCTCGATTGACCACCCTTGCGCTGCTTGCTGGATCTGTTGGATATTCGCTATCATATCAATCCTCATTTTACCCATCTTCACCCCATTCACGCTGGCAGGGTTCACGCTAATTTCCATTGACCTAATGCTGGGCAGAATGGCCGCTTGATCCGAAACAAGATGGCTTGCCAACGTCTTACAATTTGCCGATTAC